>Ga0172382_10001470_pt1 | contig 42175 bp, 35 predicted proteins | sample Leawel138RmetaG_FD_122245 | JGI IMG/M metagenome (GOLD analysis project Ga0172382, IMG submission 122245) | Leachate microbial communities from a municipal landfill in Southern Ontario, Canada - Leachate well 138R metaG | ecosystem: Engineered > Solid waste > Landfill > Unclassified | place...
AGCCGCTGATCACATCTCTGGTGTTTACCGTCGTCTTCGGCAATATCGCCCGTCTGCCCACCGACGGACTGCCGCAGTACCTTTTTTATCTTTCCGGTAACGTTATGTGGGGCTACTTCTCCGCCTGTCTGACCGGCACCTCTGACACCTTCATCGCCAACGCCGGCATCTTCGGCAAGGTTTACTTTCCCCGCCTGGTGATGCCGATTTCAATTATCATTTCCAACCTGCTCAGCTTCGCCATCCAGTTCGTCTTCTTCCTTGGCTTCTACCTCTTTTTCTACCTCCAGGGCGCAGCAATCAAATTGACGGAGTGGGCTTTCACACTGCCTCTACTAATCTTGCTGATGGCCGGGCTGGGATTGGGCTTCGGCATCATCATCTCCTCCATGACCACCAAGTACCGCGACCTGCGCTTCCTGGTGACCTTCGGCGTCAGCCTGTGGATGTACGCCACCCCCGTGATCTACCCGGTTTCTTCCATCCCTGAAAACTGGCGTTGGGTAGCTGCCATCAACCCTATCACACCCATCATCGAGACCGTCCGGGCCGGTTTCCTGGGCGCAGGCAATGCCTCCTGGGCCGGCCTTGCCTACAGCGCCGGTTTTATGCTCGTAGTGATGCTCATCGGCGTGGTCATTTTCAACCGGGTTGAGAAGACCTTTATCGATACTGTTTAAGGAACATCATTTTTTCTCATGAGAAAACTTGCACCAATCCTGTTACTGCTCTCAATCGCCTTAATTTCCTTTTCCTTTCCCGCCTTTGAAAACAACCTGTGGTCGGTAACCTTCGTCAAAGGCTTTAAAAACGGGTTACTCACACCTGAACAATTAACCACTGCGCCCAAAAGCCATCCGCATGCCAGGGTTTTGCAGGCACGGGTTGCGATGTCGGAACAAGACGACACCTTCGCCCTCCAGGTAATCGAGGCTCTTGTACCCACAAACGATCCCGTCACCCTGCAGACCTATGCTGAACTCTTGTTTTCGCTGGAACGCTACACCGAAGCCCTTGATATCTGGCATAGCCTGGGCATGTATAACAAGATCGAACACGCCGCAAACGCCTTGAGAACCTCAGGAAATTCGGAGATGGCAATCTACGCCCTCGAAAAAGCCTACGACATCCGCCCTGACATTTACGCCAGGTCGCTCCAGTACGCTCAACTGGAGAGGGCGAACAAAACGAGAGACGCTGGACAGATCTTAGAATCAATCCCCCTGTATCAAGCCATCATTGATCAGTTCCCTGATTATGTCGCGCCCTATGGAGATCTCGCCCTGGCTTATCTTGAGCAGGGCGAGCCAAACCTCGCGCTCAGCACCCTCGACAAGGCTATGCCAAAATCCTCAGCGGACTATCGTTTCTATATGCGTGCTGGCAACATATATGATCAATGTGGTAGTTTCGATCGCGCTTTAGAGGCGTACCAGAAGGCACTTCTTGAATGCTCAAATTGCCAGGACGCAGTTCAAGCGATCGACAGACTTATAAACCCTTAAATGACTCGAACACAGCCAGACCGGGATACGTTGATGCCCACTGTAACGGGCAAATTGTCGCAACAGAGACCTCTACGCGACAGATTGGCGTCGCTCTCGCTCATCGCAATTCTCCTTTTCACTGCCGGCCTGTATGCCCTGCTGATGCTGCAGGATGAACCCTTCCTGTTTGCCCTGGTCTTGCTTGCGCTGGTGTGGGTGCTGCACCTCTGGGCTGACCGCTGGGCCATCTACCCCACACCCCTGGACGTGCCCATTCTTGCTCTACTGATTTTAATGCCGCTCAACCTCATCATCTCCGCTGATCCACCGTTGACCCTAGTCCGAATCGATCATCTTTTGCTCAGTTTTTCGCTGTTCTTTGCCATTGTTCGGTTGGTTCAACTCAGAAAGCACTTCCCTGCCCTGATTTTCTCGTTGCTCATCCTGTCCATTGGCGCCGGGCTTTTGGGCTTGCTGGCTACAGATTGGCAAAGCTCTATCTTGTTGAGTTTCCTCTCGCGTATCTATGAGACATTGCCGCGGCTCACCGCGTTCGTACCCGGGGCGAGTATCAATAAGAACACAATGGGCGGTGCCCTGGCTTTCTTCCCGCCCTTGTTGCTAAGCCTTCTATGGGACCACTCTGCCTTCCGAAAACTGCTTTCCAAATACTCAGGGATAAAATTTTTCCCCATCTGGTTCTACAAACTGTTGGCCTTTTTTGCTCTGGGGCTGGTCCTGGCGGTTGTTTTCCTCACGCAGTCACGAGGTGCCTGGCTTGGCGTCGCTACCGGGCTGTACGTTTTGCTGGTATGGAAGGACAAACGCTTCCTGTGGGCAATCCCAATTGGCGTGCTTGCCCTGTTCTTGTTTCTAAACCAAACCGGCATTGGTGGCTTGTCCGAGCTTTTTGCCCTGCTGGACCAGGGACAGGATGCCAGCCTGCAGAGCCGACTGGACATCTGGGCAAGGATCATCAGCCTGATCCGCGGTTTCCCCGTCACCGGCGTGGGTCTGGACGCGCTCAACCCGGTATATCAGACCTTTTTCAACCCGTTTTTGTTCAACGAACCCCCCGCCAGGCTCTACCATGCGCACAACTCCCTGCTTTCGGTGGCAAGCGAGATGGGTATCCCGGCGCTGATTTTGTACGTCGCATTGCTTAGCGGTTTTGGTGCGATGGCTTGGCGAGCCTGGAAACGCGCCCGCACGATCAACCGCGTGTTGATCATGGGGTTGGTGTGCGGGATGATCGCACACCAAGTGTTCGGGCTGATGGACGCCTACCCGCTTGGCAAGAACCTTGGCATCACCATGTGGATCTATTTCGCAGTGATGACCGCCCTGTATGTGCATCGCTCCCGGATGGTGCGTTCTCATCCGCAGCCGCAGGTTCAAAAGGCTGCCCAAACTGCAAGCGCGCTGCTGCAACAGGCTCTGATCAGCCTGGCTGCCTGGCTGATCCTCTCCCTCCTCTCCCTCGCAATGCTACGTGTGAATGTCTATGCAAGCCTGCTTGCTGCAGTTGTTGCAGGCATTTTCCTGGGAGTGATGTTGGTTGTGCACCCCTTGCTTTCAGATGGCATACGACAACCTCAACCTATCAGCTACGCAGTCCCCGAGAGCAACGATTTGGATCAGTCATAAACTAACAGCTATCACCCGTCTTCTATCGTTCTTTTTTACGTATTCATCTAAATTTCTCATAATCACAATTTACCTCCAAGCCTCCAAAATAAAAACCATGCCAAATACAAAAACTGTCTTCCTTGCCTTTACGCTCGTTGAATCACCGATAGCAAAATATTTCCTTAGACTTTCTGATGAATTGATCAAACGAGGTTATAGAGTTGTAATCATTACATCAAATCAGAAGACGAAATTAGTCTCAAAAGAAACAAACCCTGCTATCTATACCTGGCCTTCTTTTCGGCCCACAAAATTGGCTGACGCCTTTTTTCTTGCCAAATTGATCAAGCAATATCGACCAACACTGATTATTTCTAATTTTGTTGCTGATAATATCTGCTTATCTGTTTCGTGGCTTTTCCACGTTCCAATCAGAGCATTTCACCAACACTTGTCATATATCAATTATCAAAATATGTCCACTAATCTGATAACCAAATACAAGATTTGGCGTAAAAAAATCCTCTATCACCTGGCTTCGGATTGTTTCCCTGTCTCGGATGCTATGGCGGAAGAAGCTAAAAGTATTTTCAAAATTCACGAATCAAAAATCAAGGTGTTTCATAACGCTATTGAAGACCCAAAATCCTATATACTATTTGAAGGAAAACCATATGTTGATCTGGTATGTGCTGGTCAATTAATTTTTCGCAAAGGCCAGGATACCTTAATCAAAGCAATGCAGATTATTGTTCAAACATATCCACAGACTAAATTGGCATTATTAGGAGATGGCCCACAAAAGCTAGCACTATGCGAGATGATTGGAAAATCAAGTTTAACGAAAAATATTTCTTTATTGGGAATAGTTCCCTGGATTGAGGTTTTTCAATGGATGGAAAAGGCGAATATTGTAATTGTCCCTTCACGTGCTGAAGCATTCGGATATGTTGTCGTTGAAGCCTTCAGTGTTGGCACGCCCGTGATTGCATCGGCGGTTGGCGGCATTCCCGAAATCATCCGCGACGGGGTCGATGGCTTCCTCGTGCCGCCGGATGATCCGAAGGCTTTGGCTGAAAAGATAATGACAATCTTGAGAAATCAAAACCTGCAAAACCAGATGGGCGCAAATGCACGCCAGCGCTTTTTAGATAAGTTTGAATTGTCAGCTGCGGTTAAATACCAAGCAGATTGGTTAGACAAAAAGATAACCGGTGAGATTTGAGATAAAAATTCAATTGTTTTTATCAGCCACAAGCCATTCTCTCACCATATTTCTTTACCTGCTCTTTCACCTTCAAGCTTCTGGATGTTCCCTATCAACTACACAGTCCTCGACAGCATCATGTTTCTTTTTTGCATCATCAATCCCACAGTAAAACATAAGTTCAACTCCTTGTGATATGATCCTTGAAGTGAGGTGACCTCAGGACTCTGCGAGACTCTCTGCCTTGTTAGTTATGCGCAGCTTATTCTGCAACCTGCTTATTCGAGACCTCTCGCAGAGCTGAGGCGACATTCTAATTCACGAGGCTGACCCTCAAGGAAGTTTTCGTCGACCTCAGCTTCTACGATTGATTGTAATCAAGCCTTATTCTGGCTACTGACTTATTTATACAAGGAAGCAACTTTGAGTTATCCTAACCTTTCTCTCCTTGTTAGCAGTTACGATAAATACTCAGTATGTTGGGAGCCATTTTGTCACGGGCTGAAAAAATATTGGCCTGAGCATCCTCGGCTCTATTTCATCACCAACCATCGCGAAGCGCCAAGCGGTACTTCGTTGAAGTTAGGAGACGACCAGGGTTGGGCTGAGAATCTGATCCAGGCTTTGGAGATGATCCCGACCGATTATGTCCTTTATGCCCAGGAAGATTATTGGATAAAATCGCCGGTCAATAATCAGAATATTATAGATTACTTGGGCTACCTCGAAAGAGATTCAGCCGATTACATTCGTCTATACCCTGCGCCCGGTCCAGGTTCGCAACTGGAGTCGGACGAACGGCTGGGAATAATTGCTGCAAATGCAGAGTATCGGACATCACTTCAGATGGCACTCTGGCGTAAGGGGTCCCTCCATTCATTAATCAATCCAGAGGAATCCCCCTGGCAATTTGAAGTCAATAGCTCAAAACGAAGCCAGCTCTACCAGGATCGTTTTTGGTGCGTCACCAAACACCAACATGGCATCGATTATGTCTTTACAGCAATTGTTAATGGCTACTGGAATGAAGCAGCTCGTGTTTATGTTGACTCTGAGGATATTTTACTGTATTTTTCGAAACTACCCAAAAAACGTTTCACAGAGTGTTCCTGAACGAATTTCACCGTTTCGGTTCATTGCTTAAGAGGAAAATTTTGAAATATATAGGTGAAGAGGCTATATGAGTAAAGTAACAACTATTCTCCCAACGCTAAACACCAAACTTACTAATTTGCTATTCAGGAGACGCTGGCTATGGGTCTGGGTTTGCATCGGTATTCTCTTGGTTTGGAAAGGATTAATCTTTTATTATCTACCTTACGCTAATCAAGATGGCCCACATTCCCTCAGTCAAACCTTTTCTCTAATAAGAGGTGAACTATTATCGGCTCCGCTCGGATTTAGTCACTTGGAACCTTATCTCTTTCCATATTTTTATGCTGTAGTAACTGCACCAGCATATTTGCTTTTACCCTTTGGCGCTTATAACATATTTATATGGAATCTTTTGCTTGCTCTGGTTGCTAGCAGCTTGATATTATCCCTGGTGGGTCGAGAAAATCGTTTTTCCTTATCCGCAGCGTTTGTTCTCATTATTGGATTCTTATGCAGTGTTTACACCTATGGTTTACGTAATGAGTTGCTAATTACCTTTGTTATGTTAGGATTACTCAAGATCATATTATGGGAACCACAATCTAAATACAATTTTCACAGACTGGTCATTATTGGAATTGTCACAGCAATTATCGGTTTAATGCATCCGGTAGCCGGTGTTTTCACTGTCAGCTTGATATTGTTGATGCGGTATGACCGCAAATCCTCGCTTAAAGAGTTATTGATAATTGGTACTTCAACCTTACTGGCCTTGTTAATATTGTATTTGCCTGTAATTTTAATAGACTTTGATAATTGGAGGTATTCATTTTTCGTTGTAGGAATGAAACATGATGAGCATTCATTCACCTGGTCACTTTTCTTTAAGTACGTATTGTATTCTCCTATGGTTTTTGTGGCACCTTTAATCTCCATAATCGAAAAATTACGCAGGTCCGGGCTAAAGTCATCATGGTGGATAAAAGAGATTTTTTATTGGGCACTTATCATCGGGTTGCTGAGCCTTTTTGGAAGATCTTACTTTTTCCCTTACCTGCTCGTTTTTATCACGTGGAGAATAATTCGACTCCCTAGATTTACTATTACAGCACTGGCATTATTGGCGATCTTGATTGTTGCCCCAGTACTTACACATTACCTCCCAACATTTCAGCTAATCGAGAATCCGGAATATTCTCAGACTCTTCACCAGATCATCTCTGAAGTCGAAAAATTTGGAGATAAGGCTGAAACCGACCTGGTGTATGTGAGTTCTCATGTTGTAATGCCGATCATGGATAAACCAAAAGCCAGGATTTTTTATCATTTTATTAGAGCTGTAGCTCAAAAAGGTATGGATTTTTCAGATGAAGACATTTTTCTTTTTATCCACCCGAAGCATTACGACATGATTGTCAAAAATCTTGATGTGCCACCTGAAATGTTGGTTGTAACAGAATTGATCCCTCCAACGCCAGGCCTTTTACGACCCGGTACTTTCTTTAGAGAAAGAGATGACCCATTAGGCCTTTGGAAGATTCATCTACTTGAACCATAATTTCTCACTTAATAATAATATTCATAATCACTTAAAGGTCTCTACTCTCCCAATATGTCAAAACCCGTCATCTCCGTTGAAAACTTAACCAAACGCTATGACCTCGGCGTGATCGGCACCGGCACCCTCAGCCGCGACCTCAACCGCTGGTGGGCGCGCCTGCGCCACCAGCCCGACCCCTACACCCGCATCGGGCAGCGCGACCACTTCGAGCGCATCGGTGAGACCATCCTGGCGCTGGACGACGTCTCCTTCACCGTGCAGCAGGGTGAGGCGCTGGGCATCATCGGGCGCAACGGCGCCGGCAAGTCCACGCTGCTTAAGATCCTCTCGCGGGTCACCGCGCCGACCAGCGGCGTGGTCAAAATCAAAGGGCGCATCGGCAGCCTGCTGGAGGTCGGCACCGGCTTCCACCCCGAGCTGACCGGGCGCGAGAACGTGTTCCTCAACGGCGCCATCCTCGGCATGCGCAAGGACGAGGTGCAGCGCAAGTTCGACGAAATTGTAGACTTTTCCGGCGTGGAGAAGTTCATCGACACTCCCGTCAAGCGCTACTCCAGCGGCATGTACGTACGCCTGGCGTTCGCCGTCGCCGCCCACCTCGACCCCGAGATATTGGTCGTGGACGAGGTGCTGGCCGTGGGTGACGCTGAGTTTCAGAAGAAATGCCTGGGCAAGATGAGCGACGTCGCCAGCGAGGGTCGTACCGTATTGTTTGTTAGCCATAACATGACGGCGATTCAAAATTTGTGCAGGCATACCATCTGGTTAACTGAAGGGAAAATTAATAAAAGCGGAAATTCAACTGAAGTTGTCGATGATTATTTATCAAAACAATTTGAAGAGCTTGAGCCCTTTGTCGATTTTTCGGAACGATCCGGTGGGGAAATATTTGTTGAACATATCTTTGAAAATGTCAGTTTGCAAAATAAGTATGGATTAACAAATGAGTTTTTTACTGGAGAAACACTTATTCTCGAAGCAAACCTGAATCTCGACCCGGAAAGAATTGATCTTGCCAATTTTGGCTTTGATATCAAAGACAAATCAGACAAAATTGTCCTGGCTTCGAATACTCGTCAATATTATTCTTCTTTGCCTGTTAATGAAAAAGGGCAATATAAGCTTCGTTTTTCTATAAATGACTTATGCTTAAATCAAGGTTATTACACCATTTCACTGTTTATTGGTAATGAAATCCGTGATTTTGAGATTATTCGAGATGCCATTAAGTTCTTAGTGAAATGGAAACCACGGGCAGATTTACGAGAACCAATGCATTCTTGGGGTCCGCTTGCACTGCCAATAACGTGGGAATGGAATTCGAACAACCAATGAAACCACTTCTTATTCAACATCCATTGAAAATTTTACAGGTCAACACAGTGGAGAAAGAAGGCGGTGCAGCAGTTATTGCCTGGAACCTTTATAAAGCTTACGCCCTAAAAGGATATTACTCCTATTATGCCGTCGGCAATAAACAATCCAGCGATGACCTTGTCATTCAAATCCCCGAATTATCTCTGACCACCAGATTGAAACGGCTGGAAGCCAAATTCGCCCCACTTTGGGTTATACGCGGTTTGGTTAAGAAGATCCAAAAGAGACAAAAATCCCATAGACAAGAACAGGGATGGGAAAATTTCCACTTCCCGGGATCACGAAAGATACTTCAGTTACACCCTTTACAACCAGACATCGTCCATTTACACAATTTACACGGCGGTTTTTTTGACCTGCGTTATATTGCGCAATTGTCCCACAAAAAACCAGTAATTGTCACTATGCATGATATGTGGCTTATAACTGGACACTGTGCGTACCCGTTGGATTGTAAAAGGTGGAAGTCTGGCTGCGGTGACTGTCCTGATTTACTGCGCTACCCACCCATCCTGGCGGACGGAACAGCCCGCAATTTGCATCGCAAACAGCGTATCTATCGCAGAAGTAATCTCTATCTGGCCACGCCCAGCCAATGGTTGATGGATCAGGTCGAAAAATCGGTCATAACAACCAGCGTGATTGATGCCAGGGTAGTTAACAATGGCGTTGACACACGGCTTTTCAAACCTGCGCCCAAAGAACAAGCCCGTTTAGCTTTGAGTTTGCCTATGGAAGCCCGAATTTTAATGTTTGTCTCTGCGCAAAAAATCAAGAATCATCCTTTCAAAGACTACCGAACCATATCAGAATCGTTACACATTGTCGAAAAAAAAGTTGAGCCAAGTCTCCCTGTTCTCCTCCTTGCTTTAGGGCAAGAAGGCCAAACTGAAAAAAGGGGGAATGTCGAGATTCGCTTCCTTCCCTATGTTAAAGAGCGGTCTGACATGGCGCTAATTTACCAGGCGGCAGATATTTATATTCATGCAGCTAAAGCAGATGTATTCCCAAATTCAGTTCTGGAAGCCCTGGCTTGCGGCACGCCTGTTGTAGCGACCGCTGTGGGCGGCATCCCGGAACAGGTCGAAGATGGCCAATCCGGAATACTCACTAAGCCAGCTGACCCCACTGATATGGCTAATGCAATTTTATCTCTGCTCGAGAATGAGCCACTCAGGTCCGAGATGGGTAACTTTGCAGCTGAAATAGTGCAAAAGAAATTTACATTGGATCACCAAGTGAAGCATTACCTGGAATGGTATCAGCAAATCCACGAAAGCAGAAATCAACATGTACTGCCCAATAATTGATGATATACCACCTCCGCAAAAAGATCAAACCGGCTGGCCCTGGACAGAGGAAACAACACCTTCCGTCTCCATAATGCCCGATGGATCGCCCTGGCCAAAAATCAGTATCATCACTCCATCTTTCAACCAGGGGCAGTACCTCGAGGAAACCATCCGTTCTGTACTGCTGCAGGGCTATCCCAATTTGGAATATATCATAATGGACGGTGGATCCACAGATGGCTCAGTAGAAATCATAAAGCAATACGAACCATGGCTTACCTATTGGGTTAGCGAGCCTGATCGGGGTCAAAGTTACGCTATTAATAAGGGTTTTGAGAAGGCGACCGGCGATATTTTTGGTTGGATCAATAGTGACGATTACTATACCTCAAACGCCCTCTGTCATATAGCCACCATATTCAAGAGAAATCAAACGTCCTGGATTTCAGGCGTTTGCGACATCATTACCCCTGACAGGCAGGTAAGGTTAGGAAACGAATCTGAACCTCCTGAATTCGAAAACTGGCTGATAAAATGCCCCCTCAGTCAGCCGAGTGTTTTTTGGCATCGAGAATTATGGCAGGCTGTTGGTGGTGTTGACACACGCTTGCAGTATTCATTTGATTACGAATTATGGATGAGGTTTTCTGAAAAACAATCCAGACCTACCTGGACCAACCGCCATTTAGCTTACTTTCGAGTTCATCCAAGTAGTAAAACATTCACAAGTCGTGAGAGCTTTCATCGAGAGGATTGGGTAGTATTTCGCAGAAATATCCATCGCATTGATAATATTCTCAAACGCATTTCACTCAACCTTAAACGAAGAGAGAAGTCCGCTAATTTTTATATTTCCATTAGTAACAGATCAATACCAGTACCTAAGAAGATTTTTATTGGATTGTCTTATGCACCATGGTGGATTTTCCGAAAGATCTTTTATTACAAAGTTAAGAATATGATTTTTCCTGGTTGAATTGGATATGATCAATTTATGAAGAACCGAGAAGACAAGAAGCCTATGACAACAGTGGTTATTGCCACACATAACCGGAAAGAATTGCTCCCAAAAGCAGTGGATTCAATGCTTAATCAGGCTTAACAAAATTTCGATATCACCATAATTAATGATGCTCCATGTGATGGCACTCCGTCGTTGCAAAAAAATCTGCAGGAATCTGATGCTTTGGTTCACGCTTTTCGCTCGGAAACAAATTTTAGTCTAGGAGAAGCACAAAACCTGAATAGAATACGAAAAAGGTGAAATAGGCGGAACAGCCTTCGCGGGCAAACCTTTCACGATAGTTGCTAAATATGAGGTTGAATCCAATACTACGATTAAAGACCCCATGTTGCATTTGCTTTGAAAGAATCAACAGGGGGTTCAATAAGTGACCTATGGAATCAGGGCTCCGGTTTCAGTTGGCAAAAGCTTCCAGAACAAGGAAGAATTATCTGCAAAATACCCAAGTGCAGTATGAATGTCGGTACGTATGTCTATAATTTATTCTGTGGATCTAAACTTGATGCGTTCGATCACGTTGTAGACGCAGGAAAATTTACCGTGGAATTTGGGGATTATTATGGAACAAATCAGCTCCCATCTCCAAGGTATGGTAAATTGTTGATCGATCAAGAATGGGAGCTTATAGATAATTGATTAATGAACCAACTTTCACTCTTTTGTGTTTCATTTTCATATGAACTTCAGTATTGTTATCCCCTTATACAACAAAGTAAACCACATCCAGCGGGCGATCAACTCTGTGCTCAATCAAACCGTTCAGGAATTTGAGCTGATCATTGTTGATGACGGCTCCACCGATGGGAGCTTCGAGACTGCCAGTGCCATCCAAGACCCACGCATCCGCATCCTCCGACAGGAAAACCTGGGCTTTTCGGCTGCCAGGAACTGCGGCATCATGGAAACCATAACGATTTACATGCTTGCTGATATAGCAAATATATTTCTTAACCCAACTAATTTCTGGATACTGTAAAAAGAAAAAGCTATGAGTTTAATAACAGTAATTATGCCAGTGCACAATCGTTTCGAAGTCTCTCAAGAAGCTGTCGATTCAGTTTATGCTCAAACATACCGACCTATTGAACTGATCATTGTCGACGATCTGTCTGATGAGCCTTTCATCCCCCAAATTAATTCGGAAGAAAACTTTGCTGTAAAGGTCATTAGGCATGACGAAAACAAGGGCCCGGGAGCATCAAGGGAAACCGGTCGGCAGGCTGCCAACGGGGAATACATCGCGTACCTGGATTCTGACGACCTCTGGCACCCGGAGAAGCTTGAAAAACAAGTGGCGATGCTTGAAGCCAACCCAGAGACGGGTATGTGTTATTGCCAATCAGTGATATTTTCAGAACTCCCAATCACTGGCAAAGAACGAATCCGAAACCGATCTGAAAAAGCTTATTCGTCATTCTTGCCGACAATTTATAAAGGCAGGCCATGGAGCTCCAGTACTTGTCTTTGGAGACAAGAAACCTCTGATTTGATTGGCACCTGGCCAAATGCAAAAGCGTGGGAGGATATTGCTTACGATTTTCGGGCAGGGTGTCTGGACGTAACGATCTCGTATGTACCTGAAATTCTTTGTTACCAACGTTGGGGAGGTAACCATAATAATTTTTCACGTGCATCTTACAAAACAACGAAATATCTGCGGGTGCCGGCATTATTATCAATGGCTGACGATTTTATCAAATTCGATCTGTCTGATGACGCTGAGATCTATAAGTATATAGAAACCTTGATTTTCAGAAACAATATGACAATGTTTCAATATGGTGAACGAGAAATCGGCAAGCGATATCTGAATAGATTATTGAGACTGAGCAAGGGTAAAAAGAATCATTATCGTTATCGCATTTTAAATTACTTGCATTATTTTCTTCCAACCAAATTGCTCTCAAGAATAGGACGCAAATTCGTTGATCTGTAAAGCATTAAGTAATGGTGTTTTGTAATTTGCTGTGTCAGTTAGTCTCCCTAATGTATAAAAGTCGGTAAGGTGCAAAAGCAAGCATTAGTTTCAGTCATTATCCCGGTTTATAATCGATTGGATTGCCTCAAACGGGCAATCGCTTCTGTGAACGAACAGGAGTATACAAACTGGGAGTTGATCGTCGTCGATGATGGCTCAGAAATTGATATCGCTGGTTACGTTGTAACGGTAAAATCGAAATCTGCAAACCCAGTTCACTTCTTTAGACAACAAAACCAGGGGCCAGGCATCGCCCGAAAAACGGGACTGCAACTGGCACAAGGAAAGTACATTCAATACCTTGATTCTGATGATGAAATTTTGCCACAGAAGTTGAGCCGGCAGGTAGCTTTATTGGAGGCATATCCGGACGCAGTAATGTGCTATTGCCCCTCCGTAAGTGTAGGTCCTGAAGGTGGCGAGAGTCCCCGGAAATTTTCTGACCAATACGAGCCAGACTTATTGAAAGGCGCTTTGGAGTGGCGACGCTGGCACACTTCCAGTTGCCTCTGGAGTTATCCTGAAAAGAGTATTGCATACTGGTCTAAGTATTATAACGGTGAAGACGTGTTGCATGACGTTGGGGTAGGGATACATATCCGGAAAGTTTTATATGATTCAGAAATGATGGTACGAGCCCATCAGGGTGTGGAACAAGTCTCGGGAAAACCTCCGACAAAAGCAAGACTTGAGAAATTGAAGCAAGCCTTGTTTGACGTACGAATTGAGTGCTATCATTTACTGAAGGAATATAACCTGCTCTCGAATAAAATATATGCTGATCCACTTTCAGAGAGGTTTTTCCAGGGTGGGCTGCAACTGCTTAAGTTACATTCATTGGCGAAAGGGTTGAAATCTCTCGGGTATTCCATCATAACAAGCCGATATTATATCCGCACGGTATTCACCATGGGTGGGATTTTACTGGCTTTACTGACTGGCACAGCCTTCCCAAACCTTTTTTCCATGTATTTTAAACTTTACCGAAAGATAACCCCTGAAAAAGTAAACTTTCGTAGAGCAGTATGAACGAATAGTTAATGGAAATAATCAAAGTCTTCTCGAACCAAGACAATTACAACCCTCAGGACCGTTTTCATCTGAATAACATCGCCAAGGCATTTTGGTGTGATCATAACAATGAAAGGCACCGAGAGGTGCATGATTGGTGCAAGGGCCTTTTTGAGCATGCGCCGGAAAACAGGAAGGCAGATATCTGCATCCTCACCTACCATTGGCCATATTACGACCACCGTGATAAGGTGTCCAAAGCCCAGGCCGAGGTCAACGCTGCTCATCAGCACGGTAAGCCCATGGTCGTCTTCAGCAGCGGGGACTACCCTGCAAATCTGCCCTTTGAGGATGTGACCCTGTTTGAGTCCGCTGGTTACCGCTCCACGTCCGGCCTGCGCTACCATTCCGCCCAGCCCAGTTACATCCCCGACTACCTGCATCTTTACAGCGGGGGGCAATTCCAGCCCCGCCCCAAGCGCGAAGTCCCCATTGTCGGATTCTGCGGGCAGGCCAGTACCTCGCCGGTGCAAACTGCCTTTCGTGCCCTGCGCCTGGAGTGGCAACGGCGCCAGCACCGCCGGGGGGTGTTCCCCTGGCAGCCGCCCCCTTTCGAGACCTCCTCCTTCCGCACGCGGGTCTTGCGCGCCTTCGCCCATCAGCCGGGGATTGAGACCAACTTCATCCCCCGCAGGCGCTACCATGCAGGAGAGAAAAAGGACAAGTCCCACCAGCATCCCTCCAAAGTCGAATTCGTCAACAACATCCTGGGCTCCGACTACACCCTGTGCATGCGCGGTGGTGGCAACTTCTCGGTCCGCTTTTACGAGGCGCTGTGCCTGGGGCGCATCCCAATCTTCATCGACACCGATTGCTTGCTGCCGTTCCAGGATGAAATTGATTACAAGTCCTTCTTCCCATGGATTGACTTGCAAGACCTGCCCAACGCGACGGAAATTTTGCTGGATTTTCATTCCAAACTCTCGAATGAGAAGTTTATTAACCTTCAGAGAATGTGTCGTGAATTGTGGCTGAACCATATGACGCCGGATGGATTTTATCGAGACTTGTACCATAAATTGCAGACATGGGTCGAAAAATTAAAATCCTCTTGAGCATTCCCAATTTCACAACCGCCGGCTCGGGCGGGACAATGTTGTATATCATCAAGCTCCTCGATCAAAATTGTCATTCGGCATTAGATTCTCTCTGCTGCCGATCGGAATAATATGACCGACAGAAAACCGCTAGAAGTGCTGATCATTGGTTATGGAAGAGACAATCTGACCTTTATTGACCGGCTTATCACAGGTCTACTTGAAAAAGGTGTCCGCCTGACAGTCGCAACGCCTCGAAAGAGAGACCTGCACCGTATCCTCTCATTGAAACCAAAGTGGCTCTGGACCCCTCGCCTGCATTCACAACTCTGGGCAGACGTTATCATTACACTGCTGCTCCTGGTTGCAAATCCACGCTTGCGTAAACCAATATGGTTTTGGAAACTGCCCAATCGAGCTGAAGGCTGGCGTTCAAAATTTAAGGCATTCTATCGCTACTTGCCCTTCACACACAAGAATTGGGATGCAATATACTTTCCCTGGAATTCAGCTGCAATAGATCATATTGGCTTATTTGATTCCGGAATGCCGGTTGTGGTCTCATGCCGCGGAAGTCAGGTCAATATCCGACCACATCAGAGGGGAATGGGGGTATTCACTGCCGGCCTGACCGTATCACTTGAAAAGGCTGATGCTGTCCATTGTGTATCACAAGATATCCTTGAAGAGGCTTTACATTATGGAATGACCCGGACCAGGGCGGTCGTTATTCATCCTGCAGTTGATCCTGATTTTTTTATTCCTGCTGATCTAAAAATGCCAGGCCAGGAAGTGAGGTTGGTTACCACTGGCTCCCTAATTTGGAGAAAAGGCTATGAATACATGCTTATGGCCCTATCCGATCTGCGTTGCATGGGCATTGATGCAAAATTGCACATCATTGGTGAAGGGAATGAACGCAACCGGATCCTGTACACAGCCCAAGACCTTGACCTGGCAGACAAGGTAATCCTGCATGGAATACTCTCACCGGAGCATGTCCGACAGCAACTCCAGCAAGCTGACATCTTCGTTTTTACAAGCCTGAGTGAGGGCTTGCCAAATGCAGTGTTGGAAGCGATGAGCTGCGGATTGCCAGTCGTCACCACCGATTGCGGGGGTGTTCGCGAAGCGGTAACGGATGGAGTTGAAGGTATCATAGTTCCAACCCGGGAGCCAAGGCTGACAGCAGAAGCATTACAAAAACTTGCCCAGGATCCAGAGCTGCGGCGAAAAATGGGGTCTGCTGGTCGGAAGCGAGTGTTGAAGGAATTCCGCCTGGAAGACCATGTGGATGCTTTCATCACTCTGTTTGCATCTACCGCTGCAGAAAAGCTGGAGCGTAAGGGCGGTTAATACTATGCGAAAACGGCTGGTGTTGATCACGGCACATTTCCCCCAACTTTCTGAGACCTTCATCGTCAACAAGTTCCTGGGCTTGCTAGATCGTGGTTTGGATATCTATCTCGTCTGCAGCCATTTCGACAAGGCGACCTGGCATAAGTTTCCTGATTTGGCAAATCATCCTGGAGTCAAGCAAAGGGTGAGGCGATGTTTTCCAACCCAGCCGAAATGGTTGGTCCCCTTGTTGTTCCTTCCCGCGTTACTGCGGTGTTTACTGTGGGCGCCTCGCCACACGTTGATTTATTTAAAGGAAGGCTGGACGCAATTCAAGTGGGACATCATCCGGCGCTTCTACTTGGATGCAGCCCTGATCCAATTAAAGCCGGGCATCCTGCATTTTGAATTCGGTTCCTTAGCTTTCGGGCGGACATATTTGAAAGAGCTCCTGCACAGTCAGTTAACCGTCAGTTTCCGGGGGTATGACCTAAACTTTGTAGGGCTTGACCAACCAGGCTACTATGACCAGGTTTGGAAGAACGCGGATGCCTGTCATTTCCTAGGGCGAGACTTGTGGCAGCGTGCTGTAAGACGTGGCTGTCCGACTGAAATGCAACATCGACTGATCCCTCCAGCCATCGATTTGAGCCTTTTTCAGCCTGAAGCAGAACGTGGACTCAATTCTCTTGGCTCGCCCGAAAATCCACTGAGGATACTCAGTGTGGGCAGGTTAGAATGGAAAAAAGGTTATGAATTTGCCCTGCAGGCGATCCGAATGCTTGTTGACCAGGGCACTTCTGTCAGCTATCAGGTAATTGGAGACGGGGGACACCGCGATGCGCTCTATTTTACTCGCCACCAATTAGGCTTGACAGAATCAGTTGAATTTCTTGGAAGCCTACCGCAACACGAGGTGATCCAACATCTTGGTGAAGCAAATGCCTTTTTACATCCTTCCCTTTCGGAGGGTTTCTGTAATGCAGTCATCGAAGCGCAAGCTATGGGAGTACCGGTGGTATGCACCGATGCAGGCGGATTGCCAGAGAACGTCGCCAACGGAGTTACAGGATTTGTTGTTCCCCGCCGAGATCCTGCCGCCATGGCAGAGAAACTGGCTCTGCTGGCTGGGGATAGCGCTTTGCGACTGCGGATGGGAAAAGCCGGGCGTGTGCGCGTGGAAACCCATTTCCAACTGGATCAACAAATGGAAGCCTTTGAAGCTTTCTACATAAATTTAAATAATGAGAGAATGCTGGAGAAAAATAAATGAACATCGTTTTAGGTTTTGTGGGTAAAAATGCATACGAAAATTTTCTCCGATTAAAGACAACTGCCAATCACTATATTGAAGATAATTTACCATTAAACATCGCCTCTTCCAATGATGGTTATGCTGTTTTTGGTTTGCTTCAACCCAGTGGTTTTTACCCCCTAGAGAAACCCATTTATGATCAAAATAACCAAGCTTTGTGTATGATCCAGGGGTATTTTTGGTATCAATCTCATTTTCCGTTGGATGAAAAACAAGCTGTTGATAGTCTGATTAAAGCTTGCCACTTTTTGTTAACAAACAACACATTAGCCCTCTCCGAAGATGATGGCGGTTTATTTAATTTTGTTTGTTATGATGGAAAAACACGGAAAGTATTTTTCACCAATGATTATTCTGGAATATTTCCCTTTTATTACTCAATTAATCGTGATGGCATCTACTTTTCTTCACATATTCGGGTAATTGCAAAAGCACTCTCAAAGCAATTTGATCCTGTAAGCATCATTCAGCAAACGGCTTTTCATTACACGATTGGCAAACGTACAAGTTTTAATGACATTTATAGACTAAATCCAGGCGAAACCTTAACATTCTCGGTTGATCTTGGTACGCTGAAATACAAACAGCCAGAAAATATTTACTCAAAAATTACACCATATAAAAATGACAACGAAGCAGTAGAAGCTTTACATGCTGATTATGAACAAGGATTAAATGAAATTTGTAGGGTGAAAAAGAAGCGTGGAATTATGTTAAGTGGTGGATTTGATACCCGATTGGTGTCATATGGATTTCATCACCAAGACAATGCCATCATAGGTCTTACGCTTGGAGACAATGAGAACTTTGAGGTAAACATTGCTAGAAAATTGATTTCCCGACTTGATTCTACACACCATATCCATTCGCCTGTATCTGATTGTCACTTGAATCGCATTCGAATAGAAAATTTAATGAGTAAATTTGAAAACATAAATTTTGCTTATTGCGATACAGGCGGAGAATTGCTAAAGCAAATGGGTTCTGAAACAGTCTCCACTGGATATGGAGGCGAAACCTTTTTTGGCGGGCAAGGGTATTCATTTTATGGACAAGCACTGGATATGAAAAAACGTTTTAAAATCGCTTTTTCTCGGTCACTTGGATTTCCGGTTAAGTTCTTTGATCCTTTGCATGAACACAATCTGGAGAACTCATTTCATCTAATTTTTAAACACCATGAAAATTATCTAAACTCAGCCAAGAATTGGTTTACTCCTGTTTTTTTTCATGAATACCAACAGGAAGCCATCAGATCACTCAATGATAATATTCGAGAAGAATTAATGAGGATAACTGCGCACGAAACCAGCTCTGTTCAACAAATTTTAGAGCGGTTCTGGCTTGAACACCACGTTCTTAAGGAATTTGGTAAACAAGAATGGATCTTATCTGCTCATTTACCTCTGGTCCTACCAACATTACATCATTCATTTCTAAAACGTTGTTCTAACCTACCACCTAACAGAAAAATTGATCATGGTTTTTATTTGAAGTTTGTTAAAAGATATTTTGGTAAACTGGCTAATTTTCCAACTTCAAATATCCCTTTGCCCTTGAATTTTCCAACACCCATATTATGGCTTTCACGAGCAGTAAGGGCACGATATGACCAAAAACTGATTAAGAAAATAATGAATAGTGCAGGAAAATCTAATTCAGCAAGAGCCGGCTGGTCCAATTTTGAGCAGTGGTTTCGGCATGGAGATTTCTTGAATCAAGCTAGTACATATATTGATCCATTAATGTTCTCCAAAAACCATCTGGACAGTAAAGTGGCGAGATGGTTGAATTGGGATGAAAAAATCTTTTCAGGGCAGGACTTACTGACGATGATCACCATCAGCCAGTTGATCAAATAAATCTCCAAATCATTAGCATACTGTAAGCAATATGGCAATAATCAACCTCTTATGGCTTTCAATAGATAAACCGCTGCCTTCCTGGGGACTTGGTAACTGTATTGCGTGTCGACCCAGCCCATCAGCTATTCATAACAGCCTGGAAAGTTACAGAGTAGAACACGATGCTGATGCCTGGCTGCTGTGGGATGCCGCCCTGGGCGTACCCACAGTTGAGTGGATCAACACCTGTTTGGATGGCGCCGGGGATGCCTGGCATGGCGGTCTGCTGCTCGGTCTGTCGGGTTTACCGAAATTACTCGATCTCGTGCAACCAACCTGGATGTTGAACCGAGACCCAGATGGCACGATCGAAGCGACTTCCTGGCGGCTCTCACTGCGGGCATTCCTGATCCGCACGGAAGTTTTGCGCCAGTTCGGCGGACCGGACCCGTGTTTCGAATCACTTGACGCGGCGAGCCTGGCTCTGGGATATCGTTATATTCGAAATGGCGCTTTTGTCCGTCATTTTCCCGCCATGCTCCCCGATTTGATTGTGACACCAGCGGTTGAAATTTCGCTCCGGGATGAGTTGCGTTTCCTACAGGCTGGATTTCCCCGCCGCTGGCTGTATTGGGCAGGTTTCCGTTCTGTTTTACGAGATAAACTTTCACCGGTTGCACTTCAGAGGGCATGGCGAGAGATCAAAAGTGAAATGCCATCGCAGGTCAACACATACGATCAACGAACGAGGCTTGATGTCGGTGAGCGCACACCAGAGGGCAAGGTAAGCGTCCTCGTCCCCACCTTGCACCGCTATCCCTACTTGCGCACCTTGCTCAACCAACTGCGCGAGCAAACCGTACCTCCGCTTGAGATCCTGATTATTGACCAGACGCCTACAGAAGACAGGGACCCCACCCTGGTGCAGGATTTTGCAGACCTCCCGATTCGCTATCTCACCCTGGAGAAAGCTGGGCAATGCAGCTCGCGCAATTTTGGATTACAGGTTTCACAGGGGGATTATATTTTATTTATTGACGATGATGACGAAGTCACGCCCAACCTGATCGAACAACACCTGAACCGACTGGCTGAGCCGGGAATTAACATTTCCAACGGAGTCGCACATGAGATAGGTGCAGGTAAACTTCCCCCAGATTTTCGTTTCAGGCGCATCAGTAATGTCTTCCCCACCAACAACACCATGATTCGAAAGGAAGTCCTGCAAAAATCAGGTCTTTTCGACCTGGCTTACAATCACGGTCAGCGTGCCGATCACGATCTGGGGATGCGCCTCTATCTAAGCGGCGAGCTGCTGATCCTCAATCCCGAGATTACCGTCCTGCATCATCACGCCCCAATGGGTGGACTGCGCGAACACAAGGCCCGCATCGACACTTATGCCACCTCACGTAACAATATTTTTAAACGCAATCTGCCAACGGTGTCAGATCTCTACCTGGCAAAACGCTATTTTTCCGACCAACAGGTTAAGGAAATGTGCTGGATGAGTGTTTTAGGAACTTTCAGCCTGAAAGGCTCCTTTCCCAAACGTTTCGCCAAGATTATTGTCGGCTTTCTGAGTTTGCCCAGCAGCCTTAGGATCATTTTAAAACGATTAAAGGTTGCGTGTGCCATGTTAGAATACTTTCCACAGATCCCTGAGTTATCGACTGACGAGAAACCATGAAGCGTATTTTATTCATCTCTTCAGAATTTCCGCCCGGACCAGGTGGGATCGGCACCCATGCCTTTCAATTAGCCCAATATCATTCCAGTCAGGGCTGGAATGTCCATGTGGTTAGCCCTCAGAATTATGCTGAAGAAAAAGAAATAGCAGCCTTCAACGCTAATTTGCCTTTCAGAATCTCGCGCTTGCCCTCTGCAGCCAGCAGACTATTACAATCAATGTTGCGGTTTCAAACAATTTGGCGAGTTATTCGCAGCTTCAACCCACATTTAGTGTTGGCTTCCGGGTCTCATGCTATTTGGGTAACAGCCATCATTCTTCGGTTTCACAAGATCCCCTGGGTCCTGGTGGGTCACGGGACAGAATTTGGCGTTCAGTCAGGAATAAGGGCGCGCATAACCCGATTGGCGGGTAACCAGGCGCATATGGTGATTTGTGTCAGTCGATACACACAAAAGGCACTGCTTACATTGGGGATCAACCAGCCGCCCAGCCTGGTGATCCATAATGGCGCCGACCATACTCGTTTTTATCACCTTCCAGATCATGAAGTAGCTGTTTTTCGAGCTACACAAGCAGTCGAAGGGCAATTTGTGCTGTTAACCGTGGGCAGTGTCACTAACCGCAAAGGGCAGGAGGTCGTCATCAAGGCTTTGCCCCGGATCATACGGGAATTTCCAAATGTACAATACTGGATGGCTGGTTTGCCGAATAAGCAATCCGAATTGGAGGCATTGGCTCGAGGTTTAGGCGTGGATCATCATCTTCGTTTTTGGGGTCGTATCCATGACGAATCCCTGTTAATGCTCTATAACGCGTGCGATCTGTTCGTGATGACCAGCCGTCAACTTTCTGATGGGGATTTTGAGGGTTATGGCATCGCCGTGATTGAAGCTGCATTGTGCGGCAAAGCAGCGGTCGTATCGGACAATTCAGGCCTCGCAGAGGCAGTTCAGCACGACTACACTGGATTGCTCGTTCCTCAAAACGAACCGGAACAAACAGCAGAAGCAATCCTTGTCCTGATCAAAGACCCCCAAAAACGGGCACAATTTGAGGCCCAATCCCGGATGAACGCAATTGAACACCAAACCTGGGAGCAGGTGGGAGCGCGCTATGTCAAAGTTTTCAATCAATTATTGACAAAGGAATATTAAGCGCATTTATGAAATTATTGATCATATCCCACACACCGCATTACACCCGTAAAGAAGAGCTGGTTGGCTGGGGTCCTACCGTGCGTGAAATTGACCAACTGGGGAGCTTATTCAGTGAAGTTCGACACCTCGCTCCCCTGCACACCAGTTCACCACCAGGAAGTGCCTTACCCTATCGCTCTCGAAATATGAGTTTTGTGGGAGTTAAACCCGCTGGCGGAGAAAAGCTTCAGGATAAGCTGAGCATCATCAGGCACATCCCAAACTGGATGGCTGCAATGCGTGTTGAAATGCGCCAGGCGGATGCGATTCATATTCGCTGCCCAGCAGGGATCAGTTTAATTGCATTATTGGTTTGTCGCTTATGGGCCAGGGACAAGCCCGTATGGGTGAAATATGCCGGGAATTGGCAACCGCCTGCACGTGAAGAATTGTCCTATAAATTCCGACGTTGGTTATTAAGGCGTAAATGCTTCCGTTACATGGTTACAGTAAATGGCCGTTGGCCTGATCAGCCCGGTCACGTAATTTCCTTTATTAACCCATCCTTTTCTTTGGAAGATTACGAGATTTCATATGAAATCGCACAAGAAAAATCATTGAAGGAGCCTATTCAAATACTTTTTGTCGGACGATTGGAAACTGAAAAAGGCGTTTACCATTTGATTAATATCGCCAGAAAATTAAAAAGGAAGGGGATTTTCTTCTCAGTTTACTTAATTGGGGATGGTAAAGAAAGAAAATATTTTGAAAATTTGGTGAATCAATTTGACCTGCAGGATGTTCTTGTTTTCACGGGTTGGATATCGAGATATGATGTTAAAAAATATTATGAACAAGCGCATTTCATTTTGCACCCCTCAATAGCATCAGAAGGTTGGCCTAAGGTCCTCAGCGAAGCCATGGCATATGGTGTTGTCCCCCTTGCCAGCACAGTTTCTTGCATACCCCAAATACTGGGCAAGACCAGATCCGGTCTTGCGCTTCCAGCTAAAGACACGGATGCTTATGTTGAGGTAATATTGGATTATACTCAATATCCATGGGCTTGGAAACAAGTCAGCAAAAATGCTATTATGGCTGCACGTGAGTTTACTTATGAGAAATATCTCTCTGATGTAAGTAATATGTTCTCCCAATCCTGGCAGATAGACCTGGAACATGAACAACCCTAAATATCAACTCCAATCGACCCTCCCACAGCTTTCTGCTCACCCTCGCTTTGGTCCAATGAGCAAATCAATAAAAATCTTGCTCATGGTGCTCCTGCACATCCTGTTGGCCTTAACGATGCGAAGTTACAAGCTGACGTCAACGCTACATGCAATGGCAGTTCTTGCGATTGGTGTCTACACAGCCCTGACCTCAGAGGATATTAAGAAAATAATTCCAATCGCAGGATATATCACTGGCGCAGAAGTGCTGTGGCGGATGACGAAAGCAGGTGTTTTCTGGGAGTTTGGAAAATATGCTACAATTGCCATTTTAATCCTTGCACTACTGAAGATGGGCAAAATTAAAAGGGCGGGTTTACCCTTGCTATTCTTTATCGTGCTTATCCCCTCTGCAGCCCTGACCGTTGGCGCTCTTGGGTGGGGTGAACGTGCCCGGGAATTAATCAGCTTTAATCTGTCTGGTCCTTTGGCTACCAGTGTATGCATTCTTTTCTTCAGCCAAATTAAAGCTGGTCCCAATGAGAATAGAAACTGGGTTTGGCCAACAGTCTATCCCATTATTGGTATCTTAACCCTGACCATTTTCAGCACCATTACCGCTACGACAATTGATTTTGGTGCTGAATCGGTATTCGTCACCAGCGGTGGCTTTGGTCCCAACCAGGTTTCAGCCGTTTTGGGTTTAGGAGCCTTACTATTGGTGCTATTAACGACTACAGATGACAAAAGAGACGGGCGATTTTTGGCAATGGGGTTCGCTCTGGTATTACTTGTGCAAAGTTTCCTCACTTTCTCACGCGGAGGTTTGTACAATTTTGCTATTGCGTTAATTGGTTCAGTTTTACACCTTTTAGCGAAACCCAATCGATTTGTCAGAAGCATTTTTACCATTTCACTGATTCTTCTGCTGATGATGGCGTTTATCCTTCCCCAACTGGAAGAATTTACCGGGGGGATGTTGAGTAAAAGGTGGTTAGATACCGACGTTACATCCCGTGAGTCCCTTCTTAAGGCTGATTTTCAAATATTTTCAGAAAATCCAACCTTCGGCGTCGGCCCCGGGATGGCAATGTATTTGAGAAGAGGAGTAGCACTCGCCGCGGCACACACTGAATATTCACGTATTTTGGCTGAACATGGAAGCGGTGGGGTTTTAGCGCTTTTTATCCTGATGCTGTTGTTATTGCGAAGTTATTTCAAAGCTCCCGATGCCGTATCACGCGCCTGGGTTGTGGGATTGGCAGGTTGGTCATTGGTTGAAATGGGACATGCTGCCATGCGCATTGTGGCGATCTCTTTTTTATTAGGGTGGGCAATGACCACCTGGGAGAAAACCGGGAATAACACAATGGTTGGTCAAGCCGAGAAAGCGTCGCTGCCTCTAAACGAGTAAAAATAAGGATCAGGGTTATAATATTCATTTTTAAAAAAGGTTTTTCATTTGATGTCCAAAGGATCTTTATTATTAATTGGTAATCACCTGCCCACTGACAAAATTAACAAAAACGTCTGGCATTACCTGGCAGAAAAATTACAATCCAGGGGCTGGGGGGTGATCACAACCTCATCTGCAACGAGTAAGCCGCTGCGCCTGCTGGATATGGCCTTCACCATTCTGTTTAAAAAGCGTCGGTATTCACTGGCGCAGATCGATGTGTTTAGCGGCAAAGCCTTCATCTTTACTCAAGTATGCTCATTTTTGTTGGATAATCTCGATAAGCCCATCGTCATGACCTTACACGGCGGTGGACTGCCAGATTTCGCGCGAAGGTATCCGAAACGGTTCAAGCGGACTTTGACACGAGCTGCAGCTGTCGTCTCCCCCTCGCCATACCACCAGATTGAACTCAAGAAATACCAGGCAGATATTCACCTGATCCCCAACCCAATAGATTTAGCAACCCTTACCTTCAGGCACAGGCTTATGCCAACAGCAAACCTACTCTGGATACGATCATTTCATGAAATTTATAACCCGAGTATGGCGCCGCGAGTCCTGCAGCAATTGGCCCCTGACTTTCTGGACATTCAATTGAGCATGATTGGCCCGGATAAAGGTGACGGCAGTTTGCAGCGCATGCTAACCCTGGCAGAGGAACTGGCGGTGCGAGACCGCATTCATATTGTTGGCGGTCTCCCCCATACCGAAGTCCCAGGTTGGTTGAGCAAGGGCGATATATTTATCAATACCACCAACTTTGATACCGCACCACGCAGTGTGATTGAAGCGATGGCCAGCGGGTTGTGCATCGTCTCCACGGATGTCGGGGGCATCCCCTACCTGGTTGAGCACGAACAGGAAGGCATATTGGTTCCGCCAGATGATGCTCCTGCTATGGCAGCAGCAATAAAACGTTTGCTGATCGAACCGAACTTGGGATGTAAATTATCAACAAACGCTCGAATAAAAGCTGAAAACTATGATTGGTCACAGATACTGACAAAGTGGGAAGCATTATTTGATACAATGGTTATTCATTAATACAGGTTTTTTCTTAATATGAGGACAAAATTACTGAGAAATCTGATACTGCCATTGGGTGACAGGCTTTTTGGTCAAAACATGATGGCACGCTTAAAATTCCTGGAAGGCGCCCAATATTGGCCACTTGAAAAAATTGTTAGCAAACAATCCGATGACCTTAATAATTTAATTCAAATAGCTTACCAAGAAGTTCCCTTCTATCATAAATTGCTGGATGATAAGGGTATAAAGCCTGAAACAATCCGAACAAAAGAAGATTTAGCTAGGCTCCCGGTTGTAACCAAGGACATGCTCAGGGAAAATTTCCCCCACCAAACAACGCGCAAAACAAGTCAGAAAACCTATCTGGCTAGTACCTCAGGGTCTACGGGTAAGAATTTTTACGTCACAGAGGATGCTTATACAGCAGGATGGTATCGGGCTGCTTTTTTGCTTTCATTAGAATGGGCTGGCTGGAGAATTGGGGAAGCCCATCTTCAGACGGGTATGACACTTGAACGCAGTCACGACAGACGGATCAAAGATTGGATTCTACGGTGTCATTATAAATCGGCTTATCAATTGGACGATGCACATTTGGTTGCTATATTAGCTCAGATGGAACATTATAAATTAAGGCATTTGTGGGGCTATCCTGGAAGTCTTTATTACCTGGCTCAGCAAGCAAAAAAGCAAGGCTGGAATCAACCTTTGAAATCAGTTGTTACCTGGGGTGACAGCCTTTTCCCTCATTATCGCAGTGAAATCGAAATGACTTTTAAAACCAGAGTATACGATACCTATGGCATTGCAGAGGGAGTCCAGATAGCAGCTCAATGTGAAGAGGGTCATTATCACCTTCATGCTTTGGATGCAGTTATTGAATTCCTTGATGATGAAGGGCACTCTGTATTGCCAGATGAAATTGGAAACATAGTAATCACACGCCTGCATCCTGGTCCTATGCCGCTCATTCGTTATGCTATTGGTGATTTGGGTGTAGTATCCTCAAATAAAACCTGTTCCTGTGGACGTGGGTTTCCTCTCATGGATTCTATCCAAGGACGCAATACAGATATCATTTTCACACCATCTGGCAATCGCTTGATTGTTCATTTTTTTACAGGTATACTGGAGCATTTTTCAGAGATAGATACGTTTCAGGTTATCCAAACTCACCCCGACACCATCCTCATCCGCATTCAGCCTAAGGCGAAAATATCGCTTGATGTTCTTAATCAAATCAAAACAACATTAGCAAATAAGGGCGCTGCAGATTTAAAAATTGATTTTGAAATTGTGGAGAAAATCCACATCCATCCTACGGGTAAGCATCGCTTTATCATCAATCAATTGTAAAATGCACACAACAGCCGAGTCTGCTCTCATCATCAGGTTTATTGAAATTGAAGATATCAATGCCGTTGCTGCCATTCATCAAGCGAGTTTTCATGACCGTGCATTAACTCAGTTGGGACCCGGCTCAATCAAGCGTTATTATTATTGGCTTCTTACGGGTTTTTCAGACATTTTTCCACTTTGTGTGGTGGATCAAAAAAACAATATGTTGGGTTATTGTTTTTCAGGGATTTACGCAGGATCTTTTAGCGGATTTCTGAAAGCGTATAAATGGTATTTAATGGCTGTGTTGATAACCAAACCATGGTTAATTTTTAATTCTATTGTTGCAGATCGAATTTCACTATCGATCAGAACATTACTGAAAATATTAAAAAAGCAAACCAAGAAAAAAGAAGAAACCACAAAGAACAATAAAAAGCAACAGGAAAGTATCAAAACAACAAGCTTGGGTATCCTTTCCATTGCTGTTAATCCAAATTATCAACGTCAAGGTGTGGGCGAATTGTTGATGCGAGAGGTTGAGTGCCTGGCATTGGCTAATGGATATTCTGAATTGCATTTATCTGTGGAACCGGAAAATATTCCAGCTACTAAATTTTATGAAAAATTAGGGTGGTATAAAATCCCTTCTGACAGCGATTGGAATGGCCAAATGGCAAAGAATTTAATATAATTATGGCTGATCAATCCCCCTTCGTTTCTATCCTGATCCCTATCCGCAATGAAGCAGCTTATATCGAACGCTGCCTGGATGCAGTTCTCAGTCAGAACTACCCAACCAAACAAATGGAAATCCTGGTCGCCGATGGGTTATCTGACGATGGTACACGAGAAATTCTCGAAGACTATTCAAAATCGAACCCCTGTGTGAAAATTTTTGATAATCTTTCAAAAATTGTCCCCCCAGGCTTGAATACCCTTATCAAACATTCTAAAGGGGAAATCATCATTCGTGTTGATGGTCACACAATTATCCAGCCGGATTATGTGAAGCAATGTGTGCTACTACTTCAAGCCACTGACGCAGACAATGTTGGTGGCAGGATGGATGCAATAGGAAAGCAATATTTTGGGAAAGCAGTAGCCATTGCCACCAGCACGCCATTTGGTGTTGGTGGCGCCCGTTTTCATTATTCGGAACACGACGAGTGGGTAGATACAGTGTATTTAGGTGCTTGGAGACGCGAAGTATTCACAAAAATTGGTTTGTTTGATGAGGAATTGGTGCGCAACCAGGATGATGAGTTTAATTACCGTTTGCGTAAATTTGGTGGAAAAATTTTATTATCACAATTAATTAAATCATCCTATACCCCGCGAGAATCGATCATTAAATTATGGCAACAATACTTCCAATACGGCTTTTACAAAGTTCGCGTTCTGCAAAAACACCCCGCACAGATGCGACCTCGCCAGTTTGTTCCTTTTGCCTTTGTTCTATCAATAATTTTAGGTTTATTCCTCAGCATCTTTTTCCCCTGGGGGTGGATCCCCCTGGCATCCCTGGTTGGTGTTTACCTTCTATCAAATCTGGCGGCTTCGATCATTACCGCTAAAAATAAAGGCTGGCGCTACCTTCCTGTACTGCCTTTCACCTTCGCCACTATGCACCTCAGCTATGGACTTGGTTTTCTTGCCGGCCTGTTCAAATACTGGAACCGATGGAAAGAGAATATCGGAGTTATGATAGATGACATACGCTGATAGACCAAAGACTGGCCTTGAACCACATCCCTGTGGACGTAGCTAAAATCATGGGTCTGAAAAGAAGGTCCTGACAATTCGTTATTGCCAACTGACTGAAGTCAGATTTCCTCTCTTTATTCAAGCCCCTGATACTTTTCCTTAATACTTTGTGCTATCAGCATATTCTATGTTATAATCGTTTCATCAAATATTAATTTATTATGTCATATAAAGCCTTCCAGGGGCGAAACCAATGAAGCAAACAACTGAAAACAAAAAATGGCGATCAAAAACTCAAACAGCGAAACCCGGACAGGCGCTGGGTACCCAGCGCAGCCTGACCGCCTTCGTCAAGCGAAGTTTTGACATTTTTGTCACAGCTTTCGGCTTGCTGTTCCTTTCACCCTTTTTTTTCCTGATCGCCCTCTCCATTAAACTGGATTCACCCGGCCCAATATTTTACAAAGCCACACGGGTCGGAAAAAACGGGAAGCCATTCCAGATGTTAAAGTTCCGCTCGATGTACGAGCAACCCAGGATCAACGCGTACTCTCCGCTCACCATCAACAACGACGAACGCGTCACGCCAATCGGTAAATGGCTGCGAGCCACAAAGGTCAACGAACTTCCGCAACTTTGGAATGTCCTGATCGGCGAGATGAGCCTGGTCGGTCCCCGCCCTGAAGATCCTCAATTTGTCGAAAAATGGTCCACAGAAGAACGGAAAACAATCCTCTCGGTAAAACCAGGTATCACCAGCCCGGCCTCAATCGTCTATCGCGATGAAGAAAAGCTTCTACTCGGTGATGGTTTTATGGATGCGTACCTGAAAGATATCCTGCCCGATAAATTACGGCTGGACCAGCTCTACGTTGACAATCACTCTTTTATCAATGATCTGGACGTGCTGTTCATGACGCTGATTGTCTTCCTTCCCAAACTTCGCAGCCTGCAAGTCAAAGAACGCTGGTTCTTCTCTGGAGTGTTCTATACCATCACCCATCGGGTGCTAAGCTGGTTCATTGTGGATTTGTTTGTGAACCTGTTCATGATTGGATTATCCGGCTTGGTCTGGCGCTTGAGTTCAGTGATCAATTTAGGCATTCCGACCTTTTTACTGGGTGCATTCCTGGCCTCCGCACTCCTGACGATCATTAACAGCTTGCTGGGATTGCATCGCATCGATTGGTCACGAGCCAGCCCCACGTATGCGCTTGATTTTGCCATCTCTGTTGGCATCACCCTCGTTATCGTCTGGTTGATCAACCGCTACTGGCTAACCGAACCGCATATTCCCTTCGCCTTGATGTGGCTGATGAGCGTGATGGTATTCATCGGCCTGGTAGCTGCTCGCTATCGAGAACGTCTCCTCACCGGGTTGGCCAATCGCTGGATTTTATTACGCGGCCATCGAGCCTCTTTCGGCGAGCGCATGCTGGTAGTCGGCGCCGGTGAACTTGGAGGATTGACCATCTGGATGCTTCAGCGCAGCACCTTTCGCGATCTGTTCGCGGTGATCGGCATTGTTGATGATGACCTCCGGAAAAGCAATATTGAGATTATGAGCCACAGGGTTCTGGGAACTGTCGATGACATCCCAGCGCTGGTTGCCCGCTATCAGATCGGGTTGATCCTGTTTGCCATTGCAAATTGCCCACCCGATCGCACACAAAAGATTATCTCTATCTGTCAATCTACCGAAGCTAACACCATCGTTATTCCCGATATGATCGCGGTACTGAGACAATCATTATCCATAACTCAAGAACCCCAAAGCACATGAACATATCTCTCAACTCAAAATCAGTCTTAATCACCGGCGCCGGAGGTTTTATTGGTAGCGCATTAGTTCAATCGCTGGTTGAATCGGGTGCCCGGGTACGGGCATTTGTCCGCTACACGTCCCGCGGCGATAACGGCTTGCTGCGATTATTACCAGCCGAAGTCCGCCAGCACGTCGAGATCATAGCAGGTGACCTATGCGACCCTGATGCAATCATCAAAGCGGTCAAAAGCGTGGAGATCGTCTTTCACCTGGGCGCATTGATCTCGATCCCTTACTCCTATCTCCACCCGGTTGAAGTGGTCGAAAGCAACGTGCTTGGCACGCTCAACGTGCTGCAAGCTTGCCGTGCCTATGGGTGCCGCCTGGTGCACACCTCCACTAGCGAGGTCTACGGCACTGCGCTGCGTGTTCCTATTGACGAGGATCATCCCCTGCAGGGACAATCACCCTATTCTGCCAGCAAAATTGGAGCAGATAAACTCGTCGAGAGTTATTACCGCGCCTTTGACGTGGACACCGTCACCCTGCGACCCTTTAACACCTACGGACCCGGGCAATCCGCACGAGCAGTGATCCCGACCATCATCACCCAGGCCCTCACCCGGGATGTGATCCGCCTGGGAAACCTGGACGCTAAACGTGATTTCACCTACCTCAGTGACACGGTGGACGGTTTTATCAAAGCTGCCCAAACACCCGGTCTTGCTGGTGAAACGATCAACCTCGGCTATGGCGCTGAAGTCAGCATCGGTGAATTGGCCCATCGGGTCATTGAGCTGGTCGGTCGTCCTGTGCGCATCGAGGTCGAGCCCGAACGCCTGCGTCCTGAAAAATCAGAGGTCATGCGATTGCTCTCCGACAACCGCAAAGCCCACAGGTTACTCGGTTGGCAGCCCAATGTCGATATCCGCACTGGTTTAGATCTCACAATAGACTGGATCAGGAAGCATATCGACTTGTTTCAACCAGGACGGTATGCATTATGAAAAATATCTTAATAAGTATTAACCACGAAGGACACTAAGAACACAAAGAATCCTAAGATTTAATATATTAGTAATTTTTAAATTTTATAGATATTTTCTTAGTGATTGTTACCCGAAGTAATCGCTTACCGTTTTATTTATGTTCTCCAATTTTTGTCAATTTGGTAACCTTAGTGTCCTCATCGCACCCGTAAGGTATTGTAGTTAATCATTTTCTTGATAATGGTAAAATGGAAAATATGGCAACAAACCAATAGAATAGGAATATACATTGAAAGCCGTCATTCTTGCTGGTGGGCGTGGCACCCGCCTTGCCCCCTACACCTATGTTTTACCGAAACCGATGATGCCCGTCGGCGAAAAAGCCATCCTTGAGATTCTTCTGCGCCAGATGAAGCGCAGCGGGGTCAATAAGGTCATCTTAACCGTCGGACACCTGGCGCACCTGATACAATCCTTTTTCCAGGATGGCCAGCAATTCGACCTCGAGATCACCTACTCCTACGAGACCAAACCGCTGGGAACCTCCGGCCCACTGGCTCTGATACCCAACCTTGATAAGACTTTCCTGGTCAGTAACGGGGATGTGCTCACCCTGCTGGATATCGAGGATTTTCTCGCCTTCCATCGTCAACAGGGCGGCATCTGCACCCTGGCCGTGCACCAACATCAACTGCACATAGACCTTGGCGTGGTTCAACAAAATGATGATGACTTTTTAGTCACCGGTTATATCGAAAAACCAACGCTGGATCACAGGGTCAGCATGGGCATGTACATCTTTGAACCCCAGGTGCTGGATTACATTCCCAAAGATGAATACCTGGATTTCCCTGACCTGGTGCTCAAACTGCTGGCTGCAGGCGAAAAGGTAATCGGCTATCCCTTCAACGGCTACTGGAAGGACCTCGGCAACCCCGAAGACTATGTCCAGGCCAACCGTGATTTCGAGAAGATGCGCGCACAATTCCTGCCGGGAGAGCAAAATAGCTGATAGCTGGTAACTGATAGCTGATAGCTCATAGGTGATGGCTCATAGGTGATGGCTGATAGCTGGTAGTCGGTAGTTCGTAGCTGGCAATCTGAATTAAGAGGTCAACAGGAAAATTTATGGCCAACAATCAAGAACAATCACGGTATAAAGATTTATTAGTTTGGCAGAAAAGTTTAGCTTTAGTTGATCAAGTCATCGAATTAATCGACAATCTTGAGACCTCACGTAAGCATTATCGTCTTTATGATCAGCTGGAATCTGCCACAACTTCCGTGCCTATGAACATTGCTGAGGGAAAAGGAAGAAATTCAAAAAAAGAATTTCTTCACTTCATCTATATCGCAAGGGGATCCCTTTATGAGACTTTAACGTTATTAGAATTATTCAAGCTAAGAAAATGGATTAGCAAAGATCAGTTTGATGAACTTGAGTGTTCATCAAATCAAATTGCTAAAATGATAAATGGCTTGATTAAGACAATAGCCATTAGCATGTAGCTGTCAACTTCCAGCTACAAACTGAAAACTTCCAGCTACGAGCTACCCCCTATCACCTAAAGGTAAAAATTATGCTCTGGAAAATTCCCCTATCTGATCTCAACTATGGCCCCGAAGAAGAAGCCGCTGTCTCCGCGGTGATCCGCTCAGGCTGGCTCTCCATGGGTGCTGTCACCCAGGCCTTCGAAGCCGAGTTCGCCGCCTTTGTGGGCACCAAACATGCCCTGGCGCTGACCAACGCCACCGCCGCGCTGCACCTGGCCTGCCTGGCCTGCGACCTGGGCCCCGGCGACGAGGTCATCCTCCCCGCGCTGACCTTCGTTGCCTCCGCCAACGCCGTGCGCTATACCGGCGCCGAGCCCGTCTTTGCCGACATCGAATCTGAAGATTGGCTGGTCCTCGCCCCGTCTGCAATTGAAGCCGCCATCACCCCCCGCACCAGGGCGATCATGGTCATGCATTACGCCGGCTTCCCCTGCGACATGCCCGCCATCACCGCCATCGCTCGCGCGCACAACCTGGCAGTGATCGAAGACGCCGCCCATGCCGTCGGCGCCTCATTGGCAAACCGTGCCCTGGGAACCTGGGGTGACCTGGGCTGCTACTCCTTCTTCGCCAACAAGAACCTCTCCACGGCTGAGGGCGGCATGCTCGTCACCGATGACGATGCGCTGGCTGAAAAAGTCCGCCTGCTGCGTTCCCACGGGATGACCACCCTTACCTGGGATCGCCACCATGGGCACGCCAGCACCTACGACGTGATTGACCTGGGCTACAACTACCGCATTGATGAGCTGCGATCCGCCCTGGGACGCGTGCAGCTAACCCGGGTCGCCGATGGCAACGCCCGCCGCGCCGAGCTGACCGCCCTCTATCGCCAACTGCTGGCACAATCCGCACCGCAGGTCAGCATGCCCTTTTCACAACCGCGCGGCCAATCCAGCTACCACATCCTGCCGATCCTGCTCCCGGAAGGCGCAAACAAGCTGGCTTTCATGGCAAAGATGAGGGCAGAGGGCATCCAGACCTCCTGGCACTACCCGCCCGTCCACACCTTTCATGCCTATGCGCAACGCGACCAGGCGCTCCCTTCACACCTGCCTCTCACCGAAGCCATCGCCGCCCGCCAGGTGACCCTGCCCCTCTTTCCAACCATGACCGAAGAGCAGGTCTTCCACGTGGTGAAGGGAGTGGCTGACAGCTCAAAGCTTTAAGCTTCCCCCTTTCAGCTATAATATTTTTATGACCAATTTTCTCCGTAAGCGCTGGACCCCCCTCATCATCTGGGCGTTGATCATCATCCTCGCCTCCAGCAACACCAACCCGCTGTTCGGCCTGGACCGTGCGCTGCGCGGCGTCACCCTGTTGGGCATCAACCTTGAGTTGATCGTCACCCTGATTGCCCAGATGTTCTCCTACCTCATCCTGGCGGTGTTTCTTGTCCGTGCCCTGGCGTGGACCAAAGACCCCGGCGCCCTGGTGCTGCTTACCGTGTTTTTGCTCGCCATCTTATTCGCGCTGGCAAACGATGGCATACAAATCCTGATCCCCGGTCGCCCCTTTGACTGGCGCGACCTCCTGATGGCCGGCTGGGGCACCCTGCTTGGCCTGGTCGGTTATGTCCTCCTACGCCGCCAGCCAGCCCAATCGGACGAAGAAGCGGATTTATTGTTGTGATAGCAGTAGCTGATAGCTGGTAGCTGATAGCTGGTAGCTGATAGCTGGTAGCTGGTAGCTGGTAGTCGGTAGTTCGTAGCTGGTAATTTGGATTAAGAGGTCAACAGGATAATTTATGGCTAACAATCAAGAGCAATCACGGTATAAAGATTTATTAGTTTGGCAGAAAAGTTTAGCTTTAGCTGACCAAGTCATCGAATTAATCGACAATCTCGAGACCTCACGTAAGCATTATCGTCTTTATGAACAGTTAGAATCTGCCACAACTTCAGTGCCTATGAACATTGCTGAGGGAAAAGGAAAAAATTCAAAAAAAGAATTTCTTCACTTCCTCTGTATCGCAAGGGGATCCCTTTATGAGACATTGACTTTATTAGAATTATTCAAGCTGAGAAAATGGATTAACAAAGAGCAGTTTGATGAACTTGAGCGTTCATCAAATGAAATTGCAAAAATGATAAATGGCTTGATTAAGACAATAGCCATTAGCAAGTAGCTGTCAACTACCAGCTACAAACTACTAGCTTTGACCTATTTACTAAACCGATTATAATAAACATATATGAAACGCAACCAAATCATCACCCTCATCCTGTTGACCCTGGTCATGATCGCCGCGACAGCGTGGTTGGAGACGGCACACAACGCGCGCAAGCCTGCCCTCGCCGCGGCTGAACCGCCAACCCACGCTTCAACACTCGCGATTGGCGCCAGCCATGACCCCGACGACCAGCAAGATGCCGACGCCTACAACCAGGAAACATCCCCACTCACACAGCCGGAAGCGCTATCAGCATCGCAAGAAAGCCTCACCGGCGTGTACCCTTCGGCCGCAGAAGCCGACACGGGTGATGCGCCGGCCGCCCTACCCGCCAGCACGGCCCTGACCACGCGCACTCCCGGCGTCAATCCCACCAGTACCCCCCTGCCCACCAGCCTCCCGCCGACTCCCACCCCGCAGACCGGCTGGGTTGGGGAGTGGAACGGGTACCTGGAGCAAGCCGACGGAAGCTTCCTGGTCGGGAAACTGATCATCTCCCTTTCTGGCGAGGCAATTTTCGGCGAATTTGAAGCCCAGGGGCTGATGCTCAACCTGTCGGGCGCCCTGCAGTCGGCGGGCGAGCAGGCTGTTGGAGGTTATAACGGCTTTTCAGGCAGCGGGTCTTTCAAGTGGATCGCCAGGTCGGGGGGCGCTTTTCAAGGCAACCTCGACAGCAAACTGGCTTTTTGCGGCGCCAGGCCGGGCGTTCCCCAGCCGCAGCCCTGCGGGTATTTTGACCCCCATTAATTTTTATCGGCACATCAACAGGGCTGGGTCAGGCTGAGTTGACGGGATTGGTGAAAATAAGGCCATCTTTTTCGAAATTCGCTCTTAAACAATTTTTAATAATCAAGTTAATAAAAAAAATGCATCTTGACACGCCACACAAATTATGATATATTTTTTCTAACATTGCATTGCATGTGCAATAAATGTGCCTTCTTATTCAGGCGCTCAGGGAGGCATCCAAAATCATGCGCCAGGATCGATTTATAAAAAGGAGAGAGGTTGTGAAAAAGAAAATTCTAATCATTTTAGGCTGTTTACTCATGTTGTCGTTAATTGGGCCCGGCATCTCCCAGGCTTTCACCGTTGTGAACGTGGACGGCGTGTGGGGGAAAGTGAATGGGGTCACCACCACCAATAACTACTACCCCGTGGACATTATTGGCTACGCGCGGGAGGGCGAAATGGCTCCGCTTCGCAATGACCAAACCTACCGGCTGAAGGAAAACGTCTGCACCCCGATGCAGAACATCACCCCCCCCTGGCCCAACGCAGCCCGGTGGGACCAGGTTCCAGGTGTTGATTGGACCGGTGTGGGCTCGCACTCCAGTACCTGCGCCAACGCACCCGATTTGTTCTTTTCGGAATATGTGTACGTTAATAGGTCGGGATGGCTTGCGACTGATTACGTTGGCATTGAAATTGCCAATCGTACGGGCAGTGCGGTGCAACTGTCGGATTACGATGTCTTGTTGTTCTCCGGGGAAAGAACATACACCAGGGTGGCTCTCAATACAAAGTTGCTTGGCCATGGCGATGTGTATGTGCTTGTGAGTCGTAATGCCTCAGATGAGCCAGTCCACTATGATCAGAGATTCACTGCATCGGATAACTACCGCACCATCGTCCTGGTTAAAAACACCACTACCTCGGGTAACCCCCACACCGAAGGCGCCCGCTGCGACCGCTGGGGCACCGGCCCGGGTAATACCCCATTGGTTTACAGCGACTGGGACCCGAGCGTCCAGACCGGTCCGACCGACGATGAAAACCAGGTGCGCTATGGGCGCGATGCTTTTAACCCGAGTAGTTGGAAGTCCTATTCCTGCGAAATTACGGACTGGGCCGAGCAGAGCGGTTTCGGCTTTGACGGCGTGAACGGGCCGCTCACACCGGCGTCAATGGTGCCTTTCCTGCTGGGTCAGTTTACCCACTACAACAACCAGGTCTATGCATCAGACGATACTGGACAAAGCTCTACCAACAATCAATTCTACTGGGTTGACCTGACAATCACCGTGCCGGTAACCTGCAACGACGGGGCACCTGCCAACCCATCCAGTTTCTCCTTTACGCCTCATTTCGTCCTTGATGAGACCCCTAATTCTACACCCTGCGAATATACCATTGGACCAAATGACGTCCCCTGCCCCGACAAGGTGACGATCGAATTTCCACACACCAACCCGACCTTTCAATGTTCTGACGGAACTTACACGGTCAACATTCTCGGCTTCACGTCAAAGGGTTTGGGCAATGATGACTGCACGAAGTCTTACAACCCAGATGCTGTTTCCGCCGCCTTTATCACCGCGGAAGACGCGGCAAATCATGCCTGCCTGTGGGCGCGCATCGAGCAGCCGTTGGCTGATATCAGCGTCGCCAAAACCTGCTGGGATTTTGACTCACAAAACCCCTACTACGAAATCACCACTTCCAACCTGGGACCCGGCGCATCTAGGGGCGTCACCATGACCGATACACTCCCTTCAGGTATGACCTACAAGAGTTACACCTCCCAGTTGATCACCACTTCCGGCACGATCGACCAGGGTACGTGTAACGTCGCAGGACAAATCGTGTCCTGCAGCCTGAACACACCCTTGCAGGACTATACAACCGACCCCAAGGCAAAATGGGTGGTGAAGATCTATGTGAATTATGCTAGCGGCACAGATAAAACAAACACCGCCGAAGTCAGCGCGCTCACGACTGATCCAGACGAGACCAACAACACTGCCACCGCTACCTGTAACCCAAGCGCCGTAAGCATCATCGCCTTTGACGCAAAAAGCGCTGAAGACGGCGTCTTGCTCACCTGGGAGACCGCCAGTGAATTGAACAACCTGGGCTTCAACCTCTACCGGGCGACAAAGCCAGCCTTACCCGGGCTGAGGCTCAACCCCAGCCTGATCCCCGGCCACAACCCCGGCAGCACCTCAGGCGCTGTGTATGAATTCCTCGATGCAACCGCAGTTCCGGGCTTCGAATACTTCTATTGGCTGGAGGATGTGGATTTTGGTTTCAATCCGACGCTCTACGGGCCAATATCGGTGACCCAATAGACGATCAAACCCTGTAAGCAGGCCTTGAATTGCGGGTTCGGTGCTGGTCAGACAGCATCGCCCGCAATTCAGGCGCCTGGCGATCAAAACTTGGAGGTCGATTGGAATTACATAACAGCACGCTGACGCGCAACGAGAATTTCGTCTTCCGCCGCATCGTGGAAGAAATGGTGCTCGTGCCCATTCGCCAAAATGTCGCCGAACTGGACAGCATCTACACCCTGAACGAGCTGGGCGCCTTCATCTGGGAACAGCTGGAAAGCCCCAGGTCGCTTGCCGAGCTGGAAGAGGTCATCCTGGCGGAATATGAGATTGACGCTGAGACGGTGAGAACAGACCTGGCCAGTTTTGTGGACGCCTTGCTGCACATCGGCGCGGTCGAAGAGGTGTGAGCATGGATTGCAACGACTATCAAAGCATTGACCTTGAGGAATGGGGTGAGGCGTTCTCAGCCTCGCTTGGGGACGGACGCTACCCGATCAGCGTTACTATGGAACTCACCAACCGCTGCAACCTAAACTGCGCTCATTGCTACATCAACCAGCCCGCCAACGACCCTGCCGCCCGTCAGCGCGAGCTGACCACCGCCCAGGTCAAACGGGTCATCGATGACATGGTCGCAGCCGGTGTGCTCTTCCTGACCCTCACCGGCGGCGAACCGCTCCTGCGCCCGGATTTTGCTGATATCTACACCTATGCCCGAGAAAAAGGCTTGTTGGTGATCTTGTTCACCAACGGCACACTGCTTTCTGATGAGATCCTGCGGCTGCTGATTGACATCCGCCCTTTCAGTATCGATATTTCCATCTACGGCGCCACTGCCCCGGTATTTGAACGGGTCGCCCGCCTCCCGGGCTCCTTTGCCCGCTGTTATAAGGCAATTGACCGAGTTTTGGAAGCGGGTTTGCCATTGACTTTGAAGACCGAATTGATGACCCTTAACGCCCACGAATTGGAGCCGATGAAAGCAATCGCCGAAAGCCTGGGCGTCAAATTTCGCTATGACGGCTTGCTGTGGCCGCGCATCGATGGCATGGGCGAATTCCCTCGCGCGGTACAGCTACCCCTGGAGACCCTGGTCACGTTTGACAGCCAGGATACCGATAGAGCGGATGCTGTCATTGATGAACTTGAGCGCTTGAAGGATCTAAAAACCCGTGACGCACGCGTCTTCTCCTGCGGAGCCGGGCTGCGAAGTTTTCACCTGGACAGCGAAGGTCGCATGAGCATCTGCATGATGGTGCGCCAACCCGCCTACAATTTACTTGAAATGCCGCTGATCGAAGCCTGGGAAGCTCTGGGCAAACTGCGCGAGATGAAAAGAAACACGGTCAGCAAGTGCCAGTCCTGCACCACCAATATCCTCTGCTCCCACTGCCCGGGCTGGTCATTGGCAGTTCACCATGATTTTGAATCTGTGGTAGAATTTACCTGTGAACATGGTTTATTACGCAGTAAAAACGCAATTAACATCAAAAATCATCTAATAACGGAGGTTATCGAGAATTATGAATAAGAAACCCTACGCAGCGCCCCAATTAAAACAGGTCAGGTTGGAGATCAAGAATGCAATCCTGGCTGTTTGCAACCAGAGTCCGACCGTTATGGACCCCAAAATAGGCCCAACACCTTGCAGTGTATTGCTCGGTTGCCATGATCCAGATATATAATACTCTGCATAATGAGGTGATTTACCCTGTGTCACAGACATTAATACAGGAGAAATAAAATAATTTTGTATTTATTCACAGACCGAACAGGGAGCTTTGCATCATAAGGATTTGATGACGCATATTGATTTTTTGACACTGGAAATCGGATCGCTGAGATATGTGATTGACGCAAGGGACAGTGGCATTAATTTGGCTGTCCCTTTTATTTTTAAGCCCTTCCTGGCGATAGACACGCAATTAGACCCACTTACCACTTCAAAGACAGGCGATTTACGCCTGATTCTTGTAGATGATCCGCAGATCTTTGAACAAGTCCGGGGTGCGCCCCTGTGCCGTAGCGAGGTTTGGGAGTTGTGGCGGGATGACCGGGGAAATGACATCTTTTTTTCGCCCCGCCAAGCGCCACCAAGGCGGGTGACCATTGACCCAACCTATCAATCCGGCACAATCGCCTTTGACTTTTCTGCGCTGCATGGCAGCGACATCTATCCCCTTGCCAGCACCGATATCCGCATCACCGTAAACTGGCTGGCGCGCTTTGGTGACCTGCTCCTGCACGCAGCCAGCATTGCGGTGGGTGGGGAGGGGTGTTGTTTTCTTGGGGCTTCCGGCGCTGGAAAATCCACCCTGGCAGCCGCACTTGCTACCGAGATGGGAGTACCCATCCTGGGAGAGGACCAGGCGATTCTGCGCAATTTGGACGGCGAATTCTGGATCTTTGGCACGCCCTGGCATGAACGCGCTGACCGCTGCTCGCCACAAGGGGTTCCGCTGAAAAAAATCTTTTTTGTCGACCGTAGCCTGGCGCCGGGGGTGCACCCGATTGCACCTTCAGAAGGCGTCCAGTGCATATTGCAAACCGCCTTCATCCCCTATTACCTGCCAGAGAAGCTGCCGTTGATCCTCGATCGCCTGTCGCTGCTGGCGGATACCGTTCCCTTTTTTACGATCAACCCCGTTTTGGGGTCTGACCTTTCTTCCCAAATTATCGATCAGCAAATATAATTATATATACTTGGGTCCAGCTTGTTATCAGGACTGGTAGTTCGAGATTTTTCTGTAGAATAAAACGAAAAGGAAGCCTCCGATGCAACAAAGATTGAACAACTTTTTACTGGTAATCATCACCCTCGTATTCCTGTTAAACCCTGTCCGCCCATCGGTCAGCGCCGCGATGGATTCATCGGATCCGATCAATCTGATCGCATCCAGCGATCACGGGGTGGAATTTACCGTCAGCGTGCCCTGGCAGTCCCTGCAACACGAGGTTGTCAACGTCGACGGTGATCTTTACACCCGCCTGGACCTTCCCGGCTGGTCCAATACCAGTCAGCAGGGCGCTCCGATGCTACCCTTTACCTCCCAATCGATCAGCGCGCCCTTTGGCGCCGAACTTACGGTTGAGGTGATCCCGGGCAGGTCTCACAAAATCGAGTTATCCGCCCCGGTGTTGCCGGCTGCCACCCTGCTCACCCAGATCGACGATTTCGCGTCGGGTATGGACGCTGTCAATCTCGTGCATGTGATTGACCCCGACCCGGAAATTTACGCGGGTTCTGAAAACTATCCCGGGCAATTGGCTGAGATCACCGTTGACGGCAGGCTGCGCCAGCAGCGCCTTGTCGGGGTGGGGATCACCCCGCTGCAGTACGATCCCGCAAACAACGTCCTCATCGTTTATGAAAGTGTACACATCAAAATTCGCTTTGATGGTCAACCAGGGGTGATGCGCAGCACTGTAAACCCAGAATCGAGCGTTTATGAAGCCTTTTTCCAATCAAATTTGCTGAATTACGCCGATGCACAGGCCTGGCGGGAAAGCCCGCAGCCGGCAGAATGGCTGCAAAGCGAGTCTGCCAGCCCGCAAAACCAGCGCGGTGCAGGAGAGCTCCCCTGGGAGCCCCCGGACCCGGGCTGGCGCATCAACATCCAGGAGGACGGACTGTATCGCCTGACCTATGCGACCCTGGCCGCTGCTGGGCTGCCGGTGGAGACTCTAAATCCTCAGACCCTGCAGATGTTTTACCAGGGCGAGGAAATTGCCATCCAGGTGACCGGCGAGGAAGACAGCATTTTTAATCTGACCGATGCGATCATCTTTTACGGGCAGGGAATCAACAACAAGTACACCACAGACAATGTTTACTGGCTCACCTTTGGA
>Ga0172382_10001471_pt1 | contig 42134 bp, 39 predicted proteins | sample Leawel138RmetaG_FD_122245 | JGI IMG/M metagenome (GOLD analysis project Ga0172382, IMG submission 122245) | Leachate microbial communities from a municipal landfill in Southern Ontario, Canada - Leachate well 138R metaG | ecosystem: Engineered > Solid waste > Landfill > Unclassified | place...
CTGCACCTTGCCGGCCGCCATGATGGCGAGCCGGTCCACCCGCTCCTGGATCTCGGCGAGGATGTGTGAGGTGATCACCATGGTCACGCCTTCGCTCTTGAGCTGGCGCAGGATGGCGTAGAAACCGCGGATGGCTTCGGGGTCGAGCCCGGTCGTGGGTTCGTCCAGAAACAGGATGCGCGGTTTGCCGAGCAAGGCCTGCGCGAAGCCGAGGCGCTGGCGCATGCCCTTGGAGTATTCACGCACGCGCCGCTTCGCCGCATGGGCAAGGCCGACGCGTTCCAGCGCAGGCGTGCACTCTGCAAGCGGCGCGGCCTTCAGGCGGGCGAAGAACTGCAGCGTCTCCAGGCCGGTGAGGTTGTCGTAGAGCACGACGTTTTCGGGCAGGTAGCCGACGCTGCGGCGCACTGCGCGAAAGTTGCCGCCGCCGACGACGGCACCGTCGATGCGGATCTCGCCCGCGGTGGCGGGAATGAGGCCGAGCATCATCTTGAACATCGTGCTCTTGCCGGCGCCGTTATGGCCGATGAGGCCGAACAGTTCGCCGCTGCGGACATCAAGATCGACGCCGTCAACGGCGTGGATCGCGCCGTAGTGCTTGCGGACCCCGCGCGCGACGATCACGGCGTCGTTCGACTCAGTCGGGGTGGGGGAATTGTCTGCCACGCCATTGGCTCCAGTCAGGGTGGGTTGGCTGCATATGCGGCTTGGGGTCGACGATGCTCGGTGCGCGCAGCAGCGGAAACTGTTGTGACACCAGGCGCAGGGTCTGCACAGCCGGGCTGGCGAGCAGCAGCTTCATCATCGGGTGGCGCCAGGACAGGCGGTCCACCATGTCGTTGGCTTCGTACTGCACGTCGCCGATGCCGTCGCCGTTGCGATCCCAGCCGACGTAGTTGCTCCAGTAATTGCCGCCTCCCTTGCCCCAGATCTCGTCGCGTGAAGCGACGTACTTGATCTGGGTGCGGTTGGAGATGAAGTCGTTGCCTTCGGCCTGGTTGCGGTACGAGCCCGCCCACAGGTGCACGCCGACATCGTTGTCGACCACGAGGTTGTTGCGCAGGGTGTTGAACTCGGCGTCGTAGATGAAGAAGCCGCGCGCGTTGCCAGCCACCACGTTGTTCTCGATCACCGAGTCCTGGATGGTGCGCAACATGATGCCGTGGTCCGAATTGCCCCAGGCGCGGTTGTTCCGGATGACCTGGTTGCGGGTCATCATCAGCGCCAGACCGCCACGGTTGTAGTACGAGTCGTTGTCTTCCCACACGTTGTTGTGGGAGTTCATGTAGTGGGTGCCGTAGCGCACATGGTGTATGCGGTTGCGCGCGAACACCGCGTGATGTGACACATCCACATAGATGCCGTCGCGCACGAAGCTGATGTTGTTGCCAATGATCTGTGCGCCTTCGGTGTTGTAGAGCTGAATGCCGTTGCCGCGGTGCTGCGACATCAGGTCGCGCTTGCCGGCGATCAGGTTGTCGCGGATCTCCACATCCTTTGATGTCTCGATCCACAGCCCGAACAGGTTGTAGACGATGTCGCAGTTCAGTATCCGCGTCGAATCCGAGCCGGGCTGCAGGTAGATGCCGGCGTTCTGCTTTTCGAGATCGGCGCCGGAGTTGATCACGATGAGGCCGTCAATCGTTACCTGCGGGCTGCGGATGCGGATGGTGTCGCCGTGGTAACCGCCGTCTAGCGTCGGCCGGTCGATGCCCTTGAGCGTGAGCGGCTTGTCGAAAACGAGGTTCTCGCGATAGTGCGCACGCTCGACGCTCACCGTGTCGTGTGCAGCGGCGGCGTTGATGGCGGCCTGTATCGACTCGCCCGGGCGGACTGTCCAGGTGGCTGCGTGCACCGAAGTGCTCAGCCACAGCAGCAGGACAGGAAGGGCGAAACGCAGCATGATCGGGGTGAGTCCTTGTGAATGACACGTATGGGAGGACAGAGGGCGGTTCAGATGCTGACCAGGCCCAGACTCTTGAGCGACAGGAAGAGCACGGCGCCGATCAGCAGGTTCTTGAACGAGACGTAACAGATCATGTCCATCACCGTCGCGCTGCGGTAAGCCGCGCCCCACCACGGGCCTTCCTTGACATAGGGTTTGGCGCCGAGGCGGACGACGACTTCGAACACGCTCCAGCCGAACCACCAGCCGATGATCGCGCCGGCCTCCAGTCGTCCCATGGCGGCGAGCACCCAGACCACCGAGGCGGCCAGCCCAAGGGCCAGCCCGGCTGCCTGGATGGCGCGCTGGCGCTGGAAGCCGGTTCGGCTCCATGGCCACAGGTGATCCCAGATTTCGGCGCCGAGGCGACCGACGACGCCAGTCTTGCCGGCATAGGGCGGGTCCATCGGCTCGGTCGGCATTTTCGGATTAACCATTTCGTTTCCCCATGATCGTGGTCAAGCGGGCAATCACTTGGATGCCGCAACCGGCTTGATCGGAATGTAGTAGCCGTCGGCGCCGATCGGGGTCAGCGTGAGACCGGCCTTGGTGCGGCGCTTGCGCTCCTGCGACAGCGGGGGGCAGGCATGGTCTTCGTAGTAGTAGACCATGCAGTCCATGCACAGCAGGCATTCGCGCTGGTCGATGCGGCCGTCCTTGTCGATGGCCTGCGAGCCACAGCCCACGGCACAGGCCTTGCACGAATCGCACTCCTGCTTGCGCTTGAGCCCGAACCAGCGGAAGGTCGAAGGCATCGCGAGACCGGCGCCGAGCGGGCACAGGTATTTGCAGAACGGCCGCTCGGTGAAGATCGACAGTCCGAGCAGGGCGCTGGCGAACAAGGTGTAGGGCCAGCTGCGATTGAACAGCCCGACCAGGAAGGTGGTCTTGAACGGCTCGACCTCGGCCAGCTTTTCGGCCAGCCCCATCGAGAACATGCTCACCGCCAGCAGTCCGAAGAAGACGCCGTACTTCACCCACTTGAGCTTGTCATGCAGGGGCTTGGGCAGCTTGAACTGGTAGCGCTTGAGGCCGACCCAGCCGCCGATCTTGTACAGCAGTTCGGACAGTGAGCCGAAGGGACAGGCCCAGCCGCAGAACAGGCCGCGTCCCCACAGGAACACGGTGATGATGATGAACCACCAGAAGATGAAGATGAACGGGTCGGACAGGAACAGCTCCCACTGCCACTGGAACAGCAGCGCATGGAACCAGGTGAGCACCTGGGTGATCGAGGGCTGGGCCAGCAGGCCGAAACCGACGAAGCCGATGCTGATCACCCAGCCGACGTACTTGAAGGCATTCACCGGCCACTTGTTCTTGCGGTTCGAGCGCCGGACCAGGGTGTCACGCTGCGAGTACACAACGGCGATGGCGACGAGGAAGGCGGTGAAGGCGATGATGGTGACCATGCGCTCCTTCCAGATCTTGAGCCATACCGGGTCGGGCTTCACGATCTCGGGGTGGCCGCCTTCGAGATAAGCCGCAGGTAGCCAGTATTCGGCATCGAAGTTGGCAAAGGTCTTTGCACCGGTGGCCTTGTCCATCTTGTTGGCGAGAAATACCAGCTTCCACGGATAGGCGGCGGAGAAGGCACCCGAGCGTACGATGAAGATGGCCGACTCGCTGAATGCGGGCGCGCCGGCGGCGGCAATGCCGTAGAGGTTGAAGTAGTCGGTGTCGCGGAAGGTGAAGGCGTCGCGCTCCTGGCGCACCTGCACGCGGTCGTAGATGCCGCCGCGCACGAAGCCTGAACCCTTGAACGATTCGATGCCGGCGCTGCGCACGACGAAGATGGCGTGGTCGCCTTCGCCCAGCCGGCTCATGAGGCTGTTGTATGGGCCGTCGCCAAGTACGGCACGGCCGACGGTGGGCTGGTTGAGATAGCCGAACCAGAGGTCGATGTAGGGCTGTCCGCGATGCGGCAGGCCGACCTCTTCGGCGGCGACGGTGAGGCGCTGCACGCTGCCGTCTTCCACCAACTGCTGCCAGCTCGGCTTGATGCCGGTGTCGATGAACTTTGCCTGCGGGCGGATGGTCGGCTTGAGAATGCCGACCTGCTTGGCGATTTCGCCGCCGGACAGCATCATCACCTGGTTCTGCGCGATCACGGTAACCGTGGCGCCGGTGATGGCGTCGAGGCCGATGATGTTCTGGTCGGGGCGTGAGCGCCCGATCTCGATGTTGTCGCCGACGAACTTGCCCAGGTACTGGTTGTTGAAGTCGATCAGCGCCTCTTCCGGGATGCCCAGCAGCAGGATGGGCTCGGAGTGCTTGAGTACCTTTACCCCGGTGAAGTGACCGGTGGTGTCCATGCCGATCAGGGTGACCACCGGTTTGCCCGAGTAGGCAGGGATGTCGGTGATGTCGGTCGACAGCATCACATAGCCGAGAAGCTGCTTGCCGCCGTCGGCGTTGCGATAGGCCTCGACGTAGGAGGGCTGACCCTTGCGTTCGGAGAAACTGTCTGCGCCCGGCATCACGTCGCCGCAGGCGACGTAGTCGCACATGCTAGGCGAGGAGCTCAGTTCGGGCGGAAGGTGTGCTTCATACGAATTGGCGAAGGCCGATCCCGCGCAGGCTCCGAGCGTGAGCGCCAGAGCCAGGTTGCGTAGTGCTGCGAGGGCAGACATTCGGGAACTCCTCGAAGGAAAACAGTAGATGAGGAAAGACTAATTTGGCAAGGCAGCGGGTGCCTTGTTTCGAATCAAGTTGACCTGAGCGGTGAAAAAAAGCGGGAGGCCAAGGCCCCCCGAAAACTGCTTGTCATCACCTGGCGAGGCAGGTTTAAGCCTGCGCCGCCGTTGGCTTTCGGTCAGGCCTCGACGATCATGCGCGAACGCATCTCGAGGTGCAGGGCGTGGCAGAAGTTGGTGCAGTAGCACCAGTACACACCCGGCTTGTCGGCAATGAAGGTCACCGACTGGGTCTGTTGCGGGTTGACGATGAAGTTGATGTCGTACTTCGGGATCGCCATGGCGTGCGTCAGATCCTCCACCTTGTCGAGGTTGGTCAGGATGATGGTGACTTCGTCACCCTTCTTGACCTTGAATTCGCGCAGGCTGAAGGCAGGGGCCTGGCTGGTGAGCCTGACCGTGACCTTCTTGCCTTCGCGGAACACGCCCGAGTCCTTCGGATCCTTGGTTGCCAGCGGGAACTCATCGAGGTCGTAGATCTGACGCGTCTTGATGATGTCGCGGCGGATGATGATGGAGTCGTGCGGCTCGGAATACACCGAGTGGTCGGCCACCAGTTTCATCTTGTCGCCGCTGATATCGATCAGCTGCGCGGTTTCGGCATGTAGCGGGCCGACGGGCAGGAAGCGGTCCTTGGAGAACTTGTTGTCGGACACGAAGAAGCGGCCGTCCGATTCCTTGGTTTCACCCATCGAGGTGAAGCCATGACCCGGCTGGTAGTGCACGTCGATACGGTCGACGACGGGCTTTGCCGTGGTGTCGCCATTGAACGACTTGATCGCGGCTTCCACGTTCCACTTCACGATCTGGCTGTCGAGGAAGAGCGTGGTGTAGGCATTGCCCTTGTTGTCGAAGCCGGTGTGCAGGGGGCCGAGGCCGATTTCCGGTTCGGCGACCACGGCTTGGCGGGCTTCCGGCAGTTCGCCGTCGAACCACTTCAGCACCAGCGCGTGTTCGATCACGGATGCAGTCGGTGACAGCTTGCCGGAGCAGGCGTAGTACTTGCCGTCCGGGCTGGTGTTCACGCCGTGCGGGTTCTTCGGGATCGGCACATAGCAGGTCAGTGCGGTCTTGGGGTCTGCGTTCGAGGCGCGCGTACCATCGACCACGGGCACCTTGGAGCTGCCGATGGTGATGAACTTGCCGGCTTTCACGGCTTCTTCGATACGGGCGACGTTGAAGAACAGGCAGGCGTCCATCTCGACCGCCATCATCTCTTCATAGTGCACACCCATCTCGGTGTTGTACTGGTTGGTCGCGGCCAGCTTGCCATCGTAGGAACTCGCCACGAGGTCGCAGTTGCCGTCGATCAGCACCTGCCAGCGCACTTCCATGGTGTCGGCATCGACGCAGGTGAACAGGGACTTGTACTTGCTCGGGTCCTCCAGGTCGCGGCCGTCATTGGGCAGCGGAATCGAGAACTCGGCGCCGCAGAACACGCGGGTGGTGCGGTTGATGGCCGCATCGACCGGATCGCGCTTGTCGGGGAAGGTGCCGTGGAAACCCTGGATGTTGGGAATCTCGGTGATCTTGTCGGTCTCCATCGTATCCATGCGGATACGGGCCAGGCGGCCGTGAATCTTGTCGTTCACGAACATGTACCTGCCGTCGTAGGTGCCGTCGGTGTACGAGGGGTGAAGGTGGTGGGTGTCGCCCGTGGTGTACTTCGGCGTGCCGTTGGCTTTGGTGCCGAGGATGGCCTTGGATTCGTTGGTTATGCCCCAGCCGACCAGGCAGTCCATGTTGTACACCGGAATGCGCTTGAGCTCGCGGCCGGACGGCAGGCCATAGATACGGCACTCGCCCGAGTGACCACCGCTGGAGAAGGAATAGTATTCGTCGAGCTGGCCGGGAGCGACTTCGTACTTGCCCACTTCGGTGTGCTCGGCTGCGGCCATCGGTGCAGCTGCAGGTGTTGAGGCGCTCTCCTTGTTGCAGGCGGAGAGGCCGACGGACAGTCCGGCGCCAGCCAGGCCTGCAAAGGCTGCAGTGTTCAGAAACTTGCGGCGGCCGGGATCGGGCATCTCGCCGACCGGCTTCATCTTGGCTTCGTTCATGGTGGTGTGGCTCCGTTTCAGCTGTAGTAATTGCATGTCGAGGCATCGGGCGCATAGCGTGCTGCGGGCGGAAACGCTGGCTGTCTGCCTGCGACACATTGTCCTGTGACGTTTTGTCGCAGGTGCACTGTAGGAGTGCTGGATATTGAAATCCTTGATCTGAAACAAGGACCGACAAGGGGCTGATCGATTACATGCACGTTGTTCCCGCTCGAGTTTCCGTATGAATACGTCAAAAGCTGTGCTGCACCCCTCGAACACCAGTCCTTCCGGGGTACGCGCACCAAGGGGCGGCGAAGCGCTTGGCGAGGTCCGCACGGACCGCGAGCGCCTGCTGCACCTGCGCTGGTTGTCGGTGCTTGCAATGGGGGTGGTTTCGCTGCTCGTGTTCCCGCTGGTGGCACCAGCACATCCGCGCAATGCCCTGTTTGCCGTCGTGCTCGCGCTGGTGGCGCTCAATCTGCTGATGCATGCGGGGGTGATGAACGGTCTGGTGGGGCGCCGCGGGGCGTGCGTACAGTTGATTGTCGACATGTTCGCGTGGGGGGCGTTTCTGTATTTCGGCGGCGGAGCGACGAACCCGGCGATTGCCTTCCTGTTGCCGCTGGTCGCCGTCGGGGCATCGATTCTGTCGGCGCCACAGGCCTGGGGGTTGGCGGTGCTGGCCGTCCTCGAATACTCCCTGCTGTGGCGCTTCCATCACTCGGTGCAACTGGCGGACGCCAACATGGCCATGACCTGGCACCTGGCCGGCATGTGGCTCGGCTTCTCTTTCTCGGCACTGACCGTGGTGTGGTTCGTGGCACGCCTCAACGCTGCATTGCTGCGCCGGGAGCAGGCGCTGGCGGCGAGCGACGCTGCGCGTGCGCGTGACGCCTATGTCGTCGGGGTGGGCAAGCTGGCTGCGGGCGCGGCCCACCGGCTCGGCACGCCTCTCGGAACCCTGCGCATTCTCAGTGATGAACTTGCCCGTCGCCCTGAGCTGAGTGACGACGCACGCGAGGACGTCGAGCTGATGCGGACCCAGGTCGACCATTGTCGGGACATCCTCAATGGGCTTGCGCGCGAGGCGGGACAGCAGCGTGCGGAAGGCGGTGGCGCGGTGCGTGCCGTCGCCTGGGTCGACGAGGTTCTGACACGCTGGCGCACTTTGCGACCGCATGCGACCGCCGTGCTGGCCGCTCCCGCGCCACTCGACAGGCGTCTTATCGTGGCCGATGCGAGTCTGGGTGAGGCGCTGCACAATCTGATCGACAACGCGGCCAATGCCAATGCAAGCGTGGGGCGGGCGCGCGCCCCGGTAGAGATCACGGCGACAGTGCTCGGTGGTGATTTCGTCGTCGAGGTTTCCGACGTCGGGCCGGGGCTCCCGGATGCGGTGCGCGAGGCTGCACGCAATGCACCTCTGGCCGGGCCTTCATCGGGCATGGGGCTGGGGCTCTTTCTTGCGCATTCGGCAATTGAACATCATGGCGGCGTGCTTGGCTTTGCCCCCCGTCCGGATGGTGGCACCATCGCCCGTCTCAGCATTCCCCTGCAGGAAAGAAGCGAATGAATACCGATTGCGTGGCCACGCTGCTGGTCATTGACGACGATCCCGACTTTAATCGCGTGCTCACGCGGGCGCTCGGCGTGCGGGGTTTTGACGCTTATGGTGCGACGGATGGCGAAGGCGCGCTTGAGCTCGCCCGCGATCACGCGCCGGAGTTCATCGTGCTCGATCTCAATCTCGACGGAGAGTCTGGCTTGCGCCTGATCCGACCCCTGCTCGAGGCCAGCCCGAATGCGCGCATTCTGGTGTTGACCGGCTACGCCAGCATCGCCACCGCAGTCGATGCGGTGAAGCTCGGGGCCACTCAATACCTCGCCAAGCCGGCCGACGTGGACGCCATCATCAAGGGCTTGCGCGCCGAGGAAGTGGTGATCGCCGATCACGCGCCAGACACGCCGATGTCGGTAGACCGTCTCGAGTGGGAGTATCTTCAGCGTGTTTTGGGCGAACATGAAGGCAACATTTCCGCGACCGCCCGCGCCCTGAAAATGCACCGGCGCACGCTACAGCGGAAGCTGGCCCGGCCGCCGGCCGCAGATCACGGCTGAAAGCCCTTGTTGAAACCCGCGGGTGGCTGGGCATGGCCGCGCCGGGCGGGGTAAGATCGCGGGCTTTTCCGCTTTCCGGCCAAGGCCGGTAAACCTCCCCATGAACAAGCCCGGCGCCCAGGCCCTCCAAGCCGACCTGCTCTTGCTGACGGCGACCCTGCTTGCGGCCGCAGGCTGGATCTTCTCCAAGGAATCGCTGGCAGGTCTCGCACCTTTCCAGTTCGTCGGCTCGCGATTTCTGCTCGCCGGCGTGGTGCTCGCCATCTTCAGTTGGTCGCAGTTGCGTGCGCTCGACCGCGGTGCGCTGGGGCGTGCGGCTGTGGTGGGCGTCCTGTTCGCGGCGGCGATGTCGCTCTGGATTCTCGGGCTCAAGTATGGCAACCATCTGGGCGAAGGCGCATTCATTGCCAGTCTGGGTATCGTGCTGGTGCCCGTGTTTGCACGCATCTTCTTTGGCGAGCATCCGCCGACGAGTACCTGGGTTGCCCTGCCGGTGGCGTTGTCCGGTTTCGCCTGCCTGTCGCTGGCGCATGGCTTTCGCATCGAGCCCAGCCAGTGGTTCTTTCTTGCCGCCGCACTGATCTTTGCCTTCCTGTTCAACCTCAATTCGCGCGTGGTGCGTGGGGTGCCGGTTCTGGCGCTGAGCACGATCCAGGTGCTCGTGGTCGGTGTTCTGGTGCTGCCTGCGTCCATTCTGTTCGAGACCTGGCCGGAAACGGTGTCGACGCAAGTCCTGATCTGGCTCGTGGCCAGCGCGGTCATCGCCACCACGCTGCGCTTTCTGGTGCAGCTGCACGGGCAGAGTCTGACTACACCGAGTCATGCCGCAGTCATTCTCATGCTGGAGCCGGTATGGACGGCGCTGGTGGCGGCGTGGTGGTTCAGCGAGTCGATGAGTGGTATGCAGTTGGCAGGCTGCGGCTTGATTGCGCTGGCCTTGATCATCAGTCGCTGGCGCTGGATCAGGGGTTTGCTGCAGGCTGTGCTGTAAGCGTCGATGTCATCCTGATTGGCGGCCCGTGCTGCAAAAGTGGTGTCTGCGTTCGTTGATGACGATATGCTGTTGCTCTGTGTGCTGCTGCAGGCGTGATCGTGGCGTACTTGCGTAGCGGGCGAATCATGCCGTTCAACGGGCAACAGGAGACCATCGATGGAGGTTTTCAAGGCAGATGTCGTGATCGTGGGGGCGGGCGGCGCCGGCTTGCGCGCAGCGATCGCGGTGGCCGAAGCGGATCCCGCGCTGAAGGTTGCGCTGGTGTCAAAGGTCTACCCGATGCGCAGCCATACGGTGGCGGCAGAAGGCGGCTCGGCCGGTGTGGTGCAGTCGCACGACAGCTTCGAGCACCATTTCAATGACACGGTGTCTGGCGGCGACTGGTTGTGCGAGCAGGACGTGGTGGATTACTTCGTCGCTCAGTGTCCGGAAGAGATGGTGCAACTCGAGCACTGGGGGTGCCCCTGGAGCCGCAAGCCTGATGGCCATGTGAACGTGCGCGCTTTTGGCGGCATGAAGATCGAGCGCACCTGGTTTGCCGCGGACAAGACCGGCTTCCACATGCTGCACACCCTGTTCCAGACCTCGATCAAGTATCCCTCGATCAAGCGCTTCGACGAGTACTTCTGTGCGGATCTCATCGTTGAGGATGGACGTGCGCAGGGCGTGGCGGTTATCGAGATCGCTTCCGGCGAGTTCACCCTGATCGAAGCCGGGGCGGTGGTCTTTGCCACCGGTGGCGCGGGCCGGGTGTTCCGCGAGAACACCAACGGCGGCATCGTTACCGGTGACGGCATGGCGCTGGCCTACCGCCACGGCGTGCCGTTGCGTGACATGGAGTTCGTGCAGTACCACCCGACCTGCATGCCGGGCACCGGCCTGTTGTTCACCGAGGCTTGCCGCGGCGAGGGGGGCTTTCTCCTCAACAAGGATGGCTACCGTTACCTGCAGGATTACGGCCTCGGTCCGGCCGGGCCTGAACCCCGCAACAAGGCAATGGAACTGGGACCGCGCGACCGCCTGAGCCAGGCCTTCTGGCATGAGCAGCAAAAGGGTCGCACCATCGAAGGACCGCAGGGCGCGGTGGTGCATCTCGATCTGCGCCATCTCGGTGAACAGAAACTGCGTGAGCGTCTGCCGCAAATCTATGAGCTTGCCGAGGAGTTTCTCGGGGTCGATCCTGCGCGGACGCCCATCCCGGTGCGGCCTGCGGTGCATTACACCATGGGCGGCATCCTCGTCGATGGCCGTTGTGCCACCCCCTTGCCCGGCCTGTACGCCGCGGGCGAATGCTCCAGCGTCGGCATTCACGGTGCGAACCGGTTGGGGTCGAACTCGCTCGCCGAGCTGTGCGTGTTCGGCAAGATGGCCGGGCTTGAGGCGGCGCGCTGCGCGAAGACGGTACCTCAAGGCGATTCAGCGAGTCTGCTCAGGCAGGCGCAGGCGGTGGAGCAGAAGGCGCGTGGCTTGCTCACCCGGAGCGGTGGCACTGAGCGCATCGCAACACTGCGGCGTGAGATGGCAACGACCATGGAAAGCGGCTGTGGCATCTATCGCATGGCGGACACCATGCAGGCGGCCTGCGACAAGCTCGACGAACTGCGTGTGCGCTTTGACAATGTCTGCATTCAGGACAAGTCCAGCGTGTGGAACACCAACTGGCTGCTGGCGATCGAACTCGGCTATCAGCTCGATGTGGCGCAAGCCATGGCGTATTCAGCGCTCAACCGCAAGGAGTCGCGTGGGGCGCATCAGCGCCTGGACGGCTTTGAGCAGCGTGACGACGTGCACTTTCTCAAGCATTCGCTTGCGCACTACGCCGGCGACGGGCCACCTCGAATTGACTATGGCGCGGTGAAGATCACCCGTTCTCAACCCGCGGTACGTGCCTATGGTGCCGCCGGCGAGAAGGCGGAGAAGCTCGCGAAGGAGGCCGGCAATGGCTAGAACGATCACCATTGAGGTATTGCGCTACCGTCCGGAACAGGACGCCGAGCCTGTGATCCAGACCTACGATGTGCCCTTTACCGACGACATGTCCGTGCTGCAGGGGCTGCTCCACATCAAGGACGACATGGATGAAACCCTCAGCTTCCGCTGGTCGTGCCGGATGGCGATCTGTGGCAGCTGCGGCATGATGATCAACGGCAAGCCCGCGTTGTCATGCAAGACTTTTCTGCGCGATCTGTATCCGGGGCCGGTGCGGGTCGAAGCGCTCAGCCATTTTCCCATTGAGCGCGATCTGGTCGTGGTGATGGAGGATTTCATCGACAAGCTGGAGCGTGTACAGCCCTACATCATCCCGAAAGAGCCGCGCACGCTGGCGCAAGGCGAATACCTGCAGACCCCCGCGCAGATGGAGAAGTACGAGCAGTTCAGCTCGTGCATCAACTGCCTGCTGTGCTATGCCGCGTGCCCGCAGTACGGCCTGAATCCAGAGTTCGTCGGCCCCGGCGCACTGGCCCTGCTGCACCGCTATAACGCCGATTCACGCGATGGTGGCGCGGCTCAGCGCATGGAACTGGTTGCGGCGGAAGAGGGCGTGTTCAACTGCACTGCGGTGGGTTATTGCTCTGAGGTCTGTCCGAAGCATGTCGACCCTGCCAATGCGGTCAACCAGAACAAGACCACCGCTGCCGTCGACTATTTTCTCAGTTTCCTGAAGCCGAAGGGGGGCAGACAATGAGCAAACGGCGTCCCTATACGCGCCCGATGGACGGCTGGTGGCGCAAGAACCCGTTCTTCGTCGAGTACATGATTCACGAGGGTACGGCGCTCTTTGTCGCCGCCTATGCGCTGGTGTTGCTCGCCGGAGTGGTATGCCTGGCTTCGGGTGAGGCTGCATGGAATGGCTGGTCAGCGGTGATGAAACATCCGCTGGCCCTGGTGTTCCATGTCGTCGTGCTGGCAATGATTTCGTATCACAGCTGGACGTGGTTCAGGATCATGCCCAAGACCATGCCGCCGCTTGTGGTGGGTGGCAAGCGCGTGGCCCCGGCCATGATTACCGGAGGCGGGATTGCCGCAACGGTGGTGGCGAGTCTGATCCTGCTCGGACTGGTGTGGGGGATGACGCGATGAGCCGACCATTGAAGCGCTCCAACGAACCGGTTTTCTGGGGGCTTTTTGGCGCGGGTGGCATGCTTGCCGCGCTGCTGGGGCCGATGCTGGTGTTCATTACCGGCATCGCGGTGCCGCTGGGTTTCATCCTTGCGCCGGATGCGATGAGCTACGCCAACATGATGTCGTTTGCTCAGCACTGGGTTGGCAAGGCCTTCGTGCTGGCCGTTGTCCCGCTCTTCCTGTGGCATGCCGGGCACCGGATCTTTCACAGCTTGCATGACTTTGGCATTCACGCCGGAACGGGGGCAAGACTCGTGTGCTACGGCGGCGCGGCACTTGGCACGCTGGTGACACTTGGGGCGTTGTTGAGCATTGGCTTTTGAGCGACGCTTGCGTCAGGCATGTGCGAATTCGAAAGCAAGGGCCGGAGTGTGAGGGGCTGTCCCGCTTGCTAGGATGAGACTGTCGAGTCGATGCATGCGGGAGCCTTTCAGATCATGTCGCGAGCCAGCGAAGCACGTGCTGCAAACGTAATGGGTGACCCGCGCTGGGCGGCCGTTCTGGCGCGTGACCCGGCGGCAGATGGCCGTTTCGTGTATTCGGTGAGAAGCACGGGCGTGTATTGCCGTCCATCCTGTGGCGCGCGAACGCCAAGGCCGGAAAACGTCGATTTCCATGTTGCCCCGGACGCCGCGCGTGCGGCCGGATTCCGGCCCTGCAAACGCTGCTGTCCCGATGAGCCGCCGCTGGCCCAGCGTCATGCCCGCATGGTCGCCGACCTGTGTCATTTCATCGACGAGACCGACGGTACGCCAAGCCTGGCGGAGCTCGCGCATCGTGCCGGCCTGAGCGTGTGGCATGTGTCGCGGGTGTTCAAGGCGGTGACCGGGCTCAGTCCCGCAGCGTACGTGGCAGGCCGTCGCACGCAACGGGTACGGTCAAGCTTGCATAAGCGCGTGAGCGTTACCGAGGCGATTTTCGACGCCGGCTTCAATGCCAGCAGTCGCTTTTACGAACAGACCGACGCCGTGCTCGGCATGAGCCCGAGCGCCTTCCGCGCCGGCGGTGAGCGCACCGAAATCCGCTTTGCCATCGGGGCGTGTTCGCTGGGGGCGATTCTCGTGGCGGCGAGTGCGCGCGGCGTGTGTGCGATCTCGCTGGGCGACGATCCGCAGCGGCTCGCCGAGGAATTGCAGGACCTGTTTCCGAATGCGGTGCTGGTGGGCGACGACCCTGACTTCGATGCCCTGGTGGCGCAAACGGTTGCTTTTGTCGAAGCGCCGGGCACGGGCCTCGACCTGCCGCTCGACCTGCGCGGCACGGCCTTCCAGCACCGCGTGTGGCAGGCGCTGCGGGAGATTCCTGCGGGTCGAACCCTGAGCTACGCAGAACTGGCCGAACACATCGGCAGCCCGCACGGCGCGCGGGCCGTGGCTGGCGCCTGTGCGGCCAATGTGTTGGCCGTGGCCGTGCCCTGTCATCGTATCGTGCGTACTGACGGAAGTCTGTCTGGCTATCGCTGGGGGGTCGAACGCAAGCGGGCCTTGCTTGAGCGCGAAGCAAAGGGGGGCTGAGCAGATGCCGGCACGGCTGCAATGCACACTGCCCCTGCCGATGGATTTTCGTGTGGAGGATGTGCTGGCCTTCCACCGCAGGGATGCGCAGGAGGTCGCGGAACAGGTGCGGGCGGCGGGCTTTGCCAAGGGCCTGATGTGGTTCGAGGCTCCAGCCTGCCTTTGCATCTCCTTCGAGGCGGGGCAGGCCGAGGCGACGCTGGATGTGGATGGCCCCGCCGGCACGCAGGACGTGCTGGCGCTGGAGCGCCTGGTGCGCCGGATGCTGGGTCTGACGCAGACTGTCGATGCGTTTGAACGTACCTGGTGCACACATCCACTGCTCGGCGGGCTGATTGCGCGTCGCCCCGGCCTGCGGGTGCCGCTCGCAGCAACGCCGTTCGAAGCGGTGACGTGGGGGATTACCGGTCAGCAGATCAGCGTGGTGGCCGCGGTGACGATTCGGCGGCGGCTGATACAGGCGGCGGGGCTGGCGCACAGCGGCGGGCTGGTCTGTTATCCGGATGCGGCCCGGGTAAGGTCGCTCTCCGATACCGAATTGCGCGCAGCAGGCTTCTCGCACGCGAAGGCGAAAGCCCTGGTGGCCTTCAGTGATGCGGTGCTAAGTGGCGCATTGCCGCTCGACCGGTGGGTGGAGATGACGCCGCCGGTCGAGGACATCCGGGCCGGTTTGCTGGCCGTTCCGGGCATCGGCCCATGGACGGTCAATTACGCCTTGCTCCGCGGATTTGGCTGGCTGGATGGCTCGCTGCATGGCGACGTCGCGGTACGCCGTGGCCTTGAACGGGTGCTGGGCAGGCAGGAGAAGATCGCGGCTGACGAGGCAGAGCGCTGGCTGGCAGTGTTCTCCCCCTGGCGCGCCCTGGTGGCCGCGCATCTGTGGGCGCAGGCGGGCGAAGAGCGTGCCTGAGTGGCTGGCAAGTGCAATGGCTCGTCCTTGTTGAAACGGATCACCCAAGGCCTGCATTCGGCGTGCATATGTCCCGGCGCCAGCGGCTCCTGAAGGATGAGCGTGAGCTTGACGTCATTCAATGCGGGCATGGCGTAGCGCTGCACTGATGTGCCCATCCGGTCGATCCGGAAAACAAAAAGGCCCTCCATGCTGGAGGGCCTGTCGGATACCGCTGTGTTTCCGGGCAGCGGCCCAGAGGCTGTCAGACGTTAAACAGAAAGTCTGGCCGAAAAGCATGTGTAGAAGCGGCGTCCACCTTGCTCCCTTTCATCTTGTAGTCACTTCTATATACACTTTGGCCGTTGCTACCCGAAGCGAGGCCCGCGTATCGGTTGCCTGTGTTGAATCGCCGCTTTCGGATTTTTTACTGCAAAAATTCCCTTCTGAGAATCCGTGACCGTGATTGTCCAGCCGTCTGAAACTGCCTGCATTCAATCGAAATGCAGGAGTGATGACGATGAAGATTTTACGCAAGAAGGCTCTCTGCGAAAAGCTGGGCGACATCAATGAAGTGACTCTCTGGCGCATCTCCCGCGCTGATCCGACATTCCCGGTATCCATCCAGATCAACAAGCGGATCGTCGGATGGCTTGAGCACGAGATTGATGCGTGGCTCGAGCAAAAGGCCGCTGCCGCCCGCATCGCCAGCAACAACGCTGTCTATCCCTGATCGCCGCGATCCCGCAGGCCAAGGGTCAGGATTCGACGATGCGCAGCATGGGCAGTTTGCTGGACACTGGCTTAGCAGAAGCCACGCCCAAGCGCGATCCGATGGCGTGGATCAAGCAGAAAGCTGCCGAAGAGACGAAGCAGGCGGAGCAGCGCGACGCCGCCCAAGCACTGACTCCGCGGGTGCGCCACCTGATCGACGAAGCCGTGGAGCTGGAGATCGAGCAGGCCCGCAGCGCAGGCGCTACAGGCTACATCGCACACTTTCTGGCGCAGGCTACGCTCCCCCATACAGACCCCAAGAGCAACTACTTTGAACGCGGCACAGGCAAGCTGACCCTCTCCATCACAGCCAACCCCAAACATGGCGTGCCCTACGGCGGTCTGCCGCGCCTGCTGTTGGCGTGGATGTGTACCGAGGCCGTCCGAACAGGCAGTCCGGAGCTATCGCTGGGGCGCTCACAGGCGGAATTTCTGCAAAAACTCGACCTGCACAACGATGGCCGGTACATCGCCCGAGTGCGTGACCAGAGCTTGCGGCTAGTCCGCTCGCTGATCTCCGTCAGCGGAGCGGACGGTGATGCGCTGGGTATCGAAAACATCCTGATCGCCAAACGGGCATTTCTCTTCTGGAACGCCCGCGACACTGAGCAGCCCGGACTGTGGGACAGCTCAATCACCCTCAGTACGGACTTCTTCGAGAGCCTGACCCATGCTCCGGTGCCGATCAGAATGGAGGCGCTTCAAGCGCTCAAGAAGTCGCCGCTGGCGATGGATATCTACACGTGGCTGGTTTACCGCATGTTCAGTCTGAATGTGGCGACCACCAAGGGCGGCAAGCGGCTTGCTCAGGTGCCTTGGGCTGGCCTGATGATGCAGTTCGGCTCGGGCTATGCGAATACTCCCAAGGGGCTCGCTAACTTCAAGACGAATTTCCGGCTCCGGCTAAATGAAGCGCTGCTGTTCTATCCCGAGGCTCGGAACCACATCGAGGAAACGAAAGACCACCTGATCCTCACCCCCGCCCGTCTGCACATCACGGCGACCAAGAAGAAGGGATAAGCCTGTGAGTTCTCCAGGTTGTCCACGTGACATCACTAGCAAGGCTGGAAACCCTTGCCAGAACTGGCTTTGACGGCTTTTCTGCAAGTTGTCCACGTGACATCGCTAGTCCTTGGTACGTGACATCACTAGCCGTTTTACGTGACATCGCTAGTCAAGATCGACGTGTGAGATCGCCTGTAAGCCCCGCTGGGACAGGGATTCAGCGAGGAGGAGAGGTCGCCCCTAGTAGTTCTGCTTTTAGGTTTTTCTAGTATTTATAAATACCTAGTAGCTACCGCCCTGCGGCTGTGGGCAATCCTTCGCTCCCGCTGGTCGCTGCGCGTCCGCCCGTGGATAACGGCAAGCCGTTACTCACCGGCCTCCTTGCGGCTACTCGTCATTCAAAGAATGACAGGCGCTACTTGGCGTCGGCTGTTTTCAATATGCCTCCGGCGGCCCTGCCGGGGGCCACTCGCCGCCGTGAGGCTCGGGGAGCAGGGGTGGCGGGCTGCGCCCTTCGTCCCTGCCCCCACTCGCACAGGCTGTTCGCTGCGGTCCAGCGTCAAGGGGCCGTGTCCTCGCCCTTCGGGCTGCGGGCCGCACCAACCCCTTGACCCTGCCCCTTCGCTGGAATCTCACCAGAAGTGCCCAGAATAGCCCGATATGGCGCGTTCTCGGTGAAAGCTATATCTACCCTGCTGCCTGCAACAAAAACGCGCCGCGAGCCGCTCCGGCTGCTTTCCAGTGGGGCCAGTTGGCAGGGCGGGGATGGCGCGGCCTTCCCAGCCTTGTCGGCTGGCCGACAACGAGCGCAGCGAGGCGTCAGCAAGTAGCCCATCCAGCATTTGAAAAATGCGAGTAGCCCCAGCAAGGGAGTCGGTGGGCATACCTGCGTACCCGCCAGCGGCGGGCCGTCCACAGCCTTGAGCTGTGGGCGGGCAGGTTGTCCACGGGCGGACGCGCAGCGACCGGAGGGAGCGAAGGCTGTTTCACCTTGGCTTACCCTTATCGTTACGTTATCATAACGTAACGCGTTATGATGTTACGATGAAAAGGAGGTAGCCATGCAGCAGGTCGTCACTCAGCAGGCGGTAGATGCCGCCGCTGATGCCGTCGTCGCCGCAGGCGGCAAGCCCACCTTCCGGCTGATCCAGCAGCGCGTCGGCGGGTCATTCACCACGCTCAAGCCGATGCTGGCCGACTGGGAAGCCCGGCGCGAAAAAGGCGAAGAGGCTGCGGTAGAAGTGCCGGACGCTCTGCTGGCACGCGGGGCAGACCTCGTGCGCAGTATCTACGCCGAGGTTGCCCAGCAGGCGCGGGTGGAATCCGAGGCGGTGCGCAAGGACGCCGAGGCCCGCGTCAGCGCAATGAAGACTGAACTGGCTGAGGCAACCGAGGAAATCGCCCGGCTGGAGACGCAGGACGCCGCCCGCGCCGATGAGATTTCCGCGCTGCGTGAGGCGAACCGGGCGCTGGAGTTGAAGGTTGGCCGCCTTGAAGAGCGTGCCGAACACTCGACGCGCATGGAGGCCGAGCTTCGCGAGGCCCGTGCCGCCCTGGCCAAGGCCGAGCAGCAGGTGATCGACCTGCAAGCCCAGCTAGCCAAGGCTGGCGATGTCCAGCAGCAGCTTGCCAGCCTCGAAGATCGTCTAGCGGCGGCTGGGGTGGCTCCGAAGGGCACTAAAGCGAAAGGCAAGGGTGAGTGATGCCGAACGCAGCGGAGTATCAGGCGCTTGCCGACGAGCTGCGGCAGATTGGCGCTGTATTCACCCAAGCCGCGAACTTGGGCGATCAGGAACTTGCCCTATGGGCTGTCGGAGCACTGTCGAGTGCCGCTGCCCGGCCTGCATGGTGGGCACGAGAAGCCGCAGACAACGAAGCGGCGGCTATTGCAGCCGCTGCCATCGTGAAAGCCCAGCAGGGATAGGCTTACTGCGCTGTCATTACCTCGTGCTCTATGCGCATCTGAAGCAGCGAGAGGTATGCCAGAAGATCCATCTTCTCGAACAGGTCGAAGCGATCGCAGCAGATGACAAGCTCCTCTCGGCGGTACTCACGCTTGCACCGTGACGGGATCAGCACGATACGGGGCTCCGGCTTCCGCTTTCTTGGCTCGAATGGCAGCGTTTGCAGAATAGTACCTGGGCACGAGCGCATCGCCCGGACGAAACGCTGCCGATCCTCCTGTTCAGTACAGAGCAGTTTCAGGACCTCGGGATGTAGGAATACGAACATGACTGTATCTCCGCTTCGCTACTGAAGGCTGTTGGTGGTTCGCTGTATTCGGACGGCTGGCTGGGGTTTGGGCTGTCTTTTGGCCTGCCGTGCGAGCCACAGCTCAACCATCTCGGCGATGACCTGATCGTGCTCGCGCAGGAAGGACGCGCGCAGTAGGGGATAGCTGCTATTGGTTTTCATCGGCGGGTCTCACGAGGTAGCGAAAAAGGAGCCAGACCAGCGGCGTCAGGTACAGGATCGGAACGACGATGGCGAGAGCGATGGTTCCGAGCTGCTCGGCAGGACGCCCGTTAATCAGCACGTCCCTTTCCACCCAGAGCGCGAGGCAGGTGCCGAGTACGCAGCAGATCGCGGTGATTCGCTCGCGGCCAAGGCGTTGCAAGACAGTGCGCAGGATCGAGGTCATTACTGCTCCCTCCGAATCCGCAGCATGTCGCGCGCATAGCGGCTGAATGCGCCGGGGACAAACAGCGTGCCAGTGCGCATCTGCCATGCTCGATAGCTCCAGCGGATCGCATTGCTGGAGGCCGCCAAGGTGACCGATAGCACGCTCAAGACGACCACCACGGGAGCGCCTATTGCGAGTTGCCAAGCGACCATCAGGAACGCAAGCCAGACGACTGCCCAGTAGGCGCGAGACTTCCATAGGTGGCTGCTGATGAGTTTGTTCCGCTCGGGGTCGCCGAGGAAGGCAAGGCGCTGTTTTCCTCGCTCGGCTATGCGGGCCTCGACGATATGGCGAATCTCGAGCTGGTCGTTCGGGGCGAACACGCCAAAACCGCACTTGGCGGAACACTCCCAGCCATAAAGCGTGTTGTCATCGGTCTGAGCGTCGGCAGGCAGGTGCATGACGCCGCGGCCACATTCGGGACAGCGTGGATTGCGCAGGGTGTGCCACAGATTGCTGATGAATCCGTGGTTCGCCTTGAGCTGACGCCAGCCAAGGATTGATAGCGGCATGTCCACCAAGGTGAACTTGGCCACACGCTTCGCACCACTGATGAACTTCATGTGCGAGCCCTCCGGGAGTGTTTGCGGCGTTTGCGCTGGGCCAACACGGTGTCCGCGACAGACAGCAGAATGGCCAGCACGGCGGCGGGAACGGTGGTGTCGATCATGTCCATATGGCCCTCCTTCATGGGCTGGGGGGGTTGTCGTTGGAGCGTTGTTGCTGCTTCGCCAGAGCCAGTGATTGCTCAAACCATTGCCGCACCAGGTTGGCGATGTCGTGTTCCCGAGCGAGCAAGGCGGGGTCGGTGTGCGGCACGGCACGGATCGCGCCGGGGGCTTTGGGGCCAGCCTTCATAAGCCGGTTGATCTCCTTCGCGTAGATGTTCGCCGCCATGAGGCGATGCTGCTCAGGAGCTGCTTTCAATGCGGCCAGCGCGGAATACGCGATGACCGAAAGGGCATTGAGTGCATAGGCCAGCTCGCGCTGCTCGCGGAGTGCTGCGTCGAATTGAAGCTGGACATGAGCGATGGCATCGTTCCATCCAGAGTCGTAACCTTGTCGAACACCGTAGGCTTTGCCTACAACCAATCCGTGACTTTCGGCGGTGTATGCCTCGTCGGTTTTGTACATGGTCATCACTCCTTGTCCGGCGAGGTTTCGCCGTTATCGGTATCGGTCGGTGGCGGGGAGTAGCGGCAGTCATAGGACTGGTCGATGCCGCCCGAGTCGGTAGCAACTTCGCTGCCGGTGCTAACGGGTTTCCCGCGCAGCGACTCCTTGTAGGCCGTAATGCGGGCGTCGGCCCCCTCGGAGTAGGCGGCCTTGCCTTCGGCAAGAGCTGTGCGGCCTGATGCGGCGTAATCATCGGCGGATGCGGAAACTGCGCCGCCAAAGCCAGTGACGGCGGCTGCACCGGAGCCAACCAGCCCAGCCCGAACGCGCTGACCAAGGCTTGCACCGCTTTCGCTGGCGTCTCGGTAAGCGGCAACTCCGGCGCTGCCAGTCGAGAGCGCTGCATCAGCAACACGACCTGCGCTGCGGGCGGTAGCTCCCGCAGCACCGGTAACAGCTCGGCCCAGTCCGACGCCTGCGGCATCGCTGACCTTTTGCCGAGCAGAACGGTTGTTGGACTGAGGGGCCGGAGCGGGTGAGTCGGGAGCGGATGGAGCGACACCTTGGTCGCCTGCACTCAGCAACGCTCGCTTAGGCGTCCCAGTGCCGCGAGTGCCACCGCCATTACCGGTGGGTGGTGTGCCACCATTGCCGTCACCAGGGAGCAATCCGCCGTCACCCCCGATTCGCCGGGATGGACTGCCGCCGCCACTGGGCAGTGCACCACTGGACGCGGCGTGTGCCATGCCGCTGCGCATCTGCCCGACTGCTTGTGTCTCGCCAAGGTCGTTGACGCCAGCACCGATCCACCGCAGCACATGATCCGGCAGGATTTGCGGCAGGCCGAAGATCATGTAGAGCACGGGCAGGAGCGTCAGTCCGAACACCATGAACCACCATCCAAACGAGAGGAACGAGCTGATTGCGCCGACCGTGCCGGTTGATGTGACCACGGCACCGCGCATTGCGAAGAAGCCCTTGGCGATGAAGTCGATGATTGGGTCGGACACGAGCATGGCCGCAAACAGGCCGACCACGGCCAGCGCCGGGCGGGCGAACAGCGACAACAGCAGCAGGTAGCCTTGCGTCTGGCTGCCGACGAAGGTGCGGTCAGGCGTCATGTGCATGACCGCCCACAGCGGCGCGGCAATCAGCGACTGGAGCACAGCCAGAATCCAGCCGACCACCACGGTCATGAAGATCACGTAGGGCAGGCTTGGCAGGAAGACGCCGAAGTAGAAGGCCATCGGCTCGATGTACGTAGCCATCATGGCAAGCTGCTTGACCGGCACTTCGATCACCCAATCCCAGATTGGCGTTACCACCTTGTCGAGATCGAGGCCGGTGCCGACACCCTTGACCGAGGACAGCGTGCCAGCGACTACGCGCAGCGCGGTGGCTCCTGTTTTGATCGCCACGTCTGCTGCACCGATTCCAGCGCGGGCGACCGTTAGGTAGTCACCGATGCACTTCATCCGGTTGAGCGAACCGCCCATCTGGCCTGCGGTGCCGCAGAGAGGCGTGGTGCCGGAGGTGTTCGCGCCGGTTGCCATCTCAACCATCGACTCCATCATGGAGTTGATCCAGAGGCTGACTTTGGCGTCGAAGTCGGCATTGATGCTGCCGATGTTGATGTCGCTCTGCGCGTCCTTCGGGATGACGCTGGTGAGGTCGCCGGGGCCGCTGGTCGGTGCCTTGTAGTTCCCCTTGATCTCGGATTTTTTGCTGATCGCCTCGGTGATCGTCGTCACGCTGCCAATGAGGCGGCTGGCCGCTGCATCGGCGGGCAGTGCGGACAGCGATGGAGCGCTGACGGAGCCAACCGATTCGGACGTAATTGCAGCAATGCGTCCCCGCACCTCGCCCACGCGCTGATACCAGCCGCCACTCATCGCCCAGCCCTCACTGGTCAGGGAAGTGGCTAGCGACTGGAACCCGGATTTCACGCCAGTTGTGTCACTCAGCGCAGCCATGAGGGCTGCCGCGACTTGGGTTTCCGCGCTATTCACCAGTTCGTTGAACTTGGCTGAGTCCACGTTTGACCAATCGCCAGAGATATCATCCGGCCAGGTATTCACCCAAGCCTCCAGATCGGTCATGAGTTTGGTTGCTGCCTGAATCTTGGCGTTCTGCGCTGCTACGCGGAGTTGCTCCAGCGCTGCCTCAATGCCGGTTGCGTCTTTTGCGGGCTGGGCGGTGTATTGGCTGATGCTGACGGTGCCGCACAGCGGTTCTCCGCCACCCAAATTCGTCGTGGCGTTCCGATCCTTGATCTGGAAGAGATATTCGGTACGCCCGCCATTCGTGGTGGTCTTGTCGGCGCTGGGTGCCGCACTGACCTGTGCCCCCGGATAAATCTGGTTTGCAGCGCGGGCGCAATAGGAAGCGGCGAGGTACTGCTTTCCGAAGTCGCGCAGCCCGTAGAACGAGCCAGGGTCATTCACGCCTTGAACGACACCATCTGGGCTTAGGACGCCAATCGCCATGCCCGTGTTGTAGGTGCCATTGGCGAACCCGACGCCCCACAGCGCGAACATCAGCACCACGAGCTGGATGAAGCTGTAGCCGCTGGCTGTCGGCAGCAGAACTGCACCACCGGCCACGATCCGCACGGGCGTCCAGAGCGACGACCAGTTGCGCCCCATTGCCTCGCCATCGTTGGCCGTGTTGATCGTGCCCATTGCCGCGACGTAGCTGACGATAAGCGTGCCAACGATCAGGATGCCGGAGTTGAAGAACGACATCATCGTCGCGATCACGTTGCTCGCGGCGCTGACGCTATCCGGGTCCGCACCAGTTACCAGCGCATCAATGACCGGGCCGAAGATCGACCGCAGCATATCCACGGAGTGATCTGTGCAAGACGTGGCATCGTCGCACGGTGAGAAAGGCATGGCGGCGGCCATTTAGGATGCTCCTTCCTGATAGCGTGATTCCTGAGAGAGAGCGACAACGGCCTTGATCTCGGTGTCGTCTTCATCGTCGTCATCGGTCTGCTTGCGGCCCTTGCGGGCGGCGGCACGGGCGGCCAATACCTCATCGCCACGCGCCTTGTATTGAAGGAAGACTGAGCTAGGCCATGTCCCATCGCGTTCACGCTGATCGGCAATGACGAGCATTGCGCCAAGCACGAAGCCCGCATCTGCCTCCAGCAACCCGGCGATCTGGGCGAGACCACCGACCGCGAACTTGCGCTGATTCAGGTAGGTGCGCCGCGCGGCCTTCTGGGCCTTCCGCTGAGCCTCTTTCAGCTCTTCAAGCCGCTGCTGCTGTTTCGCCACTGCCGCTGCCAATGCGGCGATTTCGCGCTCGCGCTTCTCTGCCAGCTCGCTTGCCGGACGCCTTCCCCTGCCGCGCTTCTGTTCCTCTGCTTGCTGCACTTTTGCTCTGCTCCATTTGGCATGTCTCAAGGCGAACTATCAGCTTGAAAATGTGTTGCGTCAAGCTGCGCAATCCGCACTTAACATGGACCACACTCCATGTTTTATGGCTCCTGATCGCAGCCTCGTGCCGCGCCATAACCATAGCCATGGGTGGTTATTGGCACACGTTAAAGCCTTTATTAATACGGATTGCAGTCCATATTCCGCCTACAAGATTTTTTTGATGCTCGTCGTGTGCGAGCAACTGCGGACATGCCGCCATTTAGGTATCAGCTTGCTGCTCCTGTCTCCAATAAATAGTATTTTATGAGGACAAATGAGGGCTTCGGCGATATCATCCGTCCTGTGTTTCGTGCGCTCCGCGTGGGGCCAAGATGGTGGTGGTTTTCATCTGTTGCGCCTGCCGCAACAGCGCAGTTACGCATCGCTGCGCGACGCCTGCGCAAGGGGCTGTGCCCCTTGACCCCCTTCAAGTTGCTTTCAATGGGGGGCGGTGCCAACAGGTTTTCAATGGAGGTGGCGGCATGTACCGGCTGGAGCTGAACTACATATCCCGCGACGGCGGCAAGAAGGGCAAACAGCGGGATGCCGCCAAACAAGGCCACGGCTTTTCGGCCACAGCCGCCGCTGCCTACCGCAGTGGCGGCATCGTCACGGACTACCGCACGGGTGAAGTGCATGACTACACGCGCAAGCGCCGGATCGGCCACACGGAAATTGTCCTGCCGCCCGGAGCGCCGTCCTGGGCCAGCCACCGCGAGGCACTGTGGAATGCGGTGGAAGCGGCGGAGGCACGGAAGGATGCACGGCTGGCACATGAGTTCATCGTGGCACTGCCGCATGGACTCACGAAGGAGCAGGAAATCGACATGGTGCGCGACCTTGCTCAACACGTGGCTGACCGGCACGGCCTGCCTGTTGACTGGGCAATCCACGGCGACGATCCGAAGAAGTGGGATGGTTCCCAAAAGGGCGTTGTCGGCAGCCATGCACATCTTCTGATGCCGACACGCGAACTGACGCCAGAGGGTTTCTCGAAGATCAAGGGGCGCGAGTTCATTGACCGGAAACTGGGGCCGAAAACGCTCCGCCACTGGCGCGAACAATGGGCCTTGATCGGCAACACGCATATGGAACGGGCGGGACTGGATGAGCGGTGGGATCACCGCACGCTCTCAGTGCAGCGCGAGGATGCGCTGGAACGGGGAGATATGGCCGCTGCCGAAGAGCTTGACCGGCTGCCAGGCGTACACATCGGCGCTGCTGCCACGGCGCTGGAGCGTCAGGGGATCGACACGTATTGGGGCAACCTGAACCGAATCGTCCTTGCCCAGAATGCGGAGCGCAGACTGGGGCACGAGCGCAAGCGCATTGAAGAGTCGATGGCCGCGCTGGAGCGCCGTCTGGCGGAACTGCGGGCCGCGCAGGAGGCTGACACCACTCAGTGGGAGCAAAGCGATGATGATCAGCGCTGGGCAGTGTTTGAACGCACCTTCATGCACGCCGCCCAGTTTGAGCACGGCCTTAGCTTGACTGGGCTAGCGGCTCCGTTGTCCGGACTCAAAGCCCGCTTCGCCGCGTACATGGATACCGCTGCGGAGCAAGGCATGACGCCGGAAATGTTCGCTCAAGCCTGCGCAAAAGGCATGGCCGAACAGGAACGCCGGGCTATGCAGGAAGAGGCGGCGAGAGATACCGATCCCAAACTGCCACAAGAGAACTACCCCGATGCCGCTCCGGCCCCATGATGCGGTCGGCGATGGTGGCAACAGTGTGGAAAGACGGTGGCGGCATGGTGTCAATGATGACGGTAACAAGGTGGTGACATGGTGGAAAGATGGTGGCGGGATATTGGCAAGACAGTGGCGAAGCTGTGGCTACTGTGTGTGCGTATGGTGGTAATAGCGTGGCACTTCACCACAATGCAGCCACATTCCCGCCACCATCCTTTGCCGATCCGGGACGGTTGCGCATGAGAATCTGGGCGTTCGACGAGAACCGGGCCGATTTTGTAGAGGCTTCGCCGGAGCGGATGACCGCTGATCCGACCGGGTGCTACATCATCCAGCGCGGTGATGATGTGTTCGTCAGCGAGTACGGCCAGGAACGGCCCATGCCCGAGCGGCTGACCGTAGCCGGGGTGCCGTTCGACCGTGAGCAGTTCGAGGGCACCCATCCCTTGCCTTTGCGAGCAGAGATGGCGCGAGACGGGCAGTGGGCGCGGGAGCAGTTGCGGTTCCGTGATCAGGGCGAAGTAAGCCTGCCGCTGGAGCTGCCGATCTGGGTTACAAAAACACCGCTGTCCATCGAGGACATGAACCAGATAGCGGCGGCAGGCTGGGCGGGTGAGTTGGATTCCAGCGTGGAGATCACACGCGAGGGCGAGCAACTGATTGCACATCTCAGCGGCGGACGTGTGGTGCGCCATCACGACGCGGTGGCGCTGGCCGAGTTGCTGCTGGCAGCGGGCATCACTGCTGATGGCGTACAAATGCCTGACTGGCGAGAGGGTGACAGTGCCCCATCTACCGGCGAGCGCATCGCCATCTTCCAACGGATGCGGCAGGCGGGGGCGGGGTCGCAATGACCCCTAGAGCGTGCCGGGTGGCCGCTTTGCCCGTTTCCGCACCGGCAGTTCCAAGTCCTGCAACTTGCGTCCTAGCCTATCGTCTGCCGCAAGTTGCGACACATCGTCCGCCAACTGCAAAACGCCAAGGATGCGGACATAGACCCCCAGCGAGACAGCCGGGGAACCCTTCTCTGCGCGGCTCAAGGTCATGCGTGAGACGCCCGCCCGCTCTGCCACCAGTTCGGCGGTAAAGCGCCGCCGTAGGCGAGCGAGCCTTAGCCGCTCGCCAAACTCGGTTAGCAGCTTTGCTTCGGCGGGATACATGGGTAGCGGTTTACTAGGCATAACGTAAACCATTCTGCGCATCATCCTTGCTTTTGTCCATAACGTGTTACGTTAAGCGAGCGCCGCAGGTGATTTGTTTGTGTTTCATCGTGTTCAGAAAACGGTGGTTTTCTGAACACTGGCGGCGCACATGCCGAATAGCTGTCGGAAAGGCCGCCGATCTGTTAAAATTCCCGTCATTTTTTCATCGTCCGGCAATTGTCCATGAATCAACGGATTGGCTACGCCCGAGTTTCGACAGATGACCAAAACCTGGACTTGCAACGCGACGCGCTGCACCTCGCGGGGGTTCAGTCCATCTACGAAGAGACCGCGAGCGGTAAGACTGCTGGCCGCCCGGAGCTGGAGCATTGCCTGAAGGCATTGCGCGCCGGTGACACGCTGGTGGTGTGGCGGCTGGATCGGCTTGGCCGCAGTTTGCCCGACCTCGTGCACATCGTCGCCGAGTTGGAAGAAAAGGGAATCGGCTTCGAGAGCATCGCCGAGAAGATCGAGACAACGAGCGCAGCCGGGAAGCTGGTTTTCCATGTCTTCGCTGCGTTGGCCGAGTTCGAGCGCAACCTGATACGGGAACGCACTCGGGCTGGCTTGGCTGCCGCACGTGCGCGAGGCCGGGCCGGTGGTCGCAAGCCGAAGTTGGATACACGACAAATTCGGGAGATCAAGCGACTGATGTCTGACCCGACCATCCCGGTCAGTCAGATTGCTGAGCGCTATAAGGTCTCACGGACAACCATTTACAAGGTGGCCCCCCGAAGTGCCCCGACAATGGCTGACCCCCTGTCGGGTGCGAGCGGGAAGAAGTCACTTAGGCAAGACGTCCCATGAATGCAGTAGAAATCGAAGCAGCCATATCAGAACTGGCCCTACAGCCATTCGACGCGGCAGAGTTCCCTTTCGCCTTCCTGGCAGCGTTCGGAAACAAAGACACGGCGCTCAAGCGCCTGCGCGCTGGCAATAACAACACCTCAGATGTGCCTGGTGGCGTGCTGCTACGCAACAACATCCATATTGCCGTGTGCGAAGCCGGTACGGTGGGTGAAGCACTCCAAGCCCTGCGTGCCAGCCCAGCGACCACAAAGGCCAAGGCCAAGTTCATTCTCGCCACCGATGGTCAAACGCTAGAGGCCGAAGAGCTGGTCAGCGGTGAAACCATCGCCTGCGACTACTCGGACTTCCCGAACCACTTTGGCTTCCTGCTGCCGCTGGCCGGTATTTCCACGATCAAGGAAATCAAGGACAACCCCATCGACGTACGCGCCACGGGCCGCCTGAACAAGCTGTACGTCGAACTGCTGCGCGAAAACCCGGACTGGGCCAAGGACGAGCGTCGCGCCGACATGAACCATTTCATGGCACGGCTGATTTTCTGCTTTTTCGCCGAAGACACCGATATCTTCAACGGCGAGGGTCTGTTCACTCGAACCGTGGAGCGGTTCAGTGACCGCGATGGCTCGAACACCCACGAGGTGCTGCAAGCCATCTTCCGTGCAATGAACACCAAGATTGCTGAGCGTGCGGCCGGAGGCTTTCGCCCTTGGGCGGATCAATTCCCGTACGTCAATGGCGGTCTGTTCTCCGGCAGCACCGAAGTGCCGCGCTTCACGCGCATGGCGCGCACCTACCTGCTGCATGCCGGCGGACTGAACTGGAAGGAGATCAATCCGGACATCTTCGGCAGCATGATCCAGGCCGTTGCGGATGACGAAGAACGTGGCGCATTGGGCATGCACTACACCAGCGTGCCCAACATCCTGAAGGTGTTAAACCCTTTGTTCCTGGATGACCTGCGTGCGCAACTTGCCGAAGCCGGTAGTAACGAACGCAAGCTGTTGAACCTGCGCAAGCGCATGGCGCGCATCCGCGTGTTCGATCCGGCCTGCGGTTCAGGCAATTTCCTCGTCATCGCTTATAAGCAGATGCGCGAGATCGAGGCGGATATTAATCGCCGCCGAGGTGAGCCCCATCTGGGCAGTGACATTCCGCTGACCAACTTTCGCGGCATCGAGTTGCGGGACTTCCCGGCCGAGATCGCTCGCCTAGCTCTCATCATCGCGGAATTTCAGTGCGACGTGCTGTATCGCGGACAAAAGGAAGCGTTGGCGGAGTTTCTGCCTCTAAATGCGGAGAACTGGATTGTTTGCGGCAACGCGTTGCGGCTGGACTGGCTTTCGGTCTGCCCGCCTACGGGCACCGGCGTGAAAGTGAAGGCGGATGATTTGTTTGAGACTCCACTGGAACAGGCGGAGATTGATTTCGAGAATGAGGGCGGGGAAACATACATCTGTGGCAACCCGCCTTATCTGGGGTCAACTTGGCAGACTGACCATCAAAAGGCTGACTTGGAATCCATCTTCGGTAGGCGTGCGAAGAATTGGAAGTCGCTGGACTACGTGGCCGGTTGGTTCATGAAGGCTGCTGACTACGGTACACACACGCAGTCATCCGCCGCATTCGTATCCACCAATTCAATTTGCCAGGGCGCACAGGTGCCGATTTTATGGCCGCTAATTTTCGCCAGCGGTCATCAAATTTCCTTTGCACATACATCATTCAAGTGGGCCAATCTGGCTAGCCACAATGCTGGCGTCACCGTAGCCATCGTCTCCATCAGCAATCACCCACCCAAGTTGCGGCGCCTTTTCTCCGTGGCCGGAGACGGCTCGACCATAGAGAAACAGGTCGAGTTCATCAATGCCTACCTCGTGCCTGGACAAGATGTCATTGTCTCACCGTTGTCCAAAGTGATCGATGGGCGCGGAGTGATGGAATGGGGCAACAAACCAACAGATGGCGGCAATCTCTTTCTCACGCCCGACGAGCGTGATGCTGTCCTGCGCGAATCGCCGGAAGCAGCACGCTTCATCAAGCGCTTTCTTGGCGCTCAGGAGTTTATTCGTGGGGAGGAGCGTTACTGCCTGTGGATCGAGGACGCCGAACGCGTCGACGCTGAAGCTATCCCCGAATTGAAGCGGCGCATCGATGCTGTCGCCAAGATGCGCGCCGAAAGCAAGGCTGCGGAAACCCGGCCCGCAGCAGCTTTCCCGCATCGCTTTCGGCAGATTCAATCAGTCGCAGACAAATACTCCCTGGTAGTTGGTGCTGTAAGTTCAGAGAAACGAGAATTTCTACCTATTGGTTTGGCTGATGGCGAAACAGTTATCGGCAACAAGTGTTTCGCCCTCTACGACTCTCCGCTCTGGAATATGGCGTTGATTGCCTCACGCCTGCATTGGGTTTGGATCGGAGCCGTCTGCGTTCGTCTGGAGATGCGCTTTTCGTACTCCAACGTCCTCGGTTGGAACACCTTCCCAATTCCCTTGCTCACCGAACAAAACAAAGCGGACCTGACCGCCTGCGCAGAGGGCATCCTACTGGCTCGTGAGGCGCATTTCCCCGCCACCATCGCCGACCTTTACGATCCGGAGACCATGCCAGAGAACCTGCGCCGTGCTCACGAGCGCAACGACGAAGTGCTAGAGCGCATTTACATTGGCCGCCGTTTCAAGAACGACACCGAGCGGCTGGAAAAACTGTTTGAGCTTTATACGAAGATGACGGCGGCAGCGGCCACGGCCAAGCCCGCAACGAAAGCGACGAGGAGAAAGAAAGCGTGAGCGAGCAAGCCGGCAACCCTACCAATGCGTATACCGTGCCGTCGGTGTCCATCACCACGGAACGCACTGGCGCATCCAGCAAGGCCAACGCACTGGGCATGCGCGCAATGCAGGAGCGTGCTTATGCCAAACGCGGCGAGCAGTTTCTGTTGATCAAGTCGCCACCGGCCTCGGGAAAGTCCCGAGCGCTGATGTTCATTGCACTGGACAAGCTGCACAACCAGGGCTTACAGCAGGCCATCGTCGTGGTGCCGGAGCGTTCCATCGGGGGAAGCTTTGCCGATGAACCCCTGAGCAAGCACGGCTTCTATTGGGATTGGCAGGTCGCTCCGCAGTGGAACCTATGTAACGCCCCCGGCGTGGACGAGCCACGCATAGCCAGGTCCAAGGTGGATGCGGTGCGCAAGTTCCTGGATAGCACCGACAGGGCACTGGTGTGCACCCACGCCACCTTCCGTTTCGCGGTGGACGAGCTGGGTATCGACGCGTTCGACAACCGCCTGATCGCCATCGACGAATTCCACCATGTGTCCAGTAACCCGGACAACAAGCTGGGCAGCCAGTTGGGTGGATTCATCGCTCGCGACAGGGTGCATCTGGTGGCCATGACCGGCTCTTACTTCCGGGGTGATAGCGAAGCGGTGCTGGCCCCGGCGGATGAAGCCAAATTCGAGACCATCACATACACCTACTACGAGCAGCTCAACGGCTACCGTTGGCTCAAATCGCTGGACATCGGCTACTTCTTCTACACAGGTCGCTACGTTGATGCCGTCGCCAAGGTGTTGGACCCGGCGCTGAAGACCATCGTGCACATCCCCAATGTCAATGCGCGGGAGAGCCTCAAGGACAAGGAGCGCGAGGTCAACGAGATCATGAGCGCACTGGGAGATTGGGAGGGAGTCGATCCGGGCACGGGCTTCCATCTCATCAAGGCAAAGGATGGCCGCACCCTGAAGGTGGCCGATCTCGTCGATGACAGCGATGTGGCCAAACGATCCCGCGTGCTGACGGCCCTGAAAGACCCGGCGCAGAAGGATAACCGCGACCACGTGGACATCATCATCGCGCTGGGCATGGCGAAGGAGGGGTTTGACTGGATCTGGTGCGAACACGCGCTGACCATCGGCTACCGCAGCAGCCTGACCGAGATCGTCCAGATCATCGGCCGCGCCACCCGTGATGCCGAAGGTAAGGAACGAGCGCGATTCACCAACCTGATCGCCGAGCCCACCGCCGAACAGGCTGCTGTGGCCGAGGCGGTGAACGATATGCTCAAGGCCATTTCCGCGAGTCTGCTGATGGAACAGGTACTGGCTCCACGCTATGAGTTTACGCCCAAGAACACCGGCCCGAAGGAGGGGTTCGATTACGGCGCGGAAGGCTACAAGGAAGACGGCCACAACATCGGGGTCAACAAGGACACCGGCCAGATTCACGTGGAGATCAACGGGCTGGCTACACCAGAAAGCCCGGAGGCTACGCGTATCTGCAAGGAGGACTTGAACGAGGTCGTTACCAGTTTCTTGCAGGACAAAACCGTGCTGGAGCGCGGCCTGTTTGACATGGAAAACACGCTGCCCGAAGAGCTGACCCAGTTGCGCATGGGCAAGATCGTGCGCGAGCGTTACCCGGACTTGAGCGAGGCCGATCAGGAGGCCATCCGTCAGCACGCCGTCGCCGCCATGAACATCACTCAGCAGGCCAAATTAGCGTTGGCGCAAGCCGATGCCAATGGCAGTGGCACGGCGCAAGGCAATACGGCCCTGCTGGATGGCGTGCGCAAGTTCGTCAACGTGCGCGACCTGGATATTGACCTGATCGACCGCATCAATCCTTTCGACGCTGCCTACGCAGTGCTAGCGAAAGCAATGGATGAGAAGTCGCTGCGCCAGGTGCAGGCAAGCATTGCCGCCAAGAAGGTGAGCATCCCTGAAGACGAGGCGCGGGAACTGGCAAGGCGAGCTTTGCAGTTCAAGAATGAGCGCGGTCGTCTGCCAGACATCAACTCCGCCGATGCGTGGGAAAAGCGCATGGCCGAAGGCGTGGCTGCCCTTGCGCGTTATCGTGCCCAGGCCAAGGCGGCACAGGCACAGGGAGAGTCCGGCAATGGCTGATATGAACGATGATGAATTGCTGGATGCGCTTGGTGTAGAGGTCGCTCCGCTCAAGTCTGTCAGCCGAACCCCACGCGAGGAACGCATCATCGCGGGCTTCGAGGACATCCTGCGTTTCCATCAGACCCATGGCCGCTCCCCACAGCATGGCGAAGGGCGAGACATTTTCGAGCGACTGTATGCTGTGCGCTTGGATCAACTGCGAAGGTTGCCGGAGGCGCAAGCTCTGCTGGCTGAGCTGGATGGCCCCGGCCTGCTGTCTGGCCCGGCAGCGGCCTCGGTCGATGCGAATGATCTAGACGAAGACGCCTTGCTGGCCGAGTTGGGTATTGGCGATGGACCTGCCGACCAGAACGACATCACCGTACTGCGCCATGTACGTTCACGCGCTGAAAAGCGTGCGGCGGAGGAAATTGCCGACCGTACCCCGTGTGCGGATTTTAACAAGTTCCAACCGTTGTTCGAGCAGGTGGAGCGAGAGCTGAAGTCTGCCGTTCGCAAGACCCTGCGTTTTGGGCGCGACACCAGCATTGAAACCGGGAACTACTTCATCGTGGGCGGGCAGCTAGCCTACGTGGCCGATGTCGGCGAAGCCATCAAGGCTCCTAATGGCGAGACCGATGCACGCTTGCGCGTTATCTATGCCAACGGCACGGAAAGCAACTTGTTGCGTCGCTCGCTTCAACGCGCCCTGTACAAGGATGAAACAGGCCGCCGCCTTACCGACCCGGACATGGGGCCGCTGTTTGGCGATGCGCCCGAGCCTGACGATATCGAAACCGGAACCATCTATGTGCTGCGCAGCCTGTCCAATCATCCATTCGTCGCCGAGCACCGCGAACTGATCCACAAGATTGGCGTGACCGGAGGCAAGATGGAGGCCCGCATCGCAGGCGCGAACAAGGATGCCACCTACCTGTTGGCCGACGTGGAGGTGGTCGCCACTTACAAGCTGCATAACCTAAACCGTATCAGGCTGGAAAACCTATTCCACCGTCTGTTCGGCGCAGCACAACTCGACTTGACCATCGAAGACCGCTTTGGCAATCCGGTCAAGCCGAAGGAGTGGTTTCTGCTGCCGCTCCATGTGATCGACGAAGCGGTTCAGCGCATCCGGGATGGTTCGATTACCGATGTGAGCTACGACCCGAAGACTGCCCGGCTGGTAGGTTAGCTTGTGCATTGCTCCGCTAACCAAAGAGGTGGACATGGCACTCCCATCCTTCGATAACTCGTGGCGAGACAGCCAGAGCGTGAAACCGCGCATTCTGGTGCTGGAGGTCAGGGACAAGGAGCGCCCGGAGGACGAGGCACTGGGCTGGGTGTTGGTCGAGCGGGAGGAAACCTATCGGCGTGATCCTCGCGACGGGACGCTCTACGAGGCGTCAATCCGCCTCTCGTATCAGCGCATCACCGCCAAGTTTTCGCACCGGGACGGCGGCAAAGGGCGGTTTGATGGCAGTTACTCGCGCAATTTCAACTCTGTCTCGCTGACATCGCCCTCGATGTCGAAGGGGGCGGTGTTTCTTGATCTGCCGGGCCTGGATGGCCAGCGGATTGGCACCTACCTGATGAATGAGATTGTCCAGTGGGTGCAACAGTGGCCCGAGGCGACCGTCAACAGCATCGAGCTGCTGGCCGGGCAGGCTCACGGTGACAACAAGGTGCGACGCAACTGGTTTTATGAGCAGTTCGGACTGGTCTTCGACTACACCGACCCCGAGCATCGCGAAGGGCGATCCCGCCCCATGCAGGCCGGGGCACTGGCCACAGTCGAAACGTGGAAGCAGAACATCGTCGAGCACCGAATGCTCGATTATCTGGCAGCTAGCCTCTATGCCGAGGAACGCGCCACATCAGAGTTACAGGCGCGCGAACGAGCGTGTACCCAGTTGATCGCTGAACAGAAGAAAGCAGAGGCCCGGCCCTTGCGCTGGGCGTTGAGACAACTGTACTACCGCTATGCCAGCACGGTGTTCGCCGGGCTCGTCCTGACCATCGCGGTCGGCATAGTGTGGGTCAAGATGAAGGCGTAAGGGAGCGCATGTCAGATCTGACTGGGAGCGAGCGTCGAAAGCTGGAAAAGCTGCTTGGCATGGGCGGCGGGTACGTCCTGAACTTTTCCGACCGCACCTTTGGCGATTTCTTCGATGAGTACCGAGTCGAGATTGATGCCGAGAGGTACAAGGCACGGGGCACTTCCAAGGCCAACAGGATGCGCACGTTCTGGGATGTGGATGGCAATCATGTCGTGGGGCGTGTCATTGGCGGGCTGATCGACTATGCGACCGATGAGCAGTGCTTTGGCGACAGCAACCCTCTACTCATCGACGACTGTCGGAAGATCGCCCAGCGGCTTCTCAGTGACCAGCCAGTGGCCGAATTGGATGCGCTGACCGCCATCGCTGATGAACGGGATTTCGAGGTGGTGGCAGAGCATGTTCGCGAAGCCATCGAGAAGAACCAGCCCGAGGGCGGGCTGGATCGGCTGCATACTTTCGTCAACAAGTTCATCCGTGTGACGTGCGAGCCACACGGCATCACGATCACTCGTGACAAGCCGCTGCACAGTGTCTTCGGCGAGTACGTCAAGGCGCTACGAGATGGCGGACATCTTGAGTCGGCCATGACGGAGCGCATCTTGAAGTCCAGTATCTCGGTGCTCGAAGCCTTCAATGACGTGCGCAACAACAAGAGCCTCGCTCACGACAACCCTATCCTCAACTACGAGGAAAGCCTGCTGATCTTCAATCACGTCGCGGCGTCGATCCGCTTCATCAAGGCACTGGAGACAAAGATCAAGTCAAAGACCAAGGCGGCAGAGCAACACGCATCACGACTTCCGTGGGCTGACGACATCCCGTTCTAGGCATTGCCCGCAGCACGACGAGCGCCCTGCGGGGCATATCAGACAGCGATTTCAACTTGAGCCTGAACGATATTCTCAACCACGGAATAGATGTCGACCGTCTCATCTGGCACCTCGATGCTGACGATCAGGCTATAGCGAACACTGTTCTGCCAGCGATCTTGTGCTGCGCGGTATTTCCACCAGCCTCCCACAGGATAAACGGCGATTGTTTGCATGTCCGCCAAGGCTGCGGCAGAACCAGTCCAGACATCGGAGTGCAGCGAGCCTCGCGTCCGAAGCTGAGGGCCAAATTGCCAACCATCTGCATCACCTTCTGGACCGATGTAGTCATCTGCATCTGCAAGCGCATTGATAAATGCTCGGAAATTCTCAAGTGACTGGCCAGGCCGAATGACCTCGAAACGCAGGCCATGCGACTGGTAGCTATATCGTTGCCTATAGCCTCTCCGACCAGGATTGGGCTCAATGAAGTACGAGAGCGTTACCCTCAGCTTCACCTCTAACTCTGGGGGGAGCTGGCGCAAAATATCTGCCGGCCACGGCAGCTCATATAGCTGCATCTCGTTAAGTTTGGGATCGGCCGAACCCGAGGCATCCGCGTTCTTGGTGAATGGTTGAAGATGATCTTGTGCGACCAGCGTCAATTCATGACCGGCGCTATAGCGCGCACGCTCAAGGTTGGTAACGCCGTATCCGACGCTCCTAAGCATCGTCTCTTTGGCGACCTTGGGGCTGTGGTGGCCGCTGAGAACTCCGAAACGTTCCCACATGCGCTCAGTCCACTCTGCTGAGTGTGCCAGGAGCCCACGAACTGTCTCTGGCCAATAGTCCGGGTATTCATCCATGAGAATAGCCGCTTGGCGTGAAACCAATGCGCAGGCGGCACTTGTATCGGCGGATACCTCAAAGAGTTGACCGGCCGCCTTTCCGGATGTTGTCAGAAGAGAAACTGAGTCAGCATCGGATATGGTCGTCCCATCGGGAGACAGCAAACGATTGCCGCCCTCCGCTACAACATCAGGCTTATAAGGTGCCTGCTTCTTCCAACCCCAATTGACAGATGACCTAGAGGCAGGAGCTGCATCTCCAGCTCGGGCAAAGGGCGACCACCCATCAAAGCTTGGGTCATCATTGGTTGTCTTCTCGGTGTATGCCCCAACCGTCAGGGCATTCCATGCCTGCGCCGGGTCTTCTATCTCCGCAAGATGTAGCTGCTCCCAGTGGTCTACGTTTGGCAAGAGGGAGCGATTGTTACCGGCTGAGATCACGAAAAGTCGTTGTTGCCCGTCCTCTGCGCCCGACGAGAATTGATCAACTTCCGCTGACCATGAGGTAGGGATTCCGCCTTCCTTTTCCGAGTCGGCCGTTACTGCCAAGGAATAGACGCGCCGCCATTCGGGTCTCGTTGCTTCCAGTTTGTATGCGGTACCTACAGTAATTGCGCCGTACAGTTCCGGGTCATTCGCACCTCGTGGCGGTAAAATACGCCCTGATTCAATGCGATGCTGTAGAGGTATTTCAGACCGACTCACCAGCGCGTCATGCAAATCCCCGAATGTCGCCAAACCGGCTTGTCTGGAGCCATGGTCATTGACCTCATCGTAACGCGGCCACTGCGGCTGCCATGTTTCCGATTGCGGCTGATTGCAGACAGAAGATAGCAATGGATGATTGTAGTTTACGCCGGTATCGAGAATGGCTACAGAAACGGATGCCTCGTCCGAAATTTTCAACCGTGCGGCCAAATCGTCCGCCCATTCACGCTGTTCTTTTGGCGAAGACTCCACCAAGACGTTCGGAGTTTCCTTGGCGCGCCGCAGTTCCTCAAGCGAAGAGATTAACTCGGGGGCACGTTCCAACTGTTGAGAGGAAGCTCTGATCAGAAATACCATGCTATCGAAGAAACTTAGCGAGGTATTTCCGAGTCGCCCGCCGATCCTCTCTGATAGCTGTGCCGCAATGATTTGCGGGTCTTCGCCGTTACGTCGTTTGAGCCAAAGCTCCCACCAAATCTGTTGATTGGAGTCCTGGGGGAACAGGCTGGGGTCATCAGTCCAAAATGCACGCAGGTCCGCCAAGCGCATTTCGGCGATACTGTCGATCAAATTATGATTGCGAGGACCACCTTTCCCATCTTTATCCGGGTCAAGATATTGCGTGACCTTCCTTTGAAACGTTTCTCGACGAGTCTCAGGAATAAATACCAGAGCAACCTCGCGATCGCCAACCTTGCGGCAAGCGTGCAACCTGAAGTCCCGCGTATCTAGGCTGTCTAGAGGCAACTTGATGCCGGGGACCCCGACAATCTCTACAAATATCCCCACATCTTCTGTGATTGGTGGCTCGGCATTCTGCCGTTTCCCATCGTACTGCTGCATTAGATCGGCGTATCTGGCTGACAACTGCTGGCCGTGTGGAATCCGATCTTGAAGAGGAATGGCTGGGTTTCTACCAGTTCTGCGCGATCTAAAATCTTCGTTGGACAGAAAACCTTCGATCAGAAGGTGCCGCTTCTGGTCTGGCATAACCACTCCTTATTCTTTGCCAGCTTGACGTTGCTCAATCGCCTTCAATACAAGCGTGGTAGACAGTTTCTTGTCATGATGAAGAACCGCCTCTTTCGCCGCATCTTCGCAGGCTCGTGTCACTTCCGCAGCGCTCAGGCCGTGAGCTGCCGCAGTAACCTCATTCCAAGCAAGAGATCGGGTCTCGAACATGGCCAGTCGGTTCTCGATAATCTTCTGAATTTGGTCATCGCACGGCTTCTCAAACCGAATGATGTCGTCAAATCTGCGATAAAGCGCCTTGTCTAGAAGCTCGGGATGGTTGGTCGCGGCGACGATAATGCTTTCGGAGTCGTCCTGCTCCACGAAAAGAAGAAACGAGTTCAAAACGCGCCGAATTTCCCCTACATCGTTTTGCGCTCCGCGCTGGGTACCGATGGCATCGAACTCGTCGAAGAGATAGACCGCCCGAGTTTGCTTGATGTGATCAAAGACAAGTCGCAGCTTTGCTGCGGTTTCCCCCATGAACCTAGTAATCAAACTATCAAGAACAATCGTATAGAGCGGTAGCTTCAGCTCTGTCGCAAGCACAGAGGCAGACATTGTCTTTCCCGTTCCTGGCGGTCCGGTGAACAGGAGCTTGCGTCTCGGGAGCAATCCAAATTGGGAAAGGCGATCTTTTTGTCGTTGTTCAAGCAGTACGCGATGGAGGCGCTCCAGAACCTCGGCACCGAGGACCAGTTCGCCAATTCTTACTGTCGAGTGCGTAAGCTCAAGCAATCCCCTTAAATCGCCTTTGGGTTGCTGAACAAGTGGCGTTGGTTTTACCGGCGCGAGCCCCAAGTTGCTATTAACTTGGGATTTTTCAACCATCTCCTTGATATCGCTGGCCAGTTTACGATGGCCTTGGCGAGCCTCTTGAGCTGCGACCTGCAAAGCCGTAGCGTAGAAGCGCTGATCGTCCCGATCAGCATGGCTTCTTAAAAGTGCTTTAATTTGCTCGGCTGTGGCCATTTTTTCACCAATACTCTTATCTCATAATCCTAACGCATTACGGGCCATCTGACCCTTTCCCCTTTCGTGCTGCCGGGGGGAGCGGGATGAAGTTTGGCAACGCCGCCACCCGCTCTTGCGCATCTTCTATCTCTGCCGCCAGCATCGGATCATCGTAAAGACTTACAACCAGATCATCCGGGGTTGGGGTTTCGTCTTTCGATGGACGCCCACGCCCTCTGCTTGGCCTTGGGTAACCTGCTTTCTCAAGCGCCTTTGCCAGCACGTCCAGAGCCTCCCAAATCCGCTCGGGCCGCACTGGGTCCGCCCCGGCCAGAAGCGCCTTTGCGGCCCATCCCATGTGCTCTGCGGCATGCAGCAAATGATGGCGCTGCGCGAGTTCCTGACGCTGCTGATCCCGCTCAGCAATCCACTCCCTGAACTCGTGATGCTCCGCATCAGTGAGCAGGCTGTCGAGTTCTGGCGGTAACTCTGTTGCCCAACGATCCAGCGTACCAATGACGACCTGCTTTGAGCGCCGTTTCTCAGGATCATAGGCATACCGCAGCAGGGAGACGGTCTTGCCCTGCCTAATCCGCCCATCTTTGCCTTTGTAGGTCTGCACCCGTATTTGCATGAAGACCGCTTTTCCCTATCCGCTAATTTTCAAGATGATAAGGCCAATACGATGCCGTGGAAAGCCCTGCCTCATGTCTCCAGCCTGATGCCGTTCCATAGCGGTTCCTCAAGCATGAACAGGCGAAGTGCATCCTCACCCGCCTGCGTAACTGCCTGGAGTCCTTCAAGTGGCAGAACTCTGTTCTCGCTTGGGTCTGTCTGGACCCGGATACCCAGCTTGATGATGGACGCGGTAGTGCTCCAGCTCAGGTTCTTCGAACCTGCTTCCAGCATGGAGAACATCACGCAGCGCATCGCGGTTGTCACGTTGCGAGCGTCTACATCATGATCGTTGCGGGTGCTGCATGGGATTCCAAACATGCAAAGCGTTTTCACCAACTGCGCCGCTGTGCGCTTTTGCCGCAATCGGGAGATGTCTGCCTGTTCTCCCTTGATAACCTTAGCCAGCGCGGCGGCATCATGCTCCAACTCTTCCAGTGCGAGCAGTCGCGTAGAGAGCGGAATGGTTTGCCGGTAGTTGCTGTCCAGGCTGGCGGCGTCCTTTGCCTCAAGACTGTTGAGTGCGCCGCGTAGCCGACGAGCGTCGGACGCTACCTTTTCAAGCGCTCGGATGCGCGAAGTATCGGGCGGCGTATCGGTGATGCTCCAGCCGTTCGACAGAAGCCGGAAAAGCAGCTTTTTGTGATCGCTGGACAGGGCGTGCACTGACTCGCAGCGCAAGATTTCCTTCAGCAGGCTGAAGCGGAGCTGTCGCCGCTCTCTCTGGTCGACGGCTTGCTGACCCTTAGTTCTTGCCATTGAGCGCCTCCCGCTTCCAGAGTTCGAGCTTGTCCGCCCACGCCTGCATCATCGCGCGCCTCTCGTCGAGATAGGTGGCATGGTTGTACGTCCGGCGCACAGAATTCGGCTCGGCGTGGGCAAGCTGGGCTTCAATGGCGTCGGGACGGTAGCCCATTTCATTCAGGCGGGTGCTGCCCGTCGTTCTCGTGCCGTGTGGGCTGTAGGTGCCGCTCCAGCCAAGCGCTTTGAGCGCCTGCCGGATTGAATGCGCAGACATCGGTTTGTTGCGGTCATCCCGGCCGGGGAAAATATGCATCCGGTCGCCGCTGATAGCGTGCAATCGACGCAGCATTTCTACGGCTTGTCGTGGCAACGGCACCACGTGTTCGCGTCGAGCCTTCATGCGGCGAGCGGGGATGCACCATAGCGCCTTGTCGAGATCGAACTCGGCCCATTCTGCCTCCGCAGCCTCGCCTGGGCGAGCGAGCGTCCACCACATCAATTGGATGCAGAAATTCACCTGATAGCCGCAACGGTGGTTGTCGAAGTCCGTGAGCAACTTCCCGATCTGCGCCGTGGTCAGTGCCGTCTTGTGTTGTGTCTTGTTGGCGGGTAACGCCTTGCGGACGGGCCAGACAGGATCGTTATCTGCCCGCAAGGTGGCAACCGCCAGCTCGAAAATGCCGGACATGGTGCGCTTGGCTTCGGCAGCCACGGTCGGCGCGCCGCGCTTCGCCGTCTTGCTGAGGATGTCTAGGACGTGTGCAGGCGTGATTTGCCGCACGGGCATCTTGCCGATAGAGGGAAAGACCACCCGTTGCAGCATGTCCAGCCTGCGGCGTTTGGTGACTTCCTCCCAGTCCTTCAAGGCCAGCCATTCTTTAGCCACCGCCTCGAATGTGTTGGCAGAGTCCTGTTCTCGCTTGATCCGTTCGACCTGTCTGTTCTGAACGGGGTTGATGCCCTGTTTGACCAGCTTCCGCGCCTCTTCGCACTTATCCCTAGCTTCTGCGAGGCTGACACTGGGGTAGTCGCCAAGCGCGAACCATGACCCCTTGCCCGCAAGTTTGAAGCGGTAGCGCCAAGCCTTGACGCCATTGGGTTTGACTTCGAGGTAGAGACCGCGAAAGTCGTTCAGGCGGTAAAGCTGCTCCTTCGGTTTGGCAGCACGGCAGTGGGCATCAGTGAGCACGGCAGCATGGGATCAGTGGGTGACATCACGATCATATACACCTTCAAGGCATCAGTCTATCTGTCATATACACCGACGTAGGCACTTTGCGCTGGCAAGCCCAGGTCATTGCAAGAGGTTTCTTGAAATGAAAAACCCCGGTAAATCCGGGGTTCTTGCGCTGTTTCTGGGTGTCAATGCAATCTTGTGAAACCTCTAGAAAGAGCTTGATTGGCTCAGACGTTGAA
>Ga0172382_10001475_pt1 | contig 42061 bp, 46 predicted proteins | sample Leawel138RmetaG_FD_122245 | JGI IMG/M metagenome (GOLD analysis project Ga0172382, IMG submission 122245) | Leachate microbial communities from a municipal landfill in Southern Ontario, Canada - Leachate well 138R metaG | ecosystem: Engineered > Solid waste > Landfill > Unclassified | place...
AGCGCGATGAACAGCGCGAACAGGTACCAGATGCTGAATTTGAAGGTCTTGATTGCCGCATGTGGCCGGCTGTCGCGGTACAGCGCGATGGCCCAGTAGAGAAACCGCGCGCCCAGCAACGCCGCGGCGACCAGGTACAGCAGGCCGCTCATGTGGATGGCGAACGGCATGAAGCTGACCGCCAGCAGGATCGCGGTGTAGAGCAGGATGTGCACCTTGGTGTAGTGCACGCCGTGGGTCACCGGCAGCATCGGAATGTTCACCTTGGCGTACTCGGCGCGGCGGTGGATCGCCAGCGCCCAGAAATGTGGCGGCGTCCAGGCGAAGATGATCAGCACCAGCAGCAGCGGTTCGGCGCTGATCTGGCCGGTCACCGCGACCCAGCCGAGCAGCGGCGGCGCGGCGCCGGCCAGGCCGCCGATGACGATGTTCTGCGGCGTGGCGCGCTTGAGAAAGCCGGTGTAGATCACCGCGTAGCCGATCAGCGAGGCGAGCGTCAGCCAGGCCGCCAGCGCATTGGTGAAGGCCAGCAGCAGCGCGAGCCCGGCGACGCCCAATGCCAGCGCAAAGGTCAGCGCGGCGGCGGGTGACACCCGGCCCTCGGCCAGCGGGCGCTTGTGGGTGCGCGCCATCACTGCGTCGATGCGGCGGTCCACCACGTGATTGACCGCCGCCGCGCCGCCGGCGCACAGCGCGATGCCGAGGTTGCCGAACAGCAGCACCGTCCACGGCACGCCGGCACGGGTGGCGAGGAACATGCCGACCAGCGAGGTGATGAGCATCAGCAGCACCACCTTCGGCTTGGTCAACTCCAGGTAGTCGCGCCAGCTGGCTTGGACGCGGCGTTCGCTGAGTACGGTGGCCATGGTGTTCTCCTTATGGTCGGGCGCCGGGCAGGTCGAAGCGACCGGCCGTGGACGTCATCGATGCGGGATGTCGGGCGCGTGCAGGCTGGCGCAGGCGGTAGTTGATCAGCACCAGTACCAGCAGCAGCGCGGCGCCGCCGCCGTTGTGCGCTACCGCAACCGGCAATGGCAGGTGCAGCACCACGTTGGCGATACCGAGCCCGACCTGCAGCGCCAGCGCGCCGAGCAGCAGCGCCGCGAGACGGCCGAGGCCGTTGCGCCGCAGCAGGGCGGCGAGCGCCAGCAGCACCAGTGTCACGCTCAGTGCGCCGAGCCGGTGGCTGACGTGGATTGCCGTGCGCGCCTCGCCGTAGAGCAGGCCGCCGAGGTAGTTGGGGCCGATGTCGTGATGGGTGAGGTTGAAGGCGTTGGCGAAATCCATCCGTGGCCACCATTCACCGTGGCAGGTGGGAAAATCGGTGCAGGCCACCGCTGCATAGTTGCTGCTGACCCAGCCGCCGAGGGTGATCTGGCCGACCACCAGCAGCAGGGCGAGCGCCGCGAAGGCGCGCAGCCGGCCGTCGACCGCGCCCAGCGGCGGTAGCGCCCCGGACAGGCGCAGGCACAGCAGGAACAACAGGCTCAGGGTGGTGAAGCCGCCCAGCAGGTGCGCGGTGACCACCTGCGGCCACAACTGCAGCGTCACCGTCCACATGCCGAACAGCGCCTGGGCGATCACCACGGCGAGCAGCAGCAACGGCAGCTTCACCGGCTGGCCCGGTTCGCCACGGCGGCGCAGCGCCTGCAGCGCCAGCGCGAGGATCACCAGCCCTAGGCTGCCAGCAAAATAGCGATGGACCATCTCGTTCCAGCCCTTGTGCACTTCCACCGGCGCATCGGGGAAGCGTTCGGCGGCCAGGCTCTGCGCCTGTTCGCTCATCGGCACGCCGAGAAAACCGTAGCACCCCGGCCAGTCCGGGCAGCCGAGGCCGGCGTGGGTCAGCCGCGTGTAGGCGCCGAGCAGCACCACCACCACGGCCAGCGCGGTGGCGAACAGGGCAAGGCGGTAACCGGGGCGGGTCATCGGGCGCTCCTTTAAGCCGGCTTCAGCCGATCTGCGAAATCTTCAGCAGGTACTTGAGGTCGTCGAGGATCGCCTTGCCGTCGGCCTTGGCGTCGTAGCGCAGCACCAGATTGCCGTGCGGATCGACGATCCACAGCTGCGGCGCGGCATCGCCGGTCGGCGTCAGCCCGTAGCGCTGCAGCTGCGGGTACTCGCGTGCCAGCCGCTGCTCGGCTTCGGCTGCCAGCGGCTCGCTGCTGGCCAGCGCATGGCCGGCGCGCGCCGCCTCGCGGGCCAGGCCGATGTTGATCTGCCGCGCCAGGTAGACCAGCCGCAGGCAGTCCGCCGCGCAGCCTTGCGGCGCGGTGACCAGCAGCTCCCAGCGTGCCGCGTCCGCCGGCGCCTGCACGCCGATGGCCGCGCGGTTCTGCCCGTCGGCGACCAGCACGCCGTGGTAGCTGCGGCTCTGCGGTACCCAGAAACCGTAGCGGTACATCGCCGAGGCCAGCAGCATCGGCCCCAGCACCACGGCGATGATGAGCAGCAGTTGCAGGCGCCCGCGCCCGCGGCGCGGCTCAGTGGCGGTCATGGTCGGATTCATCGGGTTCATGCCGTGCTCCTCGTGCCTGATGCACGCCGAAATAGACGAACAGCGCCAGCAGCGCCGCGGCCAGGGCGAACCACTGCACCGCATAGCCGACGTGCTGCTGCGGACTCATGCTGGTTACCGGCCAGTCCGCGCGGTAGGCGCTCGGGCCGGGCTCCAGGCGCAGTTCTTGGGCCACGCCGTCGCGGCCGAGCAGCGCCCACAGCGCCGGAACATCGACGTGGCTGATCAGCCGCGGCCAGCCCTCGGCCATGCGCTCGCTGAAGACGAACGGTCTGCCCGGCGGCACGTACAGCCAGGCGGCGAGCTTGAGGGGCTGCTGCGGTGTGTCGAACTGCGGGGCGATGCGCCGGTCCGGCCAGGGCAGCCAGCCGCGGTTGATCAGCAGCCAGCGACCGCTGGGTTCGTCGTAGAAGGGCTGCAGCAGCTCAACGCCGACCTGGCCGTCGCGCGTGCGGCTGTCGAGCAGAAAGCTGTGCGCGGCATCGAAGCGCCCCTGCAGGTACACGCGCGCGTAGGCCTGCCCGGCGCTGCCGTCGAGCTGCTCCGGCGTCAGCGGCGCGGCCTCCTGGCGGGCCTGCTGGCGCTCCAGCAGCTCGCGCTTCTGCTCGCTGCGTTCCAGCTGCCAGAAGCCCAGCCAGACCAGCAGCGGCAGCAGCGCCAACACCAGCAGGGTCGGCAGCAGCCCCGGGCGGAAGCGGCTCATGGCCGGCACCCTGGAATGTCGATATGGCTGGCTATACTCCACCCCCACTCCCCTCCCATCTAGGGCAGCTCTAAAAAGCTACCTGCGTTGCCATCGCAGCGTTGGAAACAGGCTCAAAATGCTCATTTACAACTCGTAAACTGCGCTTTTTCGCCTGTTTCCGCCTTGCGCTGGCTGCCTCGTCTACGTTTTTAGAGGTGCCCTCTGGAATCGCTCATGCTCAAGACGGCGATCGTCCTGTCGTTAGTGGCCACGCTGGTCAGTCTGTTCAGTGGCCTGTTCTTCCTGGTGCGCGACGAGGGGCGCCGCTCTCGCGTGATCGCGGCGCTGTTCGTGCGCGTCTGCCTGGCTGCGCTGACCGTTGCGCTGATCGCCTGGGGCTTCTGGTCCGGCGAACTGCGCCCGGGGCTGGCTTCCTAGATCACGTAGACGAAGACGAACAGGCCGATCCACACCACGTCGACGAAGTGCCAGTACCAGCTCGCCGCCTCGAAGCCGAAGTGGTGTTCGGCGCTGAAATGCCCGCGCAGGATGCGGATCAGCATCACCGTGAGGATGATCGCGCCCATGGTCACGTGCGCGCCGTGGAAGCCGGTGAGCATGAAGAACGTCGCGCCATAGATGCCCGAGCCGAGCGTCAGCCCCAGCTCGTTGTAGGCGTGGATGTATTCCTCGGCCTGCAGGATCAGGAAGGCCGCGCCCAGCAGCACGGTGATCGCCAGGCCGATCTTCAGCTGCTTGCGCTGGTTCTTCTTCAGCGCGTGGTGGGCCCAGGTCAGGGTGAAGCTGGAGCTGACCAGCAGGATGGTGTTGATCAATGGCAGGCCCCAGGCGCTGATGGTGCCTTCCGGCGCCGGGTAGAGCTTGGGATCGGGGTTGTTCAACAGCGGCCAGCTGTATTCGAAACCGGGCCAGAGCATGTTGCTGATGCCCTTGTCGCCTTCGCCGGCCAGCCAGGGGCCGGCCCAGTAGCGGATGTAGAACAGCGCGCCGAAGAACGCGAGGAAGAACATCACTTCGGAGAAGATGAACCAGCTCATGCCCCAGCGGAACGAGCGGTCCATTTGCGCGCTGTACAGTCCGGCGCGGCTTTCCTTCACCACCGCGCCAAACCAGCCGAACATCATGTAGGCGATCAGCAGCGCGCCGATGAAGAAGATCAGCGGGCCGCTGGATTCGGCGCGCTCGGCCTTCAGGTCGTTGAACCAGGTGCCCAGGCCGAAGAAGGTGACCAGCAGGGCGATGGTGGCGATGATCGGCCACTTGCTCTGCGCCGGGACGTAGTACTGCTCGTGGGTCTGGGTGTTCATTGCAGACTCTCCTTGGCCGCGGCCGTCGTCAGGGCGGCGACCGGTGGCTGGCGGGACGTGATGTCGAACAGCGTGTAGGCGAGGGTCAGGTGGCGCACATCGGCCGGCAGGTCGCGATCGACGATGAAGCGCACCGGCATCTCGATGCGCTCGCCCGGCTGCAGCACCTGCTGGGTGAAGCAGAAGCATTCGGTCTTGTGGAAGAACGCCGCGGCCTTCGACGGCGAGACGCTCGGCACCGCTTGGGCGGTCATCGGCTTGTCCGTCGGATTGAAGGCGACGAAGCGGATTTCCTGGCTGGCGCCCGGATGCACCTCCACCTGCGCGGCCAGCGGCTGGAACTCCCAGGCCATGCCTGCGGCGTTGGTGGCGAGGAACTGCACGCGCACCTGGCGCGCCGCATCCACCGTCTGCTTGCCGTCATAGGCGCCGGCGGTCTTGCCGTTGATGCCGAACGCCTGGCACATCACGTCGTAGATCGGCACCAGGGCGAAGCCGAAGGCGAACATCGCCGCCACCACCAGCAACAGGCGGCGAACCAGACGCGCGGTGGGCAGTGACTCGCTCATCGGCGGCTCCTCGGCAGGCGCCGCCCGCGTGGGCGGCCGGCGGCTGCGCTAGTCATGCTTGGGCCCCGTGCGGTGCTCGTGCAGGGTGTCCATGTCCGGCGGCGTGGTGAAGGTGTGGTAGGGCGCCGGCGACGGCACGCTCCATTCCAGCCCTTCGGCGCCGTCCCACGGCTTGGCCGGGGCCGGCACGCCGCCGCGGATGCACTTGATGACGATGAACAGGAACAACAGCTGCGTGGCGCCGAACATGAAGGCACCGATGCTCGACACCATGTTGAAGTTGGCGAACATCATGTTGTAGTCGGGAATGCGCCGCGGCATGCCGGCCAGGCCGACGAAATGCATGGGGAAGAACGCCAGGTTCATGCCGACGAAGCTCAACCAGAAGTGCAGCTTGGCCAGCGTCTCGTCGTACATGTGGCCGGTCCACTTCGGCAGCCAGTAGTAGGCCGAGGCGAAGATGCCGAAGATCGCGCCGGGCACCAGCACGTAATGGAAGTGCGCCACCACGAAGTAGGTGTCGTGGTACTGGAAGTCTGCCGGGGCGATGGCCAGCATCAGCCCGGAGAAGCCGCCGATGCTGAACAGGATGACGAACGCCACGGCGAACAGCATCGGCGCCTCGAACGTCAGCGAGCCGCGCCACATGGTCGATACCCAGTTGAACACCTTCACGCCGGTGGGCACGGCGATCAGCATGGTGGCGTACATGAAGAACAGCTCGCCGGTCAGCGGGATGCCGACGGTGAACATGTGGTGCGCCCAGACGATGAACGAGAGGAAGGCGATGGCGCCGGTGGCGTAGACCATCGAGGTGTAGCCGAACAGCGGCTTGCGGCTGAATGCCGGGATGATCGAGCTGATCGCGCCGAATGCCGGCAGGATCATGATGTACACCTCGGGGTGGCCGAAGAACCAGAACACGTGCTGGAACAGCACCGGATCGCCGCCGCCAGCGGCACTGAAGAAGCTGGTGCCGAAGTGGATGTCCATCAGCATCATGGTCACCACGCCGGCCAGTACCGGCATCACCGCGATCAGCAGGAAGGCGGTGATCAGCCAGGTCCAGACGAACAGCGGCATCTTCATCAGCGTCATGCCGGGTGCGCGCAGGTTGAGCACGGTGGCGATGACGTTGATCGCCCCCATGATCGAGCTGATGCCCATCAGGTGGATGGCGAAGATGAAGAAGGTCACCGATTCCGGCGCGTAGGTGGTGGACAGGGGCGCGTAAAAGGTCCAGCCGAAGTTCGGCCCGCCGCCCTCCATGAACAGCGTCGACACCAGCAGGCCGAAGGCCGCCGGCAGCAGCCAGAAGCTGAAGTTGTTCATCCGCGGCAGGGCCATGTCCGGCGCGCCGATCATCAGCGGGATCATCCAGTTGGCCAGGCCGACGAAGGCCGGCATCACCGCGCCGAACACCATCACCAGGCCGTGCATGGTGGTCATCTGGTTGAAGAATTCCGGCTGCACGATCTGCAGGCCCGGCTGGAACAGCTCGGCGCGGATCACCATGGCGAAGGTGCCGCCGAGCAGGAAGGCGCAGAAGCTGAACCACAGGTACATCGAGCCGATGTCCTTGTGGTTGGTGGTCAGCAGCCAGCGCGAGAGGCCCTTGGCCGGGCCGTGGTGGTGGTCATGCCCGGCATGCCCATGATCGTCGATCACTGCACTCATCAGCCTGTCCTCTTACTGGGTGGCTTCTTCGGCCTGTTTGAAATCCAGCACGTCTTTCGGCGTGACCATGTCGCCCTTGGCGTTGCCCCAGGCGTTGCGCTCGTAGGTGATGACGGCGGCCAGATCGACTTCCGAAAGCTGCTTGCCGAACGCCGCCATGGCGGTGCCCGGCTTGCCGTTGACAACGATGTTGATGTGGCCGCCGGCCTCGCCGGTGGCGATGGCCGAGCCCTTGAGCGCCGGGAACATCGGCGGCAGGCCCTCGCCGGTCGGCTGGTGGCAGGAGGCGCAGTTGGTCTGGTAGACCTTTTCGCCGCGCGCGGAGAGTTCTTCGAGCGTCCACTCCTTGCCGGTCAGCTCCTTGAGCTTGGCGGCCTCGGCCTTGCGCTCGGCCATCCAGGCGGCGTAGTCCTCCTGCGATTTGACCTCCACCACCACCGGCATGAAACCGTGGTCCTTGCCGCACAGCTCGGTGCACTGCCCACGGTAGATGCCGGGCTGCTCGACTCGGGTCCAGGATTCGTTGACGAAGCCGGGAATGGCGTCCTTCTTCACCGCCAGGTCCGGCACCCACCAGGAATGGATCACGTCCGCCGCGGTGACCAGGAAGCGCACCTTGGCACCGGCCGGGATGACCAGCGGCTGGTCGACTTCCAGCAGGTAGTGCTCGCCCTTGGGCGCCTGGTTGTTGATCTGCTCGCGCGGCGTGGTGAGGTTGCTGAAGAACTCCACGTCCTCGCCCAGGTACTTGTAGTGCCACTTCCACTGGTAGCCGGTGATCTGCACATCGACGTCCGATTCGCTGGAGTCGTAGATGTGGATCAGCGTGCGCGTGGCCGGGACCGCCATGCCGATCAGGATCAGCAGCGGAATGATCGTCCAGAGCGCCTCGACCTTGGTGTTTTCGTGGAAGTTGGCCGACTCCTGCCGGCGTGAGCGACGGTGCGCGATCATCGAATAGATCATCACGCCGAACACCAGCGCGCCGATGACCACGCAGATCCAGAAGATCGCCATATGCAGGTCGAATACCGAGCGACTGACCTCCGTCGCCCCCGAGCGCATGTTCACGTCCCAGGCCGCTTGCGCCTGGCTGACGAGCGTCGATAGTCCAAGCCCCATCCAGATGCATGGATGTCGAGACATTGCGGGTTCCCCTTATGATTCTTGTTATCCCGCCGACTGCCATCGCCACCGCCGAAAATCGTCTGGCCGGAATCGTTCCGGGATGCCCAGCTACGTTTTCGATCAGCCCGATTTTGCCGCCGCACCGCCGGTATGAAGCGGTGGTTACGCCGGCGCCTGCACGCGCAGTCGGAACTTCAATCAGGTACGCCTACGAACGGAGTATAGACAGCCATTCCTGACTGGCAATTCAGACATCGGAAGCGTCTGCCACGCGGGTTGTGGGCGCATCGTTCTTCTTCACTCCACGCAAGTTCATCAGTGCCAGACAGACCTGCAGCACGATCAGCGCCCACGCCTGGGCGTGCCAGCCCCAGATCACCCAGAGCAGATTGCTCAGCAGAAAACAGCAGAAACCGATGAAGCGCCGCCCCGGGCGCAGCGAGCCGATCAGCCAGGCAGCGATCACCGTGACGAGCATGGCCGGCCATTGCAGCAGATCGATCCAGTCCACAGCCCACTCCGATACGGGGGATACAGGAATTGGTGCGGCGGCTGCGTCAGTTAGTTCCTCGCCGCCCGGTCGGCGGACGCCGCGTCCGCCGGCGCCTGCACGTCGCCGGCTCTGGCTGGCCCCACCGCCTCGCGTCGGGCAAACACGCCCCGGCCTTGCCCCTTCGGTGGATAAGCAGAGCGTTATCCACCCTACGCCGGCCCGGTTCGCTGGCAGGGTGGAAAACCGTGCAGCGTTTTCCACGCATGCGCCGGCACCTGCGCTGCCGGGGCACGCCGTCAAAGCAGATTCATCTGCCGGCCGGGCGGGGCGAAACGGCTGCAATCCAGACCATGGTTCTGCTCGCGGCGGTTGAAGCCCAGGCGCCGGCAGGCCAGGCGGAAGCGCTGCGCCAGCAGCTCGGCGAACTGGCCTTCGCCGCGCATGCGGCTGCCGAAACGGCTGTCGTTGCTGCGGCCGCCACGCGACTGGCGCACCAGGCTCATCACATGCGCGGCGCGCTGCGGGAAGTGCTCGGCCAGCCAGGCCTCGAACAGCTCTGCCAGCTCGTGCGGCAGACGCAGCAGGACGTAGCCGGCCGACGCCGCGCCGGCGCCGCGGGCGGCTTCGAGCAGGTGTTCCAGCTCCATATCGTTGATCATCGGGATCATCGGCGCGCACATCACGCTGACCGGCACGCCGGCCTCGTGCAGCGTGCGCAGCACCCGCAGGCGCGCCGCCGGCGAGGCCGCGCGCGGCTCCATGATGCGTTTGAGTTCGTCGTCCAGCGTGGTGAGGCTGACCGACACGCTGACCAGCCGCTGCTCGGCCAGCGGCACCAGCAGGTCGAGGTCGCGCAGCACCAGCGAACCCTTGGTGATGATGTGCACCGGATGGCGGTAGCGCAGCAGGATCTCCAGCGCCTGGCGCGTCAGCCGCTGCTCGCGCTCCAGCGGCTGATAGGCGTCAGTGTTCACTCCCAGGGCGATCGGCTGCGGCACATAACCCGGCTTGCTCAGCTCCGCCTCCAGGCGCTCGGCAAGGTTGGTCTTGGCAATCAGCTTCGTCTCGAAATCGATACCCGGCGACAGGTCCCAGTAGGCATGGCTGGGCCGCGCGAAACAGTAGATGCAGCCGTGCTCGCAGCCGCGATAGGGGTTCACCGAGCGGTCGAAGCCGACATCCGGCGACTGATTGCGTGTCAGCACCGACTTGGCGATCTCCCGGCGCACCTCGGTGGCGCGTGTCGGCGGCACGTCCTGCTGCCAGCCGTCATCGTAGGCCTCGCTGCGTGTCGGCGCGAAACGGTTGTCGGGATTGATCGCGGTTCCGCGACCGCGGGGTGTCTGAGGCAAGCCGGGCATGAGGATCGAGCCTGTTACTGTTTATTCGTACAGTATTTTACTCGAGCAGCAGCCTGCTAGCGCGATCCGATCGACGGTGCGATGACCACCGGTCATCCGCTCCGGGAACATTTGCGCCGCGCCCGGGACAAACCAGTCTGGTCGGATTCCACAGGGATGCCGGTACGCGTACCGGCCCGGCAGTACCGGCCAGGCCTCTTCAATTCCATCGGCTGCCGACACCTCAGGAGCAGACCATGCAGACCTCCTTCCACACGCGGGAGAACAACTTCGACTTCCTGCGCTTCTTCGCCGCGGCGCTGGTGCTGTTCGCCCACAGTTATCCGCTGGTCGGGCGGCGCGGTGACGAGCCGCTGACCGTGCTGACCGGCTACGAGAAGGGCGGCTCGATCGCGGTCGGCATCTTCTTCGTCATGAGCGGCTACCTGATCGCCTCGTCCTGGCTGGCCAGCAGCAGTCCGCAGAGCTTCCTGCTCAAGCGCGCACTGCGCATCTTCCCGGCGCTGATCGTCGCGGTGCTGCTGACCACCTTCGTTCTCGGCCCGCTGGTCACGCAGTTCGACCTTGCTCGCTACCTCGCCGCGGACGGCACCTGGACCTACCTGCAGAACATCCTGCTGGTGACCCGTTTCGAGTTGCCCGGGGTATTCGACGGCAACATCTACCCGGACGTGGTCAACGGTTCGCTGTGGACGTTGCCGCTGGAAGTGTTGATGTACATCGGCGTGATGATCCTCGGGCTGACCGGCTTCCTCACGCGCCGGCGGATCTTCCTGCCGATCGCCGTGCTCGCCGTCGGGCATTTCTGGCTGCTGGGCAAGCTCGGCATCGATTCGTACTTCATCAAGAATATTTTCAAGCTCGGGCTGCTCTACTACACAGGCTCGGCACTGTTCCTCTACCGCGACGACGTGCCCTGGCGCGGCTGGATCGCGGCGCTGCTGTTCGCCTCGCTGGTGGCGACTTTCCGGACCGACATCGGACAGCTGGTGTACTTCGTCGCGCTGCCGTATCTGGTGCTCTACCTGGCGTACGCGCCGTTGCCGTGGGTGTCGCGCTTCGGCAAGTACGGCGACTTTTCCTATGGGCTGTACATCTACGCGTTTCCGTTCCAGCAGCTGGCGGTCTACCTGTTCGGTCCGCAGATCGGTGTCGTCGGTCTGTCGCTGATTGCGTTGGTGCCGACGCTGATCTGCGCGGCGCTGTCCTGGCACCTGGTCGAGGCGCCGGCGATGAAGCTCAAGCGCCTGTTTGCCCGCGCGCCGCAGCCGGGGCGGGCGGCACGGGGCAGCGAGGGCTGATCCGGCGGCCCCAAGGGTCATCGCGCTTTCCCTGAAAAAGCAAAGATTGGCGGTATTGGGCTGGCAGGACTGGGTGGTCTGCCCGCTCGTTTAGGTTTGTGGTCTGGAGATCAGGGCCATTACCGCGTGAGATGGTGGTTCTGGTTTCGGCCACCCGGCCGAGTCACTTTCTCTTTGCTCGCGCGAAAGAGAAAGTGACCAAAGAGAAAGCGCGCCCGACATCCGGGTCTGGCCTGCGACCAGACTTCCCTCGCTCCGGGGCCGCTCCGGGGGCACGTCACGAAGGGACGTCCCTGTCCCTTCGTGACTCGCTCGGCGTCCTGCCTCGCGTCCCCCTGCGCGACACCTCTACTCGGCCTCCTGACGGGATCGGAGCCCGAGTCGCCTGAAGGTTTTTCGTTGTTGCTTTGGCTTTTAGCTGCACGGGCTTTCAGGCGGCACCAACCGCCCAGGAGGGTGAGTGGAATCGTTGCGTAAGGGAGCGAGCCGCATGGATGCGGCGAGAGGCTTAAAGGGCCAAGGATGGCCCTTGTAAGCCGGCCCCCTTGAAGCGGCGATGGAACGAACGGACCCTGCGCGAAGCGCAGGGCCGGATGCAGGGGCAAGCGGTTTTGGTTACTTTTGTCGGGGCCGGCCTCCGGCGACTGGCAAAAGTGACTCGCCCAGCAGGGCGAAACCAAGCTTTCAAGCGACTCTGCCGACCGGCGTGACTGCAACGTGCCCAGCAATGCCCGAAAACTGGCAGTTCGCCCCAAACATGAATGAGAAGAAAACAAAAAGCCCGCCATTTGGCGGGCTTTTTTTGGTTCAACCGAGCCGCATCACTCCGGCTTCTTCAACTTCGGATTCGGAAAGAACTGCACCGACTGCACCTGCGGATTGGCCGCCTTGGGTTGCACGCGGTTGACCCGCGTACCCAGCTCCAGCGGCACCGACTGGCCTTGGGCGTTGAGGATATCGGCATAGCCGCAGACCACGCATTCGCGGTGCGGCACGCCGTCGACATCCCACATCTTGATGCAGTCGCTGGCGCTGCACGCCGGGCACACGGCTCCGGCGATGAAGCGCTTGGTGGTGATTCGGGATACGTCGTTGCTCATGCCGCGGCCTCCGCTACCAGCCCGAGGTGGCGCAGCAGGGCGTCGATGGACGGCTCGCGGCCTCGGAAATCGACGAACAGTACCATCGGCTCCTGCGAGCCGCCACGGGCGAGGATCGCTTCGCGGAAGGCGCGGCCGGTCTCGGCGTTGAACACGCCTTCTTCCTCGAAGCGCGAGAAGGCGTCGGACGACAGCACCTCGGCCCACTTGTAGCTGTAGTAACCGGCCGCGTAACCGCCAGCGAAGATGTGCGCGAAGCTGTTGGGGAAGCGGTTGTAGGCCGGCGGCCGCATCACCGAGACCTCGTCGCGGATGTGTTCGAGCACCTCCAGCACGCTGCGGCCGTCGCCGTGGGTGGCGTGCAGCTCGAAGTCGAACAGGGAAAACTCCAGCTGGCGCGCCATCATCATGCCGGACTGGAAGTTCTTCGCCGCCAGCATGCGGTCCAGCTTGTCCTGCGGCAGGCGCTCGCCGGTCTGGTAGTGGCCGGAGATGTGCGCCAGGCCTTCGGGGTCCCAGCACCAGTTCTCCATGAACTGGCTCGGCAGCTCCACCGCATCCCAGGCCACGCCGTTGATGCCCGAGGCGCCAGCATGCTCGACCTGGGTCAGCAGGTGATGCAGGCCGTGGCCGAATTCGTGGAACAGCGTGGTGACCTCGTCGTGCGTCAGCAGCGCCGGGCGCTCGCCGACCGGTGGGGTGAAGTTGCAGACCAGGTTGGCCACCGGCGTCTGCAGCGTGCCCGCGGCGGTGCGGCGCTTGTCGCGGGCGCCGTCCATCCAGGCGCCGCCGCGCTTGTTCGGCCGCGCGTAGAGGTCGAAGAAGAAACGCCCGATGTGCTCGCCGTGCTCGCTGATCTCGAACAGGCGCACGTCCGGGTGCCAGCGCTCGAAGCCCTCCAGCTCGCGGATCTCGATGCCGTACAGGCGCTGGACGATGGCGAACAGGCCGGAGAGCACCTTGTCGATCGGGAAGTACTCGCGCAGCTCCTCCTGGTTCAGGCTGTAGCGGCTCTGGCGCAGCTTCTCAGCGTAGTAGCCCAGATCCCAACTCTGCAGGTCGTCCAGCCCCTGCTCGGCGGCGAAGGCGCGCAGTTCGGCCAGGTCGCGCGCGGCGAAAGGCTTGCTGCGCACCGCCAGGTCGCGCAGGAAGCTCAGCACCTGCTCGGTGGATTCGGCCATCTTGGTCGCCAGCGACAGCTCGGCGAAGTTGCCGTAGCCCAGCAGCTGCGCGAGTTCGTGGCGCAGCGTGAGGATTTCTTCCATCACCGGGCCGTTGTCGAACTGCCCGGCGTTCGGCCCCTGATCGGAGGCGCGGGTGGAGTAGGCGGCGTAAACCTCCTCGCGCAGGCCACGATCGTCGGCGTAGGTCATCACCGCGTAGTAGCTGGGGAATTCCAGGCTGATCAACCAGCCGTCGAGGTTCCTGGCCTTGGCTGCCTCGGCCATCTGCGCCTTGGCCGAGTCGGGGATGCCGGCCAGCAGGCGTTCGTCGGTGATGTGGCGGGTCCAGGCCTGGGTGGCGTCCAGCAGCTGGTTGGAGAAGCGGCTGCCCAGCTCGGCGAGCTTCATCTGGATTTCACCGAAGCGCTGCTGCTCGACCGGCGGCAGATCGATGCCGGACAGGCGGAAGTCGCGCAGCGCGTGGTCGAGAATGGTCTTCTGCGCCACCTCGTAACCGGCCGCTTCCGGGCGCTGGGCCAGCGCCTGGTACGCCTCGAACAGCGCGCGGTTCTGCCCGAGTTCCGTCCAGTAGGCCGACAGCTTGGGCAGGCAGGCCTCGTAGGCGGCGCGCAGTTCCGGGCTGTTGCACACTGCGTTGAGATGGCCGACGGGCCCCCAGGCGCGGCCGAGGCGGTCGTTCAGCTCGTCGAGGCCGACCACCAGGGTTTGCCAGTCGAGGCTTTCGGCCGGACGGCTAAGCAGCTCCAGGATCGCCACGCGGTTGTCGCCGAGGATGCTGTCGATGGCCGGTTCGACGTGCTCCGGGCGGATGGCGGAATAGGGCGGCAGGTCGAAGTCTTGCAGCAGGGGATTGTTCGCGCTCACGGGACACCTTGGATCGAAGAGGGTAGAACTCAGACCACACCGGCCGGGCGATGCTCCGGTCGTGCGGCGGCGGCAATGCCGGCCATCTTAATTACAATCGACTCTTCCCGCAGCCAGAGAGGTTTCTATCGTGGCGATACGCAGCTACCAAAACCGCACGCCGCAACTGGGCGAGCGCGTGTTCGTCGACGAGTCCGCGGTGGTCATCGGCGATGTGGAAATCGGCGCCGACAGCTCGGTGTGGCCGCTGACGGTGATCCGCGGCGACATGCACCGCATCCGCATCGGCGCGCGCTCGAGCATCCAGGACGGCAGCGTGCTGCACATCACCCATGCCGGGCCGTACAACCCGGACGGCTTTCCGCTGACCATCGGCGACGAGGTCACGGTCGGCCACAAGGTCACGCTGCACGGTTGTACCCTGGGCAACCGCATTCTGGTGGGCATGGGCTCGATCGTGATGGACGGCGTGGTGGTCGAGGACGAGGTGATCATCGGCGCCGGCAGCCTGGTGCCGCCGGGTAAGACGCTCGAGTCCGGCTACCTCTATGTCGGCAGCCCGGTGAAGCAGGCGCGCCCGCTGACCGACAAGGAGCGCAGCTTCTTCAGCTATACCGCCGGCAACTACGTCAAGCTCAAGGACCAGCACCTCGCCGAGCGCGGCTGATCCCGCTCACTTGGCGAACAGCTGGCCGATGTCCTTGAACGCCTTGAACTCCAGGGCGTTGCCGCAGGGGTCGAGCAGGAACATGGTCGCCTGCTCGCCGACCTGGCCCTGGAAGCGCACGTAGGGCTCGATCACGAAGCGCGTGCCGCGCGCCTTCAGCCGCTCGGCCAGCGCCTCCCATTGCGCCCAGCCGAGTACCACGCCGAAGTGCGGCACCGGCACGTCGTGACCATCCACCGGGTTGCTGTGCGCCGCTTCCTGATGCGGCATCTTCGGTGCCTCGTGGATCACCAGCTGGTGGCCGAAGAAGTCGAAATCCACCCAATGCTCGCTGCTGCGGCCCTCGGCGCAGCCGAACGCCTCGCCGTAGAAGGCGCGCGCGGCGGCCAGGTCGTGGACGGGAATGGCGAGGTGGAAGGGCGATAGCGTCATGGGGAGCACTCCGGAAATCACGGGACGTTTCGAGTCTAGAGCCTTTTTCCGCTGATCGGCCTACCCTGCAGCAGAACAGGAGACGAAAGGAGAGCCGTCGATGCGCGCCATGCTGCTGGAACGAACCGGCGAACCGCTGCACCTGCGTGACATTCCCCAGCCGCAGCCCGGCCCCGGCGAGCTGCGCGTCAAGGTGCTGGCCTGCGGCGTGTGCCGCACCGACCTGCACGTGGTGGATGGCGAGCTGCCGGCGGCGCCGCTGCCGATCATTCCGGGCCACGAGATCGTCGGGCGGGTCGATGCACTGGGCGAGGGCGTCAGCGGTTTCGAGCTGGGCCAGCGGGTCGGCATTCCGTGGCTGGGGCATACCTGCGGCACCTGCAGCTATTGCCAGCACGCCGAGGAAAACCTCTGCGACGCGCCGCAATTCACTGGCTACACCCGTCCCGGCGGCTACGCCGAATACGTGGTGGCCGACGCGCGCTTCGCCTTCGCCCTCGGCGAGGACGGCGACCCCGTAGCACTGGCGCCGCTACTCTGCGCCGGGCTGATCGGCTGGCGCTCGCTGGTCAAGGCTGGTGACGGCAAGCGCCTGGGCCTGTACGGCTTCGGCGCCGCGGCGCATATCGTCATGCAGGTGGCGCGCTGGCAGGGGCGCGATGTCTACGCCTTCAGCCGCCCGGGCGATGTGGCCGCGCAGGACTTCGCCCGCTCGCTGGGTGCGCTCTGGGCCGGCGATTCGAGCGAGCTGCCGCCGGTGCCGCTGGATGCGGCGATCATCTACGCGCCGGCCGGCGAGCTGGTGCCGGCGGCCTTGCGCGCGGTGCGCAAGGGCGGCCGGGTGGTCTGCGCGGGCATCCACATGAGCGACATTCCGAGTTTTCCCTACGACATCCTCTGGCAGGAGCGCGAGCTGGTCTCGGTGGCCAACCTGACCCGTCAGGATGGCCTGGACTTCTTCCCGGTCGCCGCCCAGGTCGGCATCCATACCGAAACCCATGCCTACCCGCTGGAGCAGGCCAACCAGGCGCTCGACGACCTGCGCCACGGGCGCTTTCAGGGCGCGGCGGTGCTGGTGCCGTGAGCCGTCGGGCCCAGCTGCCGCGCCACTGGCGCCGCGCCGCTGGTTCGGCGCATCGCGGGGCTGTATAACGGCGCCTTGCCCCGCGGTGCATGAACAGGAGGAGCGATGGAAGAAGTCATCGAAGAGCTGCGCGAACGCAACGAGCCGGTGCCGGTGCCGCTGGAGCTGCCGGACGACGAACAACTGGTCGAGGTCGAGGAGCAGCTTTTCATCAATCTGCCGTTCGGCCTGCGCGAGTTCCTGCTGCAGGTCAGCGATGTGATCTACGGACGGCTGGAGCCGGTCACCGCCAGCGATCCGCAGTCGCACACCTACCTGCCGGAAGTGGCGGCCAACGCCTGGGACGCCGGCGTGCCGCGCGATCTGCTGCCGATCTGCCAGGACGGCCCCGATTACTACGTGGTCGATCTGGAGGGTGAGGTCACGCTGTTCGACGGCGACAGTCACGAGCTCACCGAGCAGACCTGGGAAACGGTCTGGCACTGGGCGCGCGACGTGTGGCTGGAAAGCGGTGCATGAGCGTCGTGATCAGCGTCCGCCGTCGTCCGGGAACACCATGCTGACGCTCGGTAATCTGTTCCTCTTCCTGGTCCTGGCCAGCGTGGCGGCGTGGCTCTGGCACGGCCACGGCATTCGCGAGCGCGCGCTGGTCGCGGCGCGCCGGCATTGCCAGAAGCTGGACGTCGAGCTGCTCGACGGCAACGTCGCCTTCAAGCGTCTGGCGCTGCTGCGCGATGGCGCCGGGCATCGTCGCCTGGCGCGCGTCTACGGCTTCGAGTTCACCGTCACCGGCGAGCAGCGGCACGTCGGGCAGATCGTTATGTTCGGCGGGCATGTCGGGCGCATCGAGCTCGAGGCGCATCCGTTCCGTGCTCCCGCCGAGCCGCCGGGCGGGCAGGTGATTCAGCTCGATGACTGGCGCCGCCACTAGCCGGCGGTTGAAAACTGCCCACTAACTAGCTGATCCGGCACTCATCGAGCGACTGCTGCAACGCCGCCTGCGCTTGCGGTGCGACGAAGATCAGTTCCAGTCGCGAATCCTTGCGCCACTCGCTCGCTTGCAGCTGCATCGGCGCGCCATCCAGCGCGTTGCCGGACCACCAGCCGCTTTCGCCATGCAGCACCAGCTTGGCGCGTCGCCACGGCCAGCGGTGCAGCCACTGGCGCAGCCGTGCCATGTCGAAGCGCTGGCTTGGATGCCAGCGCCAGCCGATGCTCCAGCCGTCCGCGCCGGCCTGCACCTGGCAGACCGGCTGGCGCGGATCGAGCCAGACGCCAGGCAGCGGCGCCGCAGCGGTCGGCAGTGCGGCGCGATCAGCGCCCGCGCACGCTTGCCGGGCGCTGCCCGGCAGCTGCGCCAGTGGCAGCGCGCCCTGTTCGGTCCAGTACAGCGGCCGCGCCGGCAGGCGCGCGGCGAGTGCCGTTCGGGTCGCTGCGTCCAGCTCGGCGCTCTTGTTCAGCACCAGCAGGCCGGCACTGTCCAGCGCCTGCTGCTGGCTGTCCGGTAGTGCCGCACCACGCGCCAGCGCCGCGGCATCCAGTACCAGCACACTGGGCTGCACGGCCAGCACCTCGGTCCACGGCGGCTGACCGAGCTGACGCAGCAGCTGCGCCGGATGGCCGAGCCCGGAAGGTTCGATCAGCAGGCGCTGCGGCCGGGCCTGGCGCAGCAGGCGCGTCAGGCCGACCTGAAACGGCAGGCCGTTGACGCAGCACAGGCAGCCGCCGGCAACCTCGGCGATGCCGATGCCAGCGGCATCGGTGCTCAGCAGGGCGGCATCCAGGCCGATCTGGCCGAATTCGTTGACCAGCACCGCCCAGCGCTCGCCCGCCGGCTTCTGCCTCAGCAGGTTGCGGATCAGGCTGGTCTTGCCGGCGCCCAGCGGGCCGCCGATCAGGTGGGTAGGAATCTGTGTGAGCATGCCGGCATGGTCCGCATTTTGGCGTGCGCGGGGAAGCCGTTTTTCCGCGCCGCCATGCTAGAGTCGCCGCCGTTCGAGGGAGAGGGTCACGCGATGCGTCCGATGTTGCTGCTGCCGCTGCTGCTGGGTCTGGCCGGGGAGGTGCTGGCCGAGGCCTGCATCGTCCATAGCCGGGATGCGCGCATCGAAGTGCGGCTCTGCCAGCAGAACCGCAACATCCCCGCCGAGCTGTTTCGCAGCGGCTTCTGCCAGCCGCAGCTCAAGGACCAGCAGGTGGACGTGCAGTTCGTCGAGAGCTGCCCGGGTGGTGCGTTCGGCATCTGCCGCGATGCGCAGGTGTCCAACCTGCCGTACCGCCAGGACATCCACTATTACGGCGTCGCCAGCGACGGCCGCTTCCTCCGGCCGGCCTGCGAGCAGAACAGCGGCGGGCGCTGGGAAAGCGGCGACTGACCCGCGCAGCCCAGTGCGGCCGGGGGTTTCACGTGGAACGACGCGCTAGCGTGCCGGTTTCAGCGCGCCGCAATCCTCCCCGAGCCAGCGCGCCTGCGACTCCATGCGACTGCTGCCGCGCTCGCCGCCGGCGCTGTACTGGCTTTCCACCACGCTGACGAATTCACGCTCACTGATGAAGCGGGTTTCGCCCTGGCCGCTGGCGTCCGGGCACTGGAAGCGGAATTTCCACAGGCGGTCGGTGCGCTCGGTGATCTCCTGGGTGCAGTCGGGTCGATCGCTGAACGGCAACTCCTCGGCATTCACCTGCGCCTCGCTGAGGCAGATGCGCACGCCCTGGCCGCCGAGCTGTACGCCCTGCGCGGCGAGCATGTCTTCCATCTGCTGGCGCTGCGCGGCCGGCAGGTTCTGCATCTGTTCGAGCATCTCGCTGACACCGGGCATCTGCTCGCCGTCGACCTGGATGTCGCGGCTGGTGAATTCCCACAGGCCAGGCAGGATCGGCGCGGCCTGCACCGGCAGGCTGCATGAGAGGAGGAAGGCGAAGGCGATCAGGGTGCGGTTCATGGTGTGGCTCCGTGGCAACAGGGGTTTACCCAGCGTAGCCAAACCCTGGGGGCACGCGCGCAAGGCGAATGCCGTGGCGTGGGTTGTTGAGAAGCGTTAGCATTCAGCGCTCAGCATCCGGGAGGTCCTCATGGCCGCCGACGGTTTCATCCGGCAGCAATTCGTGCAGCGGCTCTACGTCGAGCATCACGGCTGGCTGAACGGCTGGCTGCGCCGCCACCTGCAGTGCAGCCAGCGTGCCGCCGACCTGGCGCAGGACACCTTCGTCCGCGTGCTGACCAGGGAAACGCAGGACCTGTCCGCCATCCGCGAGCCGCGCGCCTACCTGCGCACCATCGCCAAGGGACTGCTGATCAACCACTGGCGGCGTCGGCAGATCGAGCAGGCCTATCTCGACGCGCTGGCGCTGCAGCCCGAACCGCTGGCGGCGTCGCCGGAAGAGCAGGCGCTGATCGTCGAGACGCTGCTGCAGATCGACGCGATGCTCGACCGCCTGCCGCACAAGGTGCGCCGCGCCTTCCTCATGTCGCAGCTGCAGGGCATGACCTACTCCGCCATCGCCGCCGAGCTGGAGGTGTCCGAACGGATGGTCAAGAAGTACATGGCGCAGGCCATGCTGCATTGCCTGATGCTGCTGGATGACGACGCATGAGCCTCGATTACCGCGTGCTGCAGGAGGCTGCCGAATGGTTCGCGCGGCTCGAATCGGATACGGTCGACGCTGCCGAGCGCGAGGCCTGGGCCGCCTGGGTGCGCCAGCCGGAACACGCGCGCGCCTGGCAGAAGGTGCAGCGCATCAGCGGTCGATTCGCGCCGCTGAGCGCGCATCCGGCCGGGCGCGCGGCGGGTGGCATGCTGCAGCAGCGCACGCCGAGCCGCCGGCAGGCGCTCAAGCTGCTGTCGCTGGTGTGTGGCGGTGCGGCGCTGGGGCTGGCGGGTGGCAGGCTGCCCTGGCAGGACTGGAGCGCCGATCTGCGCACCGGCGTCGGCGAGGTGCGCGAGACGCGGCTCGCCGATGGATCGCGGCTCTGGCTGAACACCGACAGCGCGGCGGATGCTGGCTTCGACGGCGCAATCCGGCGGCTGGCGCTGTATCGCGGCGAAGTGTTGGTCGAAGCCGTGGACGAAGCGCGACCGCTGCTGCTGCGAAGCCGCGAGGGCCAGTTGCGCGTCACGCAGGCGGCGCGCTTCTCGGTGCGCCAGCGTGACGGCAGCACCCAGCTCAGCGTGTTCAGCGGCATGGTGGACATCCAGCCGGATGACAGCGGACTCGGCCGTGGCATCAGCGCCGGGCAGCAGGTCGGTTTCAGTGCCAACCGGATCGGTCCGCCCGCGCCGGTACAGGCCGGGCAGCAGGCCTGGTCGCGTGGCATCCTGCTGGCGGACAACACGCGCCTGGTGGATTTTCTCGCCGAGCTGGCGCGCTACCGCCATGGCTATCTCGGCTGCGATCCGCGCATCGCCGAACTGCGCGTGGTCGGTGCCTTCCCGCTGGCCGACAGTGATCGTGTGCTCGATGCGCTGGCGGCGACGCTGCCGGTACGCGTGCAGCGGCGCATGTCCTGGTGGGTCAGCCTGGAGCCTTCCGGCGCGGCGTGATGCGATTGCATCGCCAATGAAAAATAATCGCATATGAGGTTCCCTTTTATCGGTGGTGACGGGCTTCAGCTGCAAAGGCCATGTGCCGGTCCTCACCACTAGGGATTTTTTTCATGCGTTCAGCCCCCCATCGTCCGCGCGTGCTTGCGCGTGCCATCCGCGCCACCCTGTTCTGCCTGCCGCTGACGGCCACGCTGCCCGGCCTGGCGAGCGCCGCCGAACCGGCTTCGAGCCAGCAGGCGCAGAGCCGCTACGACATTCCCGCCGGCGCGCTGTCCACCGTGCTGAGCCGTTTCGCCGGCGAGGCCGGCGTGCTGCTGTCGGTGGATGGCAGCCTGCTGCAGGGCTTGCAGTCGGACGGCCTGCGCGGCCAGTACGGTGTCGACGATGGCTTTGCCGCACTGCTTGCCGGCAGCGGTTTGCAGGCGGTGCGCGACAGCCAGGGCAGCTACTCGCTGGTCCGCCGCGCCAGCGAAACCGGCGCGGTCGAGTTGCAGCCGATGACCGTGCAGGGCTTCGCCCTGGGCAACGCGCTGGGCGAGATGGACGGCTACAGCGCCACCCACAGCAGCGTGGCGACCAAGACCAGCATGCCGCTGGTGGAAACTTCGCAGACCGTCTCGGTGGTCACCCGCCAGCAGATCGAGGATCAGGGCTCGCGCTCCATCGCCCAGGCGGTGCGCTACACGCCGGGCCTGATGAGCACGCCCTACGGCGCGACGACCCGCTACGACTATGTCGCCATGCGCGGCATCACCGATGGTTCGGTGGACAACCTCTACCTCGACGGGCAGAAGCTGCTCGGTGACAGCGGCACCTACAGCAGCCTGCAGGTCGATCCATACTTCATCGAGCGCATCGACATCCTCAAGGGGCCGTCCTCGGTGCTCTACGGCCGCAGCCTGCCCGGCGGGCTGGTGGCGATGACCACCAAGAAGCCGCAGCACGAAACCCGTCGCCAGCTGCAGTTCTCCTACGGCAGCCACGACTATAAGCAGACCGCGTTCGATTTCACCGGGCCGCTGGAGGACGAGCGCATCGCCTATCGCCTCGCGGGTGTGGTCAAGGATGCCGACAACCAGGTCGATGGCATCGAGGAACAGCGCTACGCGGTGATGCCGTCGGTGAGCATCGACTTTACCGACGACACCCGCCTGACCCTGCTGGCGATGCTGCAGAAGGACCCCGAGAGCGGCTATCACGGTGGCCTGCCGGCGGACGGCACGATGACCTCGCACAACGGCAAGCGCATTTCGCGCAGCTTCTTCGAGGGCGACGAGGATTACGAGCAGTTCGAGCGCGACCAGCAGATGATCGGCTATCAGCTGGAGCATCGCTTCAACGACGTGGTTTCGGCGCGGCAGAACTTCCAGTACCTCGACTCGACCGTGGAATCCGGCCAGGTCTACCAGTACGGCTACGCGACGGCCGACGAGCTGGTGCGCTACTACACCGGTGCCGACGAGGCGCTGCACGCCTGGACGATCGACAACCAGCTGCAGTTTCTCTTCGATACCGGCGCGCTCAGCCACACCCTGGTGACCGGCCTCGACTATCAGCGGCGCAAGGCGAAGGTCGCCTACGACGCCGGCTACGGCCTGGCGCCGATCAACCCTTACAGCGGCGCAGTCGGCGTCGGCAGCCCGGTGTTCTACCACCAGTACGACGAGACCCGCGAGCTGGAGCAGACCGGCCTGTATGTGCAGGATCTGATCAGCCTGGGCAACTGGCGCTTCTCGCTGGGCATGCGTCAGGACTGGGTGGATGTGTCGTTCGACCATACCGAGGATGCGAGCTACGGCGATCAGGCCGATAACGCCAAGCTCGAGCAGTTCACCGGCCGCGTCGGCGTGCTCTACGCCTTCGACAACGGCCTGTCGCCGTATGCCAGCTACTCCGAGTCGTTCAACCCCAACGCCACCGCGGCCTACAACGAGGTTTCACCTGGCGTCTACGACATCGCGTTGCTCGATCCCACCGAGGGCGAGCAGGTCGAGGTCGGCCTGAAGTACCAGCCGCTGGGCACCGACGACCTCTACACCATCTCCTGGTTCGACCTGAAACAGTCCAACCTGGCGAACAAGGATTCCAACGAGAACTTCTACCGCGCGGTCGGCGAGCTGACCTCCACGGGCGTGGAAGTCGAGGCGCGTCTGAAACCGGTGGAGCAGGTCAACCTGATCGCCAGCTACACCTACATGGACGTCGAGTATTCCAAGGACTTCACCGGCGCCGCCGGGGTGAACAACCGCGGTAACCGGCCCAACGCCGTGGCGCGCAACATGGCTTCGCTGTGGACCGATTACACCTTCGATCAGGGCCCGTTGGCCGGTCTGCAGATCGGCGGTGGCGCGCGCTACTTCGGCAAGAGCTGGGCGGACGCGGAGAACACCCTGCGCATCCCGTCCTACACCTTGTACGACGCCATGCTCGGTTATGACCTGTCCCGCGTCGGGCTGCAGGGTGTCGGCGTGCGCCTGAACCTGAACAACCTCACCGACGAGAAGTACGTCGCCGCGTGCAACAGCCTGAGCCAGTGCTACTACGGCGAGGCGCGCAACGTCATGGCCACCGTGACCTACGACTTCTGAACGCCCCCAGCGGCCGCCGGCTCCCAAGGGGCGGCGGCCTTGTGCTTTCTGCAAACGGAGACCGCCGATGCGCCCGATCCTCGTGCTGCTGCACCGCTACGTCGGCCTTGCGACCGCGCTGCTCCTGTTTCTCGCCGGCCTCACCGGCAGCGTGCTGGCCTTTCATCACGAGCTGGACGAGTGGTTGAACCCGGAGTTCTACCACACCGCCAGTGACGGTCCGCTGCTGGCGCCGGGCACGCTGGTCGAGCGCGTCGAGGCGGCCAACCCGCGCCTGCAGGTCTGGTACATGGAGTTCGCGGACGAACCGGGCCACGCCGCGCTGCTGGCCCTGGTGCCGCGCAACGATCCGGCCACCGGCAAGCCCTTTGCCGAGCGCCCGGTGGTGCATTACCTCGACACCGTGACCGGCGAGACGGTGGGCACGCGCTACTGGGGCGAGTGCTGCTTCTCGCGCAAGAATCTGGTGCCGTTCCTGCTCGAGTTCCACTACAACCTGGCGCTGCCCGGCAACTGGGGGCTGTGGCTGATGGGCCTGGTGGCGATCGCCTGGGTGATCGACTGCCTGGTCTCGCTGCTGCTGACCTTGCCGCGCGGCCGGCCGTTCTTCGGCAAGTGGTGGACGGCCTGGAAGATCAAGCGCCAGCGCCTGAACCACGACGTGCACCGCGCCGGCGGCCTGTGGCTGTGGCTGCTGCTGACGCCAGTGGCGGCCAGCAGCGTGGCGATGAACCTGCCGGAGCAGGTGTTCAAGCCGGTGGTCTCGCTGTTCTCCGCGGTGGAGCCGAGCGTCTACGAGGCGCGCGGGCGGCTGCCGGCCGAGCAGCTGGGCAGCACCGCCTACGACTTCCATCAGGCCTACGACTACGCCATGCAGCACGCGGCGACGCTGGGCCTGCGCGAGCCGATCACCGAGCTGTACTACAGCTTCGAGTACAACTTCTACGGCGCCGGTTTCGGTGCGCACGACAGCAACCAGGGCAACGCCTGGCTGTTCTTCCACGGCACCGACGGCACGCGGCTGCTCGGTCAGGAAATCCCCGGCCAGGGCACGCTGGGCCAGCAGTTTCACCTGCTGCAACCGGCGATCCACGGCGGACGCATCCTCGGCCTGCCGGGGCGCATCCTGATCGCCGTGCTCGGCGTGGCGATTGCCGTGCTGTCGGTGACCGGCGTGGTGATCTGGTGGCGCAAGCGCCGCGCGCGGCAGCACGCGGCGTTGCGGCGGGAAGGGGAGCTGGCGGTCTGAGCGATCCACCGCCGAGGCTCAGGATCGCCGCGCCACCTCGCAGCTCCACAGCTCCAGCCCCGGTCGGTCGGCGCGCGGCGGGCCGAGCCATTCGCTCAGCGCGTGGCATTGCCCGTCGAAACACAGCTGGTAGTCGCCGGCCTCTGGGGTGCGGCCGACGCGCAGTGGCTGCAGCGCCGGCAACTGGCGCCGGTAGTGCCAGGCGCCATCGCGCAGTTCCGCACCTGGCGGCGCTTCCATGCCGGCACCCGAGCCCTTGATCCGTGCTTCGCCGAGCAGCAGGCCGTCCGCCGTGACGCGGTAATCCTCCTCCCAGCGGATCTTCTCGATGGTGTGATTCCACGCCAGGGTGAAGGCGGGTGTGGGCAGTTGCGCCCACACTACCCCGGTCAGGCCCAGACAGAGGCCGATCACGCGGTTGCCAGCCGCTCGGTACGGCGGGCGCGCCAGATATGCTGTGCCAGCAAGGCAATGCCCAGCGCGAAGCCGATTTCATCACTGACCGGCATGGCCAGAATCAGCGCGACGCCAGCGGCGAACGCCCACAGGCGCTCCCAGATCGGCATGCGCAGGCTCAGGTGGCCGGTAACCGCCATGCCCCACAGGCACACCGCGAAGACCGTCTTGACCACCATGTACGCCGTGGCCAGCCAGCTGTCGCCCTGCATCATCAGCGCTGGGTCGTAGACGGCCATGAACGGCACCACGAATCCGGCGGCGGCGATGCGGATCGCCCACAGGCTGATCTTGAAGCCGTTCTCGCGCGCGATCGGTGCGGCGGCGAAGCAGGCCAGCGCCACCGGCGGCGTCAGGTCGGCCATCAGCCCGAAGTAGAAGACGAACATGTGCGAGACGATCAGCGGCACGCCCAGCTGCTCCAGCGCCGGCGCGGCGATGGCGCTGGTGATGATGTAGTTGGGAATCGTCGGGATGCCCATGCCCAGCACCAGGCAGGTCAGCATCGTCAGCAGCAGCGAGAGGAACAGGTTGTTCTCGCCGATGGCCAGGATGTAGCCGGCGAAGGTACTGGCGATGCCGGTCAGCGAAACGATGCCGATGATCACTCCGACCAGCACGCAGGCGATGCCCACCGGGATCGCATGGCGTGCGCCTTCGACCAGGGCGTACAGGCAGGAGCGCAGGGTGTCGTGACCGCCCTTGATGAACCAGCAGGCCACCACCAGCGCACCGATGACGCCGAAGATCACTCCGATGCCGAGCTGGAAGAAGCCGGCGCAGAGCACGCCCAGGGCGATCCAGAACACCGCGCGCAGCCAGAAGCTGTTGGCCTTGAGGATGATCGCCGAGCCGAGGATGACGATGGCCGTCAGCGCAAGGCCCACCGTGCCGGAGAACATCGGCGTGCGGCCGGAAAACAGCAGGAACACCAGCACCGCCAGCGGCACCAGCAGGAACCAGCGCTCCTTGACCGATGCCCAGGCGCTCGGGCACTGGTCTTTCGGCAGGCCCTTGAGGCCCTTGCTGCGTGCCTCCAAGTGCACGATCCAGAACACCGCGAAGAAGTACAGCATCGCCGGAATCAGCGCTGCCTTGGCGACTTCCACGTAAGGCACATTGATGGTTTCGGCCATGATGAAGGCGACCGCGCCCATCACCGGCGGCATGATCTGCCCGCCCATGCTCGCGGTGGCCTCCACCGCGCCGGCGAAGGCTGGCTTGTAGCCGAAGCGCTTCATCAGCGGGATGGTGAACTGGCCGGTGGTGACCACGTTGGCCACGCCCGAGCCGGTGATGGTGCCCATCAGCGCCGAGGACACCACCGAGACCTTGGCCGGGCCGCCGGTCTTGTGCCCGAACAGGCCCATCGCGAAGTCGGTGAACAGCTTGATCATCCCGGCCTGCTCGAGGAACGAGCCGAACAGGATGAACAGGAAAATGTAGGTCGCCGAGACGTAGGTCGGCGTGCCGTAGAAACCCTCGGTACCGAACGACAGCTGGTTGATGATCTGGTCGAAACCATAGCCACGGTGGGCGAAGTCGCCCGGCAGGTATTCGCCCAGCAGCCCGTAGGCCAGAAACAGCGCGCAGATCAGCGGCAGCGCGATGCCCATCACCCGGCGCCCGGCCTCGAACACCAGCACCGTGAGGGTGATGCCGACGATCAGGTCGGTTTGCGTCAGGTCACCGGAGCGCTGCACCAGATCGGCCTCGAAGTACCACTGGTAGAACGCCGTGGCCATGCCGGCCAGGCCCAGCAGCCAGGCCATCGGCTGCCACGGGCGGTCGTTGCCGCGCGCCGGGTAGCAGAGGAACACCATCAGCAGCAGGAAACCGACGTGGCCGGCGCGCAGTACCTGGCTGGACACCGGGTGGAAGGCCGCGGTGATGATCTGGTAGGTGGAAAACAGCAGGGCCGTGTAGAACAGTGCCTTCGGCCATTCGCTGGGGCTGGCGTGCAGGCCTTTGGATTCGCTCATGGAGAACTCTCCGGAACAGCGGCTTCAAGCGTCGGGGCTTCAAGCGGACGATGCGGGGGACGCTGCCCGTGGCGCGGGCAGCGTGTCATTGCGGGTTCCGCAAGGGCCGCCGGCCACCGGCTGCATCGCGCGGTGGCTGGCGGCGGACGTGCTTACTTGAGCACGCCGGCTTCCTTGTAGAAACGCTCGGCGCCCGGATGCAGCGGAATCGGCAGGCCTTCGGTGGCGGTCTCCAGCTTGATGTCCTTGGCCGCGGAGTGCGAACTGACCAGGCGATCGAGGTTGTCGAACATCAGCTTGGTCATCTGATAGGCCACCTCGTCGGACACCTTGTCGTGGCTGACCAGGATGTTGGTGATCGCCGCGGTCGGCACGTCGGCGTCCTGGCCGTCGTAGGTACCGGCCGGGATCACCTTGGCCTGATAGGCGCTGCTGCCGATCTTCTCCACCACCTCGGCCGGGATCGGCACGAAGGTGATCGGCACCATCGACGCCAGGTCGCGGATCGCCGCCATGCCCAGGCCCGAGGACTGCAGCGTGGCATCCAGCTGGCGGTTCTTGATCAGCTCGACCGACTCGGCGTAGGGCATGAATTCCACCCGGCCCATGTCCTCGTAGCTCAGCCCGGCGGCCTTGAAGATGGCGCGGGCGTTCAGCTCGGTGCCGGACTTCGGCGCGCCGACGGAGATGCGCTTGCCCTTGAGGTCTTCCAGCGTCTTGATGCCCGATTCCTGGCTGGCGACGATCTGAATGTAGTTCGGGTAGGTCGCGGCGATGGCACGCAGGCGCTTGAGTGGCGCCTTGAAGCCGGCATCCTCGACGCCGTTCCAGGCATCGTCCACCGAATCACCGAGGGCGAACGCCAGTTCGCCGCGCCCGGCCTGCAGCAGGTTGAGGTTTTCCACCGAGGCCTTGGTCGCCTGCACCGAAGTCTTGGCGCCGTCGATCTTGTTGTACTGCTGCGACAGCGCCACGCCGATGGGGTAGTACACCCCGCTGGTGCCGCCGGTGAGGATGTTGATGAAGGTCGGCGCGGCGACGGCCGCGGTGCTGGCCGTGAAGGCTGCGGCGGCAGCCAGCAGGCTGATGCGCTTGGTCAGTCTCATGGTGTTTCTCCGTGTTGTTATTGGATTCGGGCGCTGTAGACCATAGGCGATCGGCGGCAACCCTGCAGGTTGCCGGCGGACAGGAAAAGACGAGGCGGCGAGCGGAGGCTTCCCGGGGAAGCGGAGCGCGGCGTGCGGCTTTTCTTGTTCGTGTGATCGCAACGGGCATGGTGGCTTTGCACGTGCTGTGCCAGCTGGCGAAACCGCGCTAGCTCGGGCGTGCGGCGCCGCGACGGGGTTCCGATAAGCGGAGAATCGCTCATGCTGCGTCGGTGATCGGCGGATTCTTGCCGATACCCGGCGCGCCCGGCGGTGCTTGCGTGGCGCCGACGATGGATTAGAGTGGCGCCATCGTCCCTCCCGAGCCTGTCATGCGCCTGCTTCCGTTGTTCCTCTGCCTGTCGTTGCCGCTGCTGGCCGACGCCGCGCCGGCGCCGTACTACCAGTGGCAGAGCAAGCTCGACGGCACCGTCATCTGCCGCCAGACCTCCCCGGGCGAGGGCTGGCAGCGGCTCAACGAGCGCGCCTTCCGCGACCTCAACTGCACGCTGCCCGCCGCGCGCATCGAGCGGCCGGACAACGTGCCGGGCTTTCGTCCGCAGCCGGGGCGCTGAGCGGTCCAGGGGCTGCTGCCCGCCGACGGTGCGCAGCCTTGGCACGTAGCGCCGGGCTTGCTTGAGGTGCATTGCACTGTGCGTGGGGCCAAGGTGGATAAGCTTCGCGTTATCCACCCTACGCTGGCATCGGCATCGGCATCGGCATCGGCATCGGCATCGGCATCGGTAGGGTGGAAAACCGCGCAGCGTTTTCCACGCGTCGTCGCACTAAAGCATCATGCCGTCGTACGCCAGCCGCACGTTGCCCGGCAGTTCCCGTGGCTGTTCCATCAGCCAGGCATCCAGCGCATGACCGACGTGGGTCAGCACGGCCTGCGCCGGCTGCAGTTCGTCGACGCTCTGCAGTGCGCGGGTCAGGTCGTTGTGATTGCGCGGCGGTGGTTCCTGCGGGGGCTGCGAGCAATCGAGCACCAGCACGTCGAGCGCGATGCCCTTCAGGTAGGCGCGGGTGTCGTCCGGCAGGCCGAGGGTGTCGGTGAGATAGGCGATCTTGCGCCCGACGCCTTCGAGCAGGTAGCCGAATGTCGGCTTCGAGTGCTGCAGCGGCAGCGCCGTGACGCGCAGCGTGCCCAGCGCACGGCGCTCGAAGGCGGCGAACGGCTGGCTGAAATCGAGGATGCCCGGGTGCTTGTAGAGATCGGCGAAGCCCGCGGGATCGTCCGGGCCGTGTACCGGAATGCGCAGCCCGGTGCCCCAGCGCAGCTGCAGCAGACCCTGGGCGTGGTCGGCGTGGTAGTGCGTCTGCAGGATGCCGCTGAGGCTACCGGGGACGAAGCGCTCGCCGAGATCGGTCAGGCCGCTGTCCAGCAGCCAGCGCTGGCCGGCGCATTCGATCAGTGCGCAGCACGGACCGCGGCGATAGGCCGGTTCGCGCCAGGCGCGGGCGCAGGCCGGGCAGCCGCAGTTGTACACCGGCAGCTGCGCGGCATCGCCGGTGCCGAGTAGGGTCAGTCGCATCGGCGGTGCTCGTCGAGCAGCTGCAGCAGGCGTTCGACGCTGCTGGTCAGCGAGGCGGAATTGTCCAGGCGGATGTAGTCGTCCAGCTCGCCGCTGAACAACGCGTTGCGCGCCAGGCGCGCCTCGATCTGCTCCGGGGTTTCCCGTCCGCGATTCAGCAGGCGCTCGCGCAGCACGTCCTGCTCGACGGTCAGCAGCACCGCCAGCAGGTCCGGGTAGCGCTGGCGCGCCTCGGCCAGGTAACCACGCGAGCCATTGACCAGCACATCCTCGCCGGCCGCCAGCCAGGCGTCGATCTCGGCGCGGATGCCGTAGGCCAGCCCGTTGGCACGCCAGGCGAGGGCGAAGGCCTGCTCGGCTTCCAACCGCGCGAACTCCTCGGCGCTCACCGCCTGCGCGGCTTCGCCGACCGCCTCGGCCGAACGGGTGATGACCCGCCGGGCGATGCGCACGCCGCGCTCGGCGAGCGGCGCGCGGGCAGCGTCGAGCAGACTGTCCTTGCCGGCGCCGGACGGGCCGATCAGGTAGATCAGGCGGCCTTGCATCAGATCACCTCCATCAGCAGAAGAACGCGAACGTGTCGGCATCGTAGCGGTAACCCGTCCGGGATGGGCCAGCATTGCACGGTGCGACTGCATCAGAACACCCTCCGGCCCTGGCGCCAGACCTGGCCGATCACCGGCTGGCCCTTGTGCAGCTGCGCCTGGACCAGGTCGGCGCGCAGCCCGACGGCGATCTCGCCGCGATCATCCAGCCCGGCCGCGCGTGCCGGCGCCAGGCTGATGGTGGCGATGGCGCGCGGCAGGTCGTAGCCGTTGTCCTGTTCGGCCAGGCCCAGCGCGGCCTGCAGCAGACTGGCCGGGTAGTAGTCGCTGGAGAGGATGTCCAGCACGCCGCGCCGGGCCAGATCGGCAGCGGCGATATTGCCCGAGTGCGAGCCGCCACGGACGATGTTCGGCGCGCCCATCAGCACCTTCAGCCCGCGCGCGTGGCTGGCCTCGGCGGCTTCGAAGGTGGTCGGGAATTCGGCGATGGCCATGCCGTAGCCGGCTGATTCCTCGACATGATCGAGCGTCGCGTCGTCGTGGCTTGCCAGCGCCAGTTCGCGGCTGTGACAGATATCGACGATGGCGGCGCGCTGCTGGTCGCTGTGCCGCGCCGAGTTGGCCAGCTGCTCGCTGACGAAGGCATCCATCTCCGCCGGGCTCAGGTGGTACTTGCCCATGTAGTACTCGCGGTACTTCTCCATGCGCGCGAACTGGCGCTGGCCAGGCGCGTGGTCCATCACCGAGACCAGCTGCACCAGCGGCTGCTCGACCAGCTCGCGGAACAGCTCCAGGCACTGCGGGTGGCTGACTTCGCAGCGCAGGTGCAGGCGGTGTTCGGCGCGGGTCTGCCCGGCCGCCTCGGCCTCGGCGATGGCCTCGAGCATCACCCCGAGCTGCTGCATGCGCTTGCCCTTGGGATTGATATCGCCGATCGACAGCGCATCGAACACCGTAGTGATGCCGGCGGCGACGATCTGTGCGTCATGGGTCAGCACCGCCGAGGCGGACGGCCAGTCCACGCCCGGACGCGGGCTCATGTGCTTTTCCAGGTTGTCGGTGTGCAGTTCCACCAGCCCCGGCAGCAGAAGATCGCCGCCCAGGTCCTGGGCCTGTGGCAGGCTGCTGGCGCCTTCGCTGATGTCGGCGATGACGCCGTCGCGGATCAGCAGGCTGCCGTGGATCACCTGATCGGCCAGCACCAGTCGGGCGTTGCTGAGTATCTGTTCAGCTGGCATGGGCCAGGTCCTCCTGCGTCATGTCCAGATAACGGTCGGCGACTGCCTCGCGGATCGCGCGGTCGTGGAAGATGCCGATCAGCGCGCTGCCGGCGGCCTTGGCCTCGTCGATCAGTTCCAGCACCACGCCGGCGTTGGCTTCGTCCAGCGAGGCGGTGGGCTCGTCCAGCAGCATCACCGGCCAGCTCACCATGAAGCCGCGCGCCAGGTTGACGCGCTGCTGCTCGCCGCCGGAAAAGGTGCCGGGGGCCAGCTGCCAGAGCCGCTCGGGAATGTTCAGCCGGGTCAGCAGCGCCCTGGCCCGCGCCTCGGCGTCGACACGCGTCCAGCCGCGCGCCAGCGCCGGTTCCATCACCACCTCCAGCGCCGGCACCCGCGGGATCACCCGCAGGAACTGGCTGACATAGCCCAGCGTCTGCCGGCGCACGGCGAGGACCTGGCGCGGTTCGGCGCCGACCAGCTCCAGCCAGTCGCCGGCGTGGCGGATACGGATGCTGCCGCCGGCCGGCAGGTAGTTGCCGTACAGCGTGCGCAGCAGGGTCGACTTGCCGGCACCCGACTGGCCGTGCAGCACCAGGCATTCGCCGGCGGCGACGGTGAAGTTCAGCCCGCGCAGCACCTGCAGACGGACGCCGTGCTGCTGGTGCAGGGTGAAGGTCTTGGCGAGGTCACGGACCTCGATCAGGTTCGTCATGACGGATTCCTTCATGGCTGCAGCACCGAGGACACCAAGAGCTGCGTGTAGGGGTGCTGCGGGTCGTCGAGGATCTGGTCGGTCAGACCCGACTCCACCACCCGCGAGCGGCGCATCACCATCAGCCGGTCGGCCAGCAGGCGCGCCACGGCGAGGTCGTGGGTGACGATCACCACCGCCAGGTCCAGCTCGCGCACCAATCCGCGCAGGAGGTCGAGCAGGCGTGCCTGCACCGACACGTCGAGGCCGCCGGTGGGTTCGTCCATGAACACCAGCTTCGGGCTGGAAACCAGGTTGCGGGCGATCTGCAGGCGCTGCTGCATGCCGCCGGAGAAGGTCCGCGGCAGGTCGTCGATGCGCGCCGGGTCGATCTCCACCTGTTTGAGCCAATCCAGCCCGGCGGCGCGCAGCTGGCCGTAATTACGCACGCCCTGAGCCATCAGCCGCTCGCCGATATTGGCGCCGGCGGAAACGCCCATGCGCAGGCCGTCGCGCGGGTTCTGCTCGACGAAGCCCCACTCGGTGCGCAGCAGCGTGCGCCGCTCGGCCTCGCTGGCGGCGTAGAGGTCGAGCCAGTCGCCGCCGCCATCGCGGTACTGCACGCTGCCGCGATCCGGCGGGCAGCGGCCGCAGAGCAGCGAGAGCAGGGTGGATTTGCCCGAGCCGGACTCGCCGACGATGCCCAGCACTTCGCCGGGGTAAAGGTCGAAGGACACGCCCTGGCAGCCCTTGTCCGGGCCGTACAGGCGGGTCAGGTCGCGCACCGCGAACAGCGGCTCGGTGCCGACGCCCGCGGCGGGCAGCAGTTGTTCGGCGGCGCTCATGGGCGGCTCTCCTGTTGCTGGGCGCGCTGCGCGCAATAGTCGGTATCCGAGCAGACGAACTGCTTGCTGCCGGCGTCGTCGACGATCAGTTCGTCGAGGTAGGAATCGCCGCTGCCACAGATGGCGCAGCACTGCTCCCACTGCTGGATCTGGAACGGGTGATCCTCGAAATCCAGGCTGACCACGCGGGTGTACGGCGGCACGGCGTAGAGGCGCTTTTCGCGGCCGGCGCCGAACAGCATCAGCGCCGGGCTGCGGTCCAGCTTGGGGTTGTCGAATTTGGGAATCGGCGACGGGTCCATCACGTAGCGCCCGTCCACCGTCACCGGGTAGGCGTAGCTGGTGGCGATGTGGCCGAAGGTGGCGATGTCCTCGTAGAGCTTCACGTGCATCACGCCGTAGTCTGCCAGCGCGTGCATGGTGCGCGTCTCGGTTTCCGACGGCTCGATGAAGCGCAGCGGCTCGGGAATCGGCACCTGGTAGACCATGATCTGCCCGGCGGCGAGCGGGGTTTCCGGGATGCGGTGGCGGGTCTGGATCACCGTCGCTTCCGGGGTGCGCTCGGTGGTGGCGACCCCGGCGGTGCGGGCGAAGAAGCGGCGGATCGACACCGCGTTGGTGGTGTCGTCGGCACCCTGGTCGATCACCTTGAGCACGTCGTCGGCGCCGAGAATGGCCGCGGTCAGCTGCATGCCACCGGTGCCCCAGCCATAGGGCAGCGGCATCTCGCGGCCGCCGAAGGGGACCTGATAGCCGGGGATGGCGACCGCCTTGAGCAGCGCGCGGCGGATCATGCGCTTGGTCTGCTCGTCGAGGTAGGCGAAGTTGTAGCCCGCCTCGCTGGCGGGAATGGCGTGGGCATTCATGCGCGTTTCTCCTTCGCAGGCGTCTCGGCGTCTGCTTCGGTCTGCTCGGCCTGCGGCTGGCGCAGCTTGCGGATCAGCTCCAGCTCGGATTGGAAGTCGACGTAGTGCGGCAGCTTCAGGTGCGAGACGAAGCCGGCCGCCTCGACGTTGTCGCAGTGCATCAGGACGAATTCCTCCTGCTGCGCCGGTCCCTGCACCTCCTCGCCGTACTCGCCGGCACGCAGCGCGCGGTCGACCAGCGCCATGCCCATCGCCTTGCGCTCGGCGTAGCCGAAGGCCAGGCCGTAGCCGCGGGTGAACTGCGCCTGCGCGGCGCTCTCGCCGACGAACTGGTTGACCATCTCGCACTCGGTCAGCTCGATCTCGCCGAGGCAGACCGGGAAGCCCAGCTCCTGCGGCTCGATCCAGACCTCGGCGGTGCCGATGCGAATCTCGCCGGCGAACGGGTGGTTGCGGCCGTAGCCACGCTGGGTCGAATAGCCCAGCGCCAGCAGAAAGCCCTCGTCGCCGCGCGCCAGTGCCTGCAGGCGTTCGGCGCGGCTGCAGGGCAGCTCCAGTGGCTCGCGGGTGAGGTCCGGCACCGGCTCGCCGCGGTCGATTTCCGGCGTCATCAGGCCTTCCTCGCCGAGCAGGCCGAGGACCCGCGGGCAGTTGCCCAGCGTGGCGCTTTCATCTACCGGCGGGCCGGGGCGTTCGCCTTCGGCGAGCAGGGCGAAATCGAGCAGGCGATGGGTGTAGTCGAAGGTCGGGCCGAGCAACTGGCCGCCGGGCACGTCCTTGAAGGTCGCCGAGATGCGCCGGCTGAGCTGCATGGCGCCAGTGTCCAGCGGCAGGCTCTCGGCGAAGCGCGGCAGCGTGGTGCGGTAGGCGCGCAAGAGGAAGATCGCCTCGACCAGATCGCCGGCGGCCTGCTTGATCGCCAGCGCAGCGAGCTCCTCGTCATACAGCGAGCCTTCGCTCATCACCCGCGCCACGGCGAGCGGCAGCTGCTGGCGGATCTGCTCGACGCCGAGTTCGGCGATGCCGGTGTCGCCGCGGCGTTTCTTCGCCAGCAGCGCGTGGGCGTTGTCGATGGCCTGTTCGCCACCCTTGACCGCGACGTACATCAGGCCACCTCCTGCAGCGAATCGCCGATGCGCGTGCTGCGCGGCAGGCCGAGCACTTCGCCATCGGCGCAGAACAGCGCATCGAGCCCACGCGGGAAGTCGTTGCGTGCGGCGCGCTGCTGCCAGAACGCCGGCTTCAGTGGCAGGCCGACCAGGCGGCTGCCGTCGATACCCGGGCCCTGCCAGCTCAGCGCCGGGCCGCGGTCGAGGCGGTCGAGCTGGATCAGCAGCGTGCAGGACTGGTCCGGGTAGCGTTCGCTGCCGGCGTAGAAACCGGAGAGGTCGTCCAGCGCCGCGGCGTCGAGCAGAGCGAACATCGCCTCTTCACGCGCCTCGACGATCGGACAGCCGCAGTGGAAGGCCAGGTTGGCGCGGATCGCCGGGGTGTCGAAGGCCGGTGCCAGCCACAGCGGCGTGTCGTTATCCAGCAGGCTCAGGCACAGCGCGTAGCCGGCGGCCTGCAGCGGCTCGATGGCGGCGACGCTGACCAGCGGCTGGCGCGTGCCCGGCTCGGACAAGGCCTTGAGCGCGGCACGGAAGCACTTCTGCGCGTCCAGCACCGGGTCGGCGAAGGCGGCCTGCAACAGGTCGGATGGGGCGCGATTCATCAGTCTTCTCCTCGCAGCAGCGTGAAGAACTCCACGCGGGTAGTGGCGGTTTCGGCAGCTTGTTGCGCGGCGCGGCGGGCCTGCGCGGCGGCCAGCGGTTCGATCAGCTCGGCGAGCCAGCGGCTCTGCTGCGGGCCTTGCAGGTGGGCATCGGCGAGGGCGGCGAGCTCGGCCTGGCGCTTGTCGCGGCCGGCGCGGTAGCTGTAGCCGGTGCTGCCGTCGGCCAGGCGCACCACGCAGCGGGTGACGCTCATCTCGCCGAGGTTGAACGGCGCGCCGGTGCCGCCCATGCGGCCGCGCACCAGGGTCATGCCGATTTCCGCCGGGCGGATCAGCTGGTAGGCGCAGTCGCGCAGGGCGCTCTCGAAAGGCGCCAGGTCGGCGGCGCTGGCGCGGGCCAGCACGGCCATCCAGCGCTGGCGGGGGGATTGTTCGCGGGTGTGCATGGGGTTCTCCATCAGGTGGCGACCTGGTACTGGAAACGGTCGGAACGGCTGGCCGAGAGGGCGATCTCCACCGGTCGCCCGGCGGCATCGCAGGACAGGGTGAACACCGACAGCAGCGGCATGCGCAGCGGCATCAGCAGCTGTGCGGCCTCGTCGCGATCGGCCAGGCGCGCGCCGATCAGGCTGAAACGGCGCGTCAGCGGCAGGCCGCGTTCGCCGAGGTAGCGGCGCAGCGAGCCGCCCTGGTAGTCGGCGAGGCGTTCGGCGTGGCTGGCGCAGTAGCGGTGGCGGATCAGGCTGACCGGCTCGCCGTCGAGCAGGCGCAGGGTGCTCAGCTCGATCAGTGCGGCGCCTTCGGCCAGTTGCAGGTGGCGCGCCTCCTCGGCGCTGGCGCTGAGCTGACGGCGCTCGAGCAGGCGCGCCTCGGTACGCAAGCCAAGGGCGGCCAGCGATTCGCTGTAGGCGCTGTCGGCCTGCAGCGGATACACCAGCGGGCGTTGCAGCACCTGGGTGCCCTTGCCCTGGCGGCGCAGCAGGCGGCCTTCCTGGACCAGCTCGTCGACGGCACGGCGCAGGGTGTGGCGGTTTACCGCGAAGCGGCGCGCCAGCTGCATCTCGCCGGGGAGGAAGTCGCCGATGCGGTAGTGGCGCAGCTCGCCGCGCAGCACCTGGGCCAGTTCGAGGTAGAGCGGTTCGCTGGGTTGTCTAGACAACTGCATGGTGTTTTCGAGAGGCGCACAGCGCCTCGCTCCGTCAGATGAAGAGCTTGCGCAGGCGCTGGGAGAGCAGGTCGATCAGGCTCACCACGGCGATGATGATCAGCAGCAGGGCGGCGGTCTGGCCGAACTGGAAGCCGCGGATGGCTTCCCAGAGGATCACGCCGATGCCGCCGGCGCCGACCATGCCGACCACCGTGGCCGAGCGCACGTTGGATTCGAAGCGGTACAGCGAGTAGGAAATCCACAGCGGCAGCACCTGCGGAATCACCCCGAAGATGACTTCCTGCAGCGCACTGGCGCCGGTGGCACGCACGCCTTCCACCGGCCCCGGCTCGATGGCTTCCACGGCTTCGGCGAACAGCTTGGCGAGCACGCCGGTGGTGCTGATCCACAGCGCCAGCACACCGGCGAAGGGTCCGAGGCCGACGGCGACGACGAAGAGCATGGCGAAGACCATCTCGTTGATCGACCGGCAGGCGTCCATCAGCCGGCGCACCGGCTGGTAGACCCACCAGGGCACGATGTTCTCGGAGCTGAGAATGCCCAGCGGGATGGCGCAGACGATCGCCAGCAGCGTGCCCCAGAGGGCGATGTGCACCGTGGTGATCATCTCCTTGAGGTACAGCTGCCAGTTGCTGAAGTCCGGCGGGAAGAAGTCGGCGGCGAAGGTCGCCATGTTGGCGCTGTCGCGGATCAGCAGCAGCGGATTCATCTCCGCGCCCTGCCAGGACCAGGCCAGTACGGCCAGGCACAGGCCCCAGCTGAGCAGGCGCAGCCAGCTGCGCTTGTCGTTGCCCGCCAGCGGCGGTGTGGTGCTCAGAGTGGTCATCTTCGGTTCTCACAAACGACACGGACGGGAGCGTGGCGCCAGCGCGCCACGCCCGGCGTTGCTCAGCTGGCCTTGGCGGCGTTCTTCTGCTCGCGCTCGACCATGCGCTGTTCCAGCTTGGCCAGCTCGTCGTCGATGCCCTGCAGCTGTGCCTGGCGGTCGCTGTCGGATAGCTTGGCGTCGGCGGCGACTTCGCTGCGCTTCTTGAACAGTTCCAGCTGGCGGATCGGCAACAGCTGGTCGTTGTCGGAGGCGCGGAACGGTGCCCACTGCAGCGCGGCGAGGATTTCCTTCTCGGCCGGCTGGGCGCCGTAGCTCATGAAGAACTCGCGCAGCTTGTTCTTCTGCTCGTCGCTCAGGCTCTTGCGCCACACCAGCGGGTCGGCCGGAATCAGCGGCGAGGTCCAGACGATCTTCAGCTGCGCGGCCTTGTCCGGCGCGGTGATCTCAAGGCGCTCCATGCCTTCGCTGTTGAAGGTGCCGACATCGACCTGCTTGTTCGCCACCGACAGCGCGTTCACTTCATGGCTGCCGTTAAGGCTGCGCTTGAAGGCCTGGCTGGCGTCGACCTTGTTCTTGGCGAACACGTAATAGCCGGGCACCAGGTAGCCGGAGGTGGAGTTCGGGTCGCCGTTGGCGAAGGTCAGGCTCTTGGCGTTCTTCAGCACGTCCTCGACCGAGTTCAGGGCGCTGTCCTTGTGCACGATCAGATGGCTGTAGTAGCCCGGGTTGCCGTTGGCGGCGACGGTCTGGGCGAAGATTTCGCCGCCGGCACGGTCCACCGCTTCCATCGCCGACTTGTTGCCGTACCAGGCCAGATCGACCTTGTCGAAGCGCATGCCCTGGATCACCCCGGCGTAGTCGGGAGCGAAGAAGGCTTTCACCTCGTAGCCGGTCTGCTTGCTCATGTCGGCGAGGAAGGGATCCCAGACGCTGCGCAGGTTCTGCGAGGACTCGGTGGAAATGATGCCGAAGGTGATGGTCTCGGCGGCCTGCGCGGTGCCGAACATCGCACCGGCGAGCAGCGTGGAGGCAGCGAGGGCGCGGCTGAAGCGTTTCAACATGGAGATCACTCCTGGGGTGTGGCGTTGGTTGTCGGGTGGCGGCGGCTCAGCCGTTGACCAGCTGCAACTGGCGCGGCTCGGCAGCGCGGGCGCGGTCGGAGAACAGCAGGCTGGCGTCCAGATCGGCGCCGTAGAGGTCGTTGAGCAGGCGGTCGCCGAGCGCCGCCGAGGGGCCGTCGTAATGGATGCGACCATGCTTGAGCGCCACCGCGCGCGGGCAGTAGCGCAGCGCGTAATCGACCTGATGCAGGGTCACCACCACGGTCTTGCCGTCCTGGCGGTTGATGTCGGCGAGGATTTCCATCACCCGGCGCGCCGACTCCGGGTCGAGCGAGGCGATGGGTTCGTCGGCGAGGATCACCTCGGCCTGCTGGGTCAGTGCGCGGGCGATCGCCACCCGCTGCTGCTGGCCGCCGGAGAGCGTCGAGGCGCGCTGCGCGGCGCGCTCGGCGAGGCCGACGCGCTCCAGCGCCGTCATCGCCTGGCGCTTCTGCGCGTCGCTGAACATGCCCAGCGAACCGCGCCAGCGCGGCATGCGGCCGAGAAAGCCGAGCAGCACGTTGTCCAGCACGCTGAGGCGGTTGACCAGGTTGAACTGCTGGAAGATGTAGCCGATGTCGGCGCGCAGACGGCGCACTTCGCCGTGCAGCTGGCCGGTGGCCTGCACCTCGCGGCCGAGCACCTCGATGCGCCCGCCAGCGGTGCGGTCGCAGCAGGCCAGCCCGGCCAGATGGCGCAACAGCGTGGACTTGCCGGAACCGGACGCGCCGATCAGCGCCACCATCTCGCCCGGCTGGATCGCCAGGCCCAGGTCGAACAGCGCCTGCTTGCCGGCGAAGGTCTTGTTCAGTCGCTCGACTCGAATAGCCGCATTCATGTCTTGCCCTCTTGTCTGCGCGGCCGGGGAGGTCGGCCAACTTGTCTAGACGAGAAGGTAGTCAGGCTCTGTTGCAGTCCCGCTAAGCGTCCGTGAACCTGCGATGACCGTTCGGTGAAGCTTCGACGGTGAGCGCGGCGGCCAGTCGGCGCACGCAAGACTTTGCCTGCGCGGCGTGCGCCCCTAAGCTGGTCGGCGAGCTGCCGCGTCGCCTACACGACGGTCGGGCCTGTCAGAAAAGAGGAAGAGCATGAAACAGAAGATCGTATTCATCACCGGCGCCACCTCCGGCTTCGGCCGCGCCACCGCCCGCCGCTTCGCCGAGGCCGGCTGGGCGCTGGTCCTCACCGGGCGGCGCAGCGAGCGTCTGGAAGAACTGCAGAGCGAGCTGTCGGCCAAGGTGCCGGTGCACATCGCCACGCTCGACGTGCGCCACGCCGGCGCGGTGAAGGAGGTGGTCGAGCAGCTGCCGGCCGAATTCCGCCAGATCGATTGCCTGGTCAACAACGCCGGCCTGGCGCTGGCGCCGCAGCCGGCGCAGCAGGTCGATCTCGCCGACTGGCACACCATGATCGACACCAACATCACCGGCCTGGTCAACGTCACCCATGCGCTGCTGCCGACGCTGATCGCCACCGGCGCCGGCGCCAGCATCGTCAACATCGGCTCGGTGGCTGGCCACTGGCCGTATCCGGGCGGCCACGTCTACGGCGCGACCAAGGCCTTCGTCGAGCAGTTCGGCTATAACCTGCGCTGCGACCTGCTCGGCACCGGCGTGCGCGTCACCGACATCGCGCCGGGCATGGCCGAAACCGAATTCACCCTGGTTCGCACCAAGGGCGATCAGGCCGCCAGCGACAAGCTCTACCGCGGCACCACGCCACTGACCGCCGAGGACATCGCCGAGCAGATCTTCTACGTCGCCACGCTGCCGGATCACATCAACATCAACCGCCTGGAAGTGATGCCGACGCGCCAGGCCTGGTCGCCGTTCAACATCGATCGCGACAAGTAAGCAGCCTCACACGGCGTGGCGTGCAACGCGCCGCGCCGTCACACCAGATCGGCGTCTTCCTCGGCGGGCAGCTGGTCGGTGACGATCACCCGCGCGTGGCGGCTCTGTTCGTCCTCGATGCGCAGGCCGACGTACTCCGCATCGTGGGCGTCCCAGAAGGCCTCGAGCTGCTGCAGATCGGCCTGGGCGAGCAGGGTCTGCCCGGTGCGTTCGAGAATGACGGAATAGCGGATGTCGGCGTGCATGGAGGTGGACTCGTGGTGGCGCGGGGTAGGGCTGGACAATGATGTCATTGTGACATTGAGGCATGATGCGCTGCCGACCATTCATCGTCCGGCAGATGACAGCCGCCGAACGGCAGGTAAAGCGCATCGCCGGACTGCAAGAAATCCAAGGCGTGCCGATAACCCGCGCAACGGCCATCGGCCAACGCAGTCGCAGGGCAAGACATGAGCAACTCCTACACCGCCGATTCACTGTCGCTTCTTCTCTTCACGCTGCGTAGCGGCAAGCAGATGGCGATCAACCTGCTGAAGGTCAGCGAGATCATCCCGATGCCGCGGCTGACGCGGCTGCCCGAGGCGCATCCGCACATCGAAGGCGTCGCGACCCTGCGCGGCGAGCCGTTGTCGGTGATCGATCTGAGCCAGGCGATCGGTATGGCGCCGCTGGAGGACCCGCGCGGTGGCTGCCTGGTGGTCACCGAGATCAGCCGGCAGAAGCACGGCCTGCACGTGCAGTCGGTGGCGCGGATCGTCAGCTGCGCCACCTCGAAGATCCTGCCGCCGCCCTACGGCGCCAAGGGGCGCTCGTTCATCACCGGCACCGCCGAGGTGGATGGCGAGCTGATCCAGGTGCTGGATATCGAAAAGGTGCTGCACAACATCTCGCCGGCCTCGGCCGAAGCCGATCTGTCTGATCTGGACGTCGAGGATGCGCAGCTGCTCACCGAGACGCGCGCGCTGATCGTCGACGACAGCCAGGTCGCCCGCAGCATGTCGCTGGCCGCGCTGGGCCAGCTGGGCGTGACCTGCCACGCCGTCACCGGCGCGCGCGCCGCGCTGGCCAAGCTCGATGAGCTGCACGGCGGCCCGGAGGAAATCAATGTGGTGGTTTCGGACATCGAGATGCCGGAGATGGACGGCTACGCCTTCACCCAGGCGCTGCGCCAGCACCCGACCTACGCCGGCATTTATGTGCTGTTGCACACCTCGCTCGACAGCACCATCAGCACCGACCGGGCGAAGGCAGTGGGCGCCAACGAGATTCTCACCAAGTTCTCGGTGCCGGAGCTGACGCGCTGCATCCTCAACGCGGCGCGGGCGATCCATCGTCGCTGA
>Ga0172382_10001476_pt1 | contig 42055 bp, 36 predicted proteins | sample Leawel138RmetaG_FD_122245 | JGI IMG/M metagenome (GOLD analysis project Ga0172382, IMG submission 122245) | Leachate microbial communities from a municipal landfill in Southern Ontario, Canada - Leachate well 138R metaG | ecosystem: Engineered > Solid waste > Landfill > Unclassified | place...
CGGGACGATGACCTTGCTGTTCACGGCCTGATGTCGGGCTGAGGTTTGCCTGCCAAATCTCCCCTCGCCGTGGCCACCGCATCAAATTTCTTCGATTCCTGCTGACGGCGCATCTATCCACTCACGCTCTTCGGCGCTTATGGGCTGAGTAAAGTCACACTGCGATAGTAATTCGTCCAAGGTGTAACGCTTTTGTGCTGGTCGTGCTACCAGTGCGCCGTTTTCGATCTCCAATGAGACTGCTTGACCTTCGCCGACGCCCCAACTCCGTATGGTCGTGGCAGGTATGCGTAGGGCCATGCTGTGCCCCCACTTCTGAATTTTGGTCTGATTCATGCGCGTCCCCTGTGCTTGACGAATAAACATTGTAGATTCAAATTAACCATTGCGCAATCTAAGGGAGGCCACTTGAAGGGGGTTGAACCACAAACCGCCGAAATTTCCGTCACTCCATATCCAGTCCATTGCAGGTTTAGTCTCGCAATAGCAGTGAGATGGTAATGTGTTTCGGCTTCCTGACGAAATGAGGGATAGCCGTGAAGAGCACTGTGCATGATTCTTTAAGTGCCGCTTGTCTGCATCCCCTGCAGGGTTTCGACCAGTAACTGATCCGCCGAGTCGACACGGATGAAGCCGAGGCGTGGATATTCCAGATCACGAATCACGAAAATGGTGACGGTCAGCGCGGCGGAAAAAATGATGACCTGTAGCCAGGGGATGCGCTTGTGTTCGGTCATGCCATAACCTGCCAGCAGGGCAGAAATCCAGGATAGTGCGAAAAGCAGGAAGTCAATAATCTTTGGTGGATGACTTCGGGTGGCGGCAATGCGGGTGGTGGTAATATCAAACATGGCATTCAGTGCACGACTGACCAGGCTTAATATGGCTGTATTGCCGGTGTGTTGGGCCGCGAGGATCGCTTCTGTCCAGATTTGCTGCTGTAATTGAACGCTACGTTGATAGGCGTCCAGAGCTGCAGGGGTGTTGTTACCTATATGCTGATATGTTTCCAGGCGGGCTTGCAGGTATTTTTGCATTTTTTGGCGGAGAGCCATCTGTTGTGCTGCTGGCAATAAATCCAGCCGCAGATAGGCGGTGCCGACCGCATTGGCTTCTTCGGTAATCAAATCGCGGCGGTGTTGAAAGCGTTCGGCGGCACCTGAAAAGGAAAACGCCAACAGTAATCCCAAAAGCCCGAATACGGCTCCGTTCAGTGCCCCGGAACCCCCGTCGGCCCGACTACTTTTGCCGAGTTGGAAGCCTACAAAAACACATAAAATCAAACCAATAAACAATACCGCCGAGTACACCCACGGATTAAAAATTGACGGATTCATAAAGTCCTTTGGAAACGTATGGAGAGTCCTGATTAACTTGGGAATAGTTTGCCCCATGCGGTGCTTTTTCGCTAGAATCCAGGCAGCAAAAATGAACAGTTGATCCGAAAGCTCCGAAAGGTTACTTGTTCAATAAACGCATTATCTGACAGAGGCAGGCAATTCATGAAAATTCTGGTAGTGGGTGGTGCGGGTTATATTGGCAGCCATATGGTAAAACGCCTGCTTCAGGGTGGGGCAGAGGTGGTGACTCTGGATAATCTTTCCGGTGGTTATCGTGATGCAGTTTGTGGTGGCGTTTTTGTTTATGGAGATATTGCGGATACCCGGTTGCTGAATCGGATTTTCTCAACGCATTCATTTGCTGCAGTCATGCACTTTGCTTCTCATATTCAGGTGGGAGAATCTGTGCAGGAGCCTTCCAAATATTATCAGAACAATGTCAGTAATACACTGAATCTTCTGGATGTGATGGTTGCATTTGATGTCAAAAAATTTATTTTTTCTTCTACAGCAGCGATTTTTGGTGAACCTCAATATACGCCCATTGATGAAAATCATCCCAAAGATCCCATCAATCCCTATGGACGAAGCAAGTGGATGGTGGAGCAGGCGCTGTCTGACTACGATCGCGCTTATGGCCTCAAAGCTGCTTGTTTGCGCTATTTCAATGCGGCAGGGGCGGACCCTGATGGGGAGCTGGGTGAGCGCCATGATCCGGAGACGCATCTGATTCCGCTGGTATTACAGGCCGCTTCCGGGCGACGAACCCAGATCCGCGTGTTCGGGCGTGATTATGAGACACCCGATGGGACCTGTATTCGTGACTATATTCATGTGACTGATCTGGCTGAAGCACATTGGCTGGCACTGGAACATCTTCTCGCCGGAGGCGATAGTTGCGCTTTTAATCTTGGGAATGGTAACGGTTTTTCGGTTCAGGAAGTCATTGATGTCGCCCGGCAGGTGACGGGCAAGCCCATTGCTTGTGAAGATGAAGCTCGGCGTGCAGGGGACCCCGCCCGCCTGGTAGCGGACTCGCGCAAAATTCGGGAACAGTTGGGATGGCAGCCCCGCCATGCGGATCTGGCCAACATCATCGCCGATGCCTGGCGTTGGGAGACCCGCTAAGGGTTCGTTCCGTGCCAAGGCAATCAGGCGCGAGGCAATCATGTGCATGGCACTCAGGCAGCAGGGATGCAGCCCCGGGCGCCGACACTGCCCGCCAGTTTCTGGATGAACTCCGGCGTGTGGTGCACGTCAATTCCGTGCTTCATCTCCATTTCCAGCCCTTTGGCCGTTTTAATGCAGTATAACAGGGCGGGGGTGGCCGTTTCTCCGGTCTGATGCAGCAGTTGGGTATTGGCCTTGACTGCCGCCTCGTCGACCGCAGGAATATGACTCAGGGGTTTGGTGCTGCCTTCTTCGGTATGCAAATCAAAGCCTTTTTCGTTATTGGCCCAGGCTTCGGCAGGATTTTTTGCAGCGAGAATGGTTGCCGCCTTGGCCGGGCTGGAAGGCTTGAGGAAGCCGACAGGAACCACTTTTACCCGGACTTTGCCTTCGGCTACCGGTTGTTGCAGCGATTCCCAGAGCAGATGACAGAAAATACAGTTGGGATCCATGAACACGACCATCAGCGGTCCCGAATGTCCTATGGTAAAACCCGGTGCTGCCAAGGCTGCGGGCGCAATTTTTTCGGCAGGTACTTTGGCGGGTTGAGGCAGGTACTTGTCTGCATAATGTCCGGTGATGTTTTCCTGCTGGGCATTTACTACCGGACCCAATAACAGATATTTGTCGGACAGCATCCATAGTATGCCCTGTTGGTGCTGGTCAGTTTCAACGACAATACCCGTCAGGCTGTGGACGGGACCGGGAAAGACTTTAGTGACATGGATTTTATTATGGAAATTTTGCTGGACCAGGTGTTCCGCCGGTTTCAGATTGGAGGTGGTGACGCTGGCGCAGCCTGCAAGCAAGAAGCCTCCTGTGAGTAATGTCAGGTTGCGGAACTGTCTGTTTAACGTCATTTCGTATCATCCTCAGGCTGATTTGTTGAACACAATGTCTCCATCCTAGCAAATACCCTGATCTGTCGCATCCCGATCCGTCAGAACCGATCATTCAGCGTTACTAAGGCAGAGTGCGTTGTTGCAGGGTATGGAATGGTTGCCGGAGACCGGATCAAAATAAAAAAATGGCGCTTATCCACAGACCAATGCCTCCGGCAGCACTGATCCCCGCTACCGCAAACAACCATTTACGTCGGGTCAGCGCAGTAATTGATGCCAATGAAATGGCAATTTGCAGAAAAATCATGGCAATTTCCAGATCATTATGGGGACGGTTGAGATGCGCCGACTCACGGTTGGCCGCTTCAGATTTTTGCTCCATTTCCGTGGCACTTTGCTGAATGCTGACTTTCTGGTGTTCATATTTTGCAATTTTTTCTTTAAAGTCGGCGGATTTGTTCGGGGCAAGAATAATGGCCAGCTCCATCATGTGCAGCTTGGTGCTGACGGCCTGATAGTAATTCCACTGGTCAGCAGCCTTGGCCTTTTCCAAAACGGCTTCATTTTTTTGGAGTAGTACCTCATTCATCAAGTGGGTCCCCTGATAACTGACAATGGCGCCAAATGCCGCGAGGATAGCGGTAAATATGGCGACCCACTGACTGAGACTGTGATGCTCTCCGCCATGACCTTCGGCAGCATGATGAACCATTTCTTCGTGGGGTGGGTGGCTATGCAGTCCATGTCCGCTCATGACTTCTCCAGCTTGGTCAATCGTTGATTTGCGGCTATGCTCATGAGATTGCCGGTTCAGGTCAAGTGCTTTGTGGTCTTTCCCGGAAATGCATTCAGGAGGGTTATTGATGGCCATGCAAATACCAGCTCCCCAAGGAGAGCAACCAGACGCTACTACGCCCGGAATGGCCGTGCTTGCGGGTGGTTGCTTCTGGTGTACCGAAGCTGTTTACCTTGCTCTGGAAGGGGTCACCCGGGTGGTTTCGGGTTATGCCGGAGGAGCCCGGGAAACAGCCAATTATCGGGCGGTCTGTAGTGGTACGACCGGTCATGCCGAGGCGGTGCAAATTTATTTTGATCCGGCGCGTTTGTCATTTGGCCGGCTGTTGCAGGTTTTTTTCGCCGTGGCCCATGACCCCACCCAACGCAATCGCCAGGGGAATGATGTGGGGACGCAGTATCGTTCGGCTATTTTTGCCGTAAATGCTGCACAACGGCAGATGGCTAACGATTATATTGCAGAACTCAATGCGACAGGATTATTCGGGCAACCCATTGTAACTGAAGTAACTATTCTGGAAAACTTTTATTCTGCGGAGGACTATCATCAGGATTATGCCCGCCGTAATCCTGATCAACCTTATATCTGCGCGGTTGCTTTGCCCAAGGTGGAAAAATTGCGGCATACTTTTCCACAGTATTTACAGACCAAGGAGTCTTAGGAAATGCCCACTTCATCTGCAGGATATGACTTGACCCCCATTGATGCCAATACTCGTGCCGAAATGGCTAAAGATTTACCCGCAGAGGTGCGCCACGTGTTATTTGAGCATGGTACGGAACCGCCGTTTTGTGGAGGCTTGCTCCATGAAAAGGAGGCCGGTAACTACGTGTGTGCGCTTTGTAGTCTGCCCTTGTTTCGCTCGGCCAACAAATTTGAGTCAGGAACCGGCTGGCCCAGCTTTTGGGAGCCTTTCGCCCCAGATCATATCCGTGAATTGACTGACACCAGCTATGGCCGGGTGCGTACGGAAATCCGCTGCGCCCGCTGCGACAGCCATCTGGGGCATGTGTTTCCGGATGGGCCTGAACCCACTGGCCTGCGTTATTGCCTCAATTCTGCCGCCCTCCGGTTTGAACCCGAGGCAGGATGAGTCCGAGAACAACAGGCAAGGGATATTGGAGCAAAAAGCTTCCTGTCTAACTGTTGCTTTCAGGATGAATGAGTGCCTGGTTTTCGGGAAGTTTGTCGTGCGTGGCCGCAAAGTTGTCGGCCATTTTCTTTCTGAGTTGGGTGATTTCTTCGGGGCTATGTTCGCGAGAAATGCAGGCATGGTAGGCGTGATGTGCCGTTGCGAGCGCGGAGTCCGCGAGACCGTGGGTATCCAGATATTTTCCCAAACGGCAACGATGAGAATCATCCAGGCTGGGAAGCTGACCAAGAATCGCGGGCGCAATCTGATATAAGCTGTCGAATTGCAAATGCGAGGCGTAAGCACCCAACAGGGTTTTAGGCTGATTGTTTTGTGGCTCTGGCGTCCAGGCCTGAAGCCAGGGTAGCAATGATTCTTCGGGCATGGGCCGCGCAATGGCGTAGCCCTGAACGCAGTCCACACCGAGAACGGCCAGAGCGTCCAGGGTTTCCGGCGTTTCCGCCCCCTCGACCACATAACGCGAACCCATGGACAAGGCCAATGCGGCAACACTGCCGACAAAAATCAGATCTCCGGGTTGCTCGGGAATCCCCCGGACCAGACACTGGTCGAGTTTGACTTCATCAACGGCAATTTCTTTCAGGCGCAACAGCGAGGCGTAGGCGCTACCCACATCATCCAGGGCAACACGAACCCCCAGTGAACGAATGGTGGCGATTTTTTCCTGAGCCAGTTGCAGGGACAGAAAATCGCCATTTTCGAGAATCTCCAGGGTTAATTGTTCCGGTGCCAGCGTACAGTCGGCCAGAACCGCCTGTAGTTCTGGCAGAAAATTGTCTGCAAAGAGGGCGTCCGGAGGGATGTTAACGGCTACTTCCAAAGGAAATCCGGCAATATGAAGCTGTTGTGCTGTCCGCGTGGCAATACGCAGTATTCTGCTGGTGAGCATTTGCGCTGCTCTGCTGTCCAGATGGGGAATAAACGTGTCGGGAAGAATAATCTCAGTGCCTTGCCGCAGGCGGGCGAGGGCTTCAATGCCAATGATGCGACCTGTTGCCAGATGCAGAATCGGTTGGTAATAGGCAATCAGGCCCTCATCCTGCTGAAGCAGCGTCAAATACGGCAGATTGCTTTCTCCAGAAAACACTTCTTCTCCCTGGAAACTGGCCCAAAAATGGCTACGTTCTGCTTTATTGGCTTTGGCGACATAAAGCGCCTGATCAGCATGACGCAGCAGTATTTCGCTATCGCCTTCATCAAAGGGAAAAATGGTGATGCCCAGGCTTCCGCCAATTTTGACGGTGATATTGCCGGGAAGAACATAGGGTCTTTCCAGGGCTTCAGAAATCCGGACCATCAGCTTTTCTACATCTTCCATGTTCTGGATGTTTTCCAGAACCAGGGCAAATTCATCGCCCCCCACTCGGGCCACAAAATCTGTCTGCCGAAGTGCCTGACCCAGCCGGTTGGCGACTTTTTGCAATAATACATCGCCGGCGGCATGACCATACTGGTCGTTGACGGGCTTGAAATCATCCAGATCAAGCATGCAGATGCCCAACAGTTTTTCTTCACGCCGGGTGCGCTGGATGGCCTCGGGAATTCTGTCCAGAAGGGCCACCCGATTGGGCAATCGGGTCAGCGCATCATGACGCGCCATCCAGCTCTGGGTGATGCGTTCCTGATCAATGCGTTTTTTGAGATCCATTTCATCCAGGCCATAACCAATCAGTTTGCCTACCCGGGCAAGCGTGCCCAGGATTTCCTGGTCAAAAATGTTCTTTTCGCTGCTGGTCACACCGAGAATCGCCCAGATTTGCCCGTTACGCCGAATCGGGATGGTAGCGACGCTGGCCCAGTTTTGTTGTTCCATCAGATTATGTTGGGCACTCAAAGCCGGATCGTTGCGGTAATCATTACGGTATTGCAGGCGCTCAGATTGCCAGGTATCGCGCAAGAGGCTGGGACGATCTGAAAACAGCTGGATACCCAGATTACCGAGAATTCCGCTCCCGGTACCGGCACCAGCAAGGGCCTTGAAACAGCCATCCTGATCGGGCTTCATGACATAAGCGGTTTTGAACAGGGTCCCTTCCACAATGTGCTGACAGGTTTTGCGGAGGATCTCAGTTTCGGAGCGGGCCCGGATCAGAATGTCGCCTTCGGCGAGAAAAGCCCGATAGAGACTATTTAAGCGATCGATACGTATTTGTTGTTGATGACGACCAATGGCGATGCCCAACATGATGGCAAGATGCCGTATCAAGTTCTGGCGATTGGGGGCCCGGAAAAACCCCGGAATTTTGCTATACAGGGCAATAACGGCGTAAGGCTTGGCATTTACTTTAACGGGAATGGTCACATTGGAACGCCAGCCATATTTTTGAGTGGCCATTCGCCATGGGTTTGACATCGGATCCGTTTGCCAGTCATCTATATAAATGATTTCACCGCTTCGCCAGGCGGTTCCAGCAGGACCCTGTCCAAAAGGGCTATTGTCCAGACGGATTTCAACAGTATCCAGATATTCCTGTAATTCTTCACCGCTGACCTGATCGCGGAGCAGGTGAATGCCATCATCAGAATGGCTGATCCAGGCACCATCCAGACCCGGAATAGACATCAACTTGTCGATCATCCGGCCCACGCTTTCTTCTGGAGTTGCATCGCTGATCAGCAGTAGATCAATACGTTCCAGAATTTTGCGCTCTTCCTGGGCAGCAGATTCCATACCCTGTAATTGACGGGCCAGATCGGTGGCGAGTCTTTGCAGCAGATATCCGCGTAATTCGGGGGTGTCTTTAAAAAAGGGATTGAGCAGATCGAGCAGGCTGTCACTGTAAAGGGCCATGCTGTTGATCAGCCACTCACTTTGAATGCCCATTAAGGCATGGATCTTGCCAATTTCCTGTGAGCGCAGCGCAAAATCATCATCATCGTCTGGTAACAGCAGCGACAAGGAATGTTTGCATTGCTCTGCTTTCAGTCGGGAGACTCGTTCATTACCCAGACGCTTTAGTACAATCTCCAATTCGGGGTATTCCGCTACTTTTGCATAAAACTGCTCTACCGCCTGGGCAATGGCAGCCGAAAAATCGGCCTGCTGGTTCTGAAGCAGTGAACTGAGTAACTTACGGGATTTAAGGGGGAATGGACTGGACATGCTTTCCTGTGGGTTTTTCTAGAGTGGGTAGTGGGCCATGAGCAGTCTGTGCGTACTTTAATTTGTTGTGTTAATTAGCTGAATTTTGCAGAGCTGACAAGAGGCCGCTCATCCGCAGGGTTCTGCGGGTGATGGCTTGTTCCAGGCCAGCCTTCGGGGCAAACAAGCTGAATTTATCGCGAGCCCGGGTAATGGCTGTATATAACAGTTCCCGGCGGATCACCGCGCTATCCTGCGGCGGCAGAATCAGCGCCGTGTGCTGGAACTCTGAACCTTGGGATTTGTGTACAGTCATGGCCCAGGCGCTTTCGCTGTATTTGAGGCGGCTTGGGAGAATGGCGCGAGGCAGTGGGTCGTTGCCGGGAAAGTAAACCCGCAACTTGCCTTGCGGATCGGGGAGAGCAATACCGATGTCACCGTTGCTCAGCCCTAGCTGAGGATCATTGCGGGTAATCAGGGCGGGGCGTCCGGCATACCAGAGCCCTTGGGTTTTGAGGAGGCCGGTTTCCTGCAGATGGTTTTCGATGGCCTGGTTGATTCCGGCAACGCCCCAGGGCCCCTGGCGCAGGGCGCACAGCAGGCGGAACGCGCCATATTGTTCGAGAATCTGCTGTACCCAAAGGGCGTGTTCCTCAATATTTTTGCCACTCCCCCGGCGGATATTTTCCCAGAGTGGCCGGTAGCCTGAGTGGCTGTCCGCCAGTTGTAGGATCTGCGCAATTTCCGGAGCTTCATACCATTGGAGCACTGCTTCCTGGTGGAGTGTCTGGATAGCAAGAGACGTTTGTCCCTGTTGCACGGCGTCAGCGAGCGCGCCAATTCCGGCGTTAAAGCGATGACTGCGTTGCAGTCGCACCACTCCGCTGGCAAGAGGATTGGTAGAGCGGCGGTCTGCCTCCAGCGTGCAGTTGCAAGTCTCCTCCAGCCAGGTGCAGGTTGCACTGTCGTAGGACCCGGTATGATTGCAAAGATCGGCAAGTACCGCGCCCGCCTCGACGGAAGCCAACTGATCCTGATCTCCCAGCAAAATCAGTTGGGCATGTTCGGGTAGTGCACGCAACAAGGCGGCCATCATTTCCTGATGAATCATGGAGGCTTCATCGACGATCAGCACATCCAGATCCAGGGGGTGCTGACGGTCATGGCGAAACCGTCGGGTTCCGGGACGTGCGCCGAGCAGGTTGTGCAGGGTGCGCGCCGGACCGATGCGCGCAAAGGCGGTCGCCAGATCCTGTTGACCCAGTGGCGGCAACTGGGCAATGGCGTTGTGCAGGGATTCATTAATGCGTACAGCGGCCTTACCGGTAGGTGCGGCGAGCACGATCCGCAATGAACTACTGTTGTGCTGCGCCATGAGCAGGGCCATCAGGCGCGCTGCTGTGTAGGTTTTGCCCGTACCCGGGCCACCCGTGATGATGGTGAAGCGGCCACGCAGGGCCAGCGCACAGGCAATTTTCTGCCAGGGAAGATTTTCCTGTGAACCTGAAGTGTCTGCGGGGAAAAGCTGTGCCAGCAGCGGTTTGAGTGTGTCTGCCGGGACGGGATTGAGCGCCCTGCGACTGACCTGTTCTGTCAGTGTCCGGGCGATGCACTGGGCATCGCGCCAGTACCGCCGCAAATACAGACAGCCCTGATCCAGCACCAGGGGCGTTTCGCTGTCGTCGTCATGAGGTTTTGGTTGAGTGCGGTCGATCTGCTCCACCACCCGGCAAGTGCTGAGAATATCCATCCATTGTTGCGGCTGGGACCATGCGGCGAGGATATGGCGAATTTCCGTGATCAGTTCTGGTGCTCCGCTGAGAAAGCGATCGGGCTCATGCAGAAAAAGTTCGAGCTGCAAACAGGTATGTCCTTCGCCTTCCAGGCGGGCGAGCAGGGCTGCCGCCAGCGGCAAGAGGGCCGGTGCCTGGGGTTCCAGGCTGAGCAGAAACCGCGCAAAACTCAGATCGAGGGCTCTCAACCATTGCGCTTCCGTCCAATCTTGCAAAAGCTGGAGAATGGCTTCGGGATTGGTATGACAAGTAGCCTGACTCATGATGCGCGTTCTCCGGACGCAAACAACTGGTCCATCTCTTCAATCAGTGCCAGATTGGCGGGCAGATGAAGGATTCCGCGTTGCGGTCCTTCCAGTCCGCGCAAATAGAACAGGAGGGTACCCCCCAAATGTGCTTGCGGATCATAATTCCGGCCCAGACGCTGCTGCAGCAAACGGTGCAGGGCCAGTTGATAGAGACTGGCCTGCAGTTCATAACGATGTTGCAGGGTCTGCTGCTGCATGGCCTGCTCATGATAATCCCGGTCCTCGCTGCCGAGGACATTGGATTTGTAATCCATGACAAAATATTGACCGGCATCAGCAAATACCAGATCCATGAAGCCGCGCATCATCCCGTGCAGAACGCGATCCGGCAGACGCGGCCGCTGCATTCCGGGAAGCATCTGGTCGGTGCAGAGTTGGTCCAGTTCCCGGCTGCGCAGTGCGGCGCTGGGAAACCAGAAAGCCATTTCACTCTGATAGTGCTGCAGATTTTCCAGGCTCAGGCCGGATGCCATGAGGGGCGTCCGGACGATGGCTTGCAGCCATTCCAGGGTGCCTTCTGCCCAGCCGGACAGACCCGCCTGTTCACAGGCCCGGGTGATGCGTGCTGCGCTGCCCTCTTGCAAAACAGTGGCGAACCCTTGCCCCGCGAGCGCTTGCAGTTGGGTATGCAGGAAAGTGCCGGCACGCATTCCCTGTGGGTATTGGTGCCAGATGGCCCCTTGGCGGGCACGTCGCGCACTGAGCGGGACAGATGGGGACAGATCACGCACCAGCAGGGAAAAACTGCCTATTCCCCAGGTTTTATCGAAGTGACCATGATAATCGGGAATCCGGCTTTGCGTGTTGCTGGTGCTGGCGACCAAGGGGGTAACAGGGGTTTCTGTAGGCAGGGGTTGGATCTGAAGGTTTTCCCTGAGTGTGGCATTTTGCTGGAGGCGCTTGAGCAGCTCGGGCAAGGCCATATTATGGTGCTGATACCCCAACAGATAGGCGATGGCACTGTGGTCAAAAATGGGCGATTTAGCCGAGCTGGGTGCTGCCAGTCCCAGGAAGAGGGCATATTCCGCACGGGTCAGCGCCACGTAAAGCAGGCGTAAATCTTCCTGAAGGCGGGCGCGTTCCGTCGCTTTTGAGTCGCCCCGCTCCCAAATGATGCGCGCTGCACCATCCTCTTCGACCTGGACCTGATAATCCTCAGCCTTGTCTTTCCGGTAAGTGGCAATAAACGGCAGAAAAACCAGAGGGTATTGCAAGCCTTTGGCGGCGTGGATGGTGACGACCCGAATCAGCTCGGCATCACTTTCCAGGCGGAGAATGTGGGCATCACTCTGATCATGGCCAGCGGCGATGGCCTCGCGCAGAAAATGAATCAGTGCCTCAGGTCCTTCGCGGGTGGCGCTGGCGCTTTGCAGGAGTTCGCCAAGCTGAAGGAGATTGGTCAGGCGCCGTTCTCCATCAGGGTGGCGCAACAGCTTACGGGCTATGGCAAAGTGATGAATGCTGTGATGCAACATGGCCAAAACGCCCTGACGCCGCCATCTGCGTGACAAGTCCTGAAAATTGCCCCGTTGTTCTTCCCAGGCATTTTCATCCCGATTAAAAGCGTCCAGATCCTGATGGGACAAGTCGAGCAGCGGCAGGGCCAGAGCGACGCGCAGGCGTTGGGTGTTTTCCGGATCGGCAACGGCTTCCAGCCAGAGCAGCAGTTGTTGTGCTTCGGGACTGTCATATACAGATTGTTTTTCCGCGAGGAAAACACTGCGTACGTGCCGCCGTTGCAAGGCTTCACGGATACAGGCAGCCTCATGACGGTCACGCACGAGAATGGCGATGTCCCGCCCGCTTACCCGGCGTATTTGCTCAGCGTTTTCCTGGCGAAAACCGGTTTCAGGATCAGTGAGTATCTGGACAATGCATTCTGCTGCCTGTTCGGCGGCATGGTACAAATAATCCGCTTTGTTGAGGGTTTCTGCAGCGGCCCAGATGGTCAGGGCGGGTCCGGGTTGTTTGCCGAGTTGCCAATCGGCGTTTTTGCCATTGGCCCGGATGGGCCAGTAGGGCAAGGGATTGTCTGCACCTGCTTCGGCATAGGCAAACGCGCCTTCGGATAGTTCTGCTTCGGCTTCGCTATAGAGCGCATTGAGCGCAGCTACTAGTGGCGTGCTGGAGCGGAAATTGGTGTCGAGCTGATAGTGCCGGCCTGCGGTCAGGCGTCGTGCCTGCAGATAACTCTGGATGTCGGCGCCGCGAAATCGATAAATGGACTGCTTGGGATCGCCAATGAGCAGCAGGAGGCGCTCGGGGGTGTTACTTGCAGTGGCGTAAATGGCGTCGAAAATCCGGTATTGCAGGCTGGAGGTATCCTGAAATTCATCGACCATGGCCACCGGATATTGACTTTGCAGACGGCTTTTGAGTTGTTCGGCACGGGCCGGGTCACTCAGCGCATCAGCGAGGCGACGTTGATAATCGTGAAAGCTGACCTGATGATGCATGGCTTTGAGAGTTTCCAGGCGCTGCTGAACCCATGCAGCGGCATGACTTTGAATGTCATGATGAATTTTTTGGAATTGCGCTTTGAGGGTCTCCAGTTCGTCAAGAACGGCTTCCAGTATCCGGGCCGAAGACGGTGCTGCAATGGATCGTCCTTTGTTGCAGTTTTTCTGGAGGCTGCTGGCGCGGAGTAACTGACATTTCTCCAGGTTGCCAGGAAGACTTTGTTCGGGGCTATCCAGCCAGTCCTGTAAGGCCTCGAAAACCGCTTCCATGGCTTCGGGTTTGTATTTTCCGCCATTGAGCGGGTTGTCTGCCTTGGGACCGTTCAGAATCTGGAAGATGTAACTACGCAAGTCTGCCTGCTGATCAGACCAACGTTGTTTTAACATTTTAATCTGCTGTTGCAGCGCCGTTATGGATTGCGACAGCAGTGCCTGCAGAGGCCGGGAAGGCTGGCCAAAAGTCGCACCATTACCAAGCAACGGAACGATTTTACTCTGGACCTGATCGGGATCAGCAAACACCGCCAGCACCGGCTCCAGCAGGTGTTCCGGGAGTGGATATATTTCCTGCCGCCAGAAGTCACGGATGGCATCGGCGCGGAGATCATTATCGTCCTGCAGCAGGCTTTCGCGCAGATCACTGCCGGTCAGAAAGGCATGTTCGCGCAAACTGCGTTGGCACCAGGCATCAATGGTGAAAATGGCACTTTGGTCCATGGCATCGGCGGCCAGAGACAGTCGCCAGGCGGCATACTGACGTGCGGCTGGTTCTGCATAGTCCTCCAGCAATTTCTGCAAAAATGCATCAGCTGGCTGCTGCTCCGGCTCACGAAAATACGCGGTCGCTTCCTGCAGACGCTGGCGGATCCGTTCTTTCAGTTCCTGGGTCGCGGCCCGGGTGAATGTCATCACCAGAATGTTTTCGGGGAGTAGCGGCATCAGCACGGGCTGGCCAGCCTGCCCATGACCGAGAATCAGGCGCAGGTACAATGCCGCAATGGTCCAGGTTTTTCCGGTGCCGGCACTGGCTTCGATGAGACGACTGCCCCAGAGTGGCATCTCCAGAGGGTTTAGCGCCGTACTCATGCGTGTGGCTCCACTTCCAGTTTTCCCAGCCAGTCGGCAAAGGGCCGGTACAGGGCTTCGGCATATTCTTGAAAGCCCCACTGGCGAGGCCCACAGCGCTGGCTGCTCAAGCGGGCAAAATCCGGATAGTCCCGGGCCAGGCCGGGGTAACGCTGTACTTCTCCGTCGCTATGCTGATTCCCTTCATAAATGACAGCGGGGTTGGTATTTTGTAATGCGGCAACCGCCGTTTTCAAAGTGACGGGCAGGGGCTGGAGGAGGCTTTCTCCCCAGAAATCCAGCAATTCTTTGAGAATGTTGGAGGCATTTGCAATGGGCTGGGTGCTGTGGATCACGGCATCCTTGCCCAGCACAATGGCGCGGCTGGCAATACCCAAATCTGCGGCCAATAATTGCTGTATCCAAATATCCGCCATTTTGTCAGCCTGAATCTGGTTTTTATCATGGAGCAGGCGACTGGCACGGCACTGCAGAAAAGCCCGATGCTGGTCGGCATCCAGATACAAAGGCGGCAGCCAGTCATCCAGCAATACATGCCCCGCTTCATGATAAAGCGCATGGCGTTGATGCTCGGGCTGCCAGCTTTGCATCAGGGTTTGCCAGACGCTGAGAATGGGCACGGCGCTGCTGCGCAAGGTTTCCGCCTGCCGCTGTCCCAGAATCCCGAAGGCATATTGACCGCTGCGCAATTGTGCGGCGATTTTTTGCACAATAACCTGCGGATATTGGGTATTTTCTGTTCCTGCCTCCAGGATGGCGTTGAGCAGGCCATATTGATCCAGACCATTCAGGACAAAAGTTTCATTATCTGTGCTGCCGGAGGGGTCATCCTGAAAAAATGTATCCAGACGTTGCCGATAAAACGCCCGTGAGGGACAGCGGAAAAACTCAATCAAATCTTTCAGCCTTCTGCTGACTGTTTCGGGAATCGCCAGTGCCTGTTCGGGTGGGGGATTTTCTTCCGGATCAGGGAACCATTCGCGCGCCCAGGTATGGTGTTTTTGTGGATACTCCAGATAACTGCTGCTGAACGCCTGCAGCGGGTGTTCCAGGGTGATGCGGCGGAGCAGTCGGTTTTTTTCGGGCGCGGGGTCGTCGGCGGGATATTTATCCGGCCAGCCCGTGGCGATGGCATCGCGCAACTGGCTGATCATTAAGGCCGGTTGACGCGGCTGATTATTGCGCGGGTCCCGACCCGTCCAGCTGATATACAGGATTTGCCGTGCCGCCAGCAGGGCTTCCAGCATCAGGTAATGATCATCATCCCGGCGTGAGCGGTCACCCGGACGACTCATGCCCGCCAGGGCCATCAAATCATAATCCGGGCGCGGATTGCGACGCGGATAGTCTTCCTCGTTCATGCCCAACAGGCAGATCATGGCGTAGGGAACCGCCCGCATGGGTAGCAAGGTGCAGAAGGTGACTCCACCACCGAGAAAATGGCGATGTAATTCCGGCAGGTTGAGCATGTCCAGCCAGTTGGCGCGAAATACTGTCAGGGGCAGGTCTTCGGCAAAATCCGCCAGGGCACAATCTTCCAGCCACTGCTGCAGGGCGGCGTCCAGTTGTTGCATGATTTCAGCGTCATCTGCGTCTTCGGCACTGAAAAAATCGGCGAGCAACTGCCGGGCCGCTTCAGCCCAGGCCTGCGGACTCCGCGCCGTGCTCAGAGCGTGTTGCCAGTTTTCCAGACGTTCCAGCATCTGATTGAGAGGACCCAGCAGTGCTGCGTCGAGCCCTCCGGCCTCGCCGTAGGCCTCGATATGGGCGAAGTGACTGTCATGGCCATTGGCATAACCGAGATTCAGCCGCTGCAGGGCAAAAGCGCCGGTATTTTGCGCGCCGCAGTAGGACATACCCAATGCGTGGCGATGTTCTGCCGATAAACCCCAGCGCCACCCGGATTCTTCAAGCCAGGATTCGAGCAGGGGCAGATCACCGGTTTCCAAGCCAAAACGTCGACGGAAGGCCGGGCAATGCAGCAGATCACGGATTTCACTTTGCTGACAGCGCTGTTCCGGTAATTGCAGCAACCAGTCCAGTGCCTGCAGCAGGGGGGATTCTTCCCGGGCCTGCAAATCCACAATATGGTAGGGAATATAGCGTGCATCTTCGCGGTCGTACTGATCAAAAGTGGCGCGAATCAGCGGCGCAAAGCGGCTGATTTCCGGGACCATCACAATGATATCCCGAGGCTGCATGGAACCGGTGGCGAGATGGTCCAGTAGCTGGTCATGGAGAACCTGCAACTCGCGCAGGGCGCTGTGGGCGACGTGAAAAACAATGGAACGGTCGGTTTCGCAGACTGGCTGACAGTGTTCCGGAGTAATGACTTCCTGCTCGCGGATCAGTACCTGCAGTTGTCTGAGCAGGGTCTCGCCCCAGTCTTCGCTAAACAGGTCAATACGCGGGATGGCCAGCGCGCTTTGTCTGGCCCGGGTATCATCCCATTGCTCCAGCATGTTCAGAAAATCCCGACCCTGGCGACCCCATTGGGCGAGTAACACATTACATTCACTGTGCAGGCTTTCGGGCGCTATCTGGCTGAGGTCCCGATCCTGGCGCAGGGGCTGGCGGCGGCGTTCGCGGCGGAGCAGTTCCCTTTCTGAAATAATGTCTCCCCAATAAAAACGGCAGGGATTGGGTACCGCGAGAATCACCTGCACGCTTTGTCCCAGCGCCGCCAGAGCGCTCAGGCTCTGTTCGGGCAGGGTGGCCGCTCCAAACAGGATGACCCGCCGTGGCAGGGCCGGACGCGGTGTTACTCCGTTTGTCATGGCCTTTATGAAAGCCTGGTGCACTTCGGCCCGGCCCATGATAGCGCTTTGATTCTGTAGCAGCAGATCCTGCTGGACAGCCTGCCAGAGTCGAGACTGCCAACGCTGATCTGCCGGTATGCTGGCGGTTTGTCCCTGCGCGTTGCGCAACGTATCCCGGCCCTCAGCCCAGTCCTGCAGCCAGTCACTGCGATAAACCTGATATTGATCAAAAAGATCGGCAATTTGCGCGGCCATCTGCCAGCGGCGTTCCATGGCAGTACTGCCGTTGCCGTTGAGATAATGCTGCAGGGGGGCAAAATCATGGGTGGATAGCAGCTGCGGAAGCAGCCGTATCAGTCGCCAGGTAAGTGCATGTTTATCAAGAGGAGAACGACTGGCGACCTGCTCCCGGCCCAGTACCCGGACGTAACTGTCCCAGAGAAAACGTCCCGGCAGCATGACCTTGACGGCCGCACAAATCCCTTCGTGCTCTGCCAGGGTCCACTGCAGCCATTCGGCAATGCCGTTACTCTGGACCAGAAAAATTTCTTCTTCGAGAGGCTGCAGCGGGTGATTGCGCAGCCATTCGAGGACGGCATCACGAAGCCATTCCAGACGGTCGCCCTGGAGGACAATAAAACCGGGCTCCAGGGAGCCGGCCAATGTTTCAGTCATGTAAGGTCCGGCAGTCATTGCTGTTCACCAAGTCGATCATCTGCAGATCCAGCATCTGGCGCAGGAGCCCCTGCATTTGCTCGGCAACTGTTTGGGCATTCCCGTCAATCTTCCCGTGGTCTTGCCAATGCTGGAAGATGGCGCTTCCAGATTGCGGGTCGGCATCCAGACTGACCAGTATTTGCAGGCTCAAGGCATCAGGCTCCAGCATCTGGACAGCGTCGACCCGATCCCGATAAAGGTACAGGGAAACCGGATTCGGGTCGAGAACGGGGGCTGCGGAGAATGTTGGCCGCAATATCAGTTGCTGGACAGGATAGGCATACTGAACCAGCGCATGAACCGCGTTCAGCCGTAGCGGGGTGGTCCAGGGATCCTGCGCTGCTGATCCGCTGTGCTCGGGGAGTGTGTCGGTCTGGGCAACACCCAGAGCCAGTTCCAGCCATTCCAGGTGCGCCAGTTCCAGGGCATAAGGCAGATCCTGCTGAAGGCGTTGCGGATTTTGGCTCAGATAGGCCATAAATTCATCGGGAATCTGTCGAAAAAACGGACTGCGACAGGTATGTTCAGCAATGAACTTATCTCGCCAGAGCAGATACCGGGCTTCACCCAGGCAGCGAATCCACAGAGGAAAACAGGCACGCAGGGCGGCATCAAAATTACCCACCAGCAGTTCCCGGTAAAGATCTACCGCCTGGGCATCCATAAATCCTGGAAAGGGTTGCTGGGCCGGGTTGCGCAGATGGGCAGTCAGTATCCTGAGCCGGTCCTGTTCATTGGCCGTATCAGAAATCTGCATGAGCTGCTGTTTGCGGTGCAATTTTTCGGGCCTCGCGCAATAAATCCGTCAGGGGTGGGATTTGGTTATCCCATTCCAGCAGAGTGGGCTTGGGGCCAAATTGCTCCCGACTGTGTTGCAGCAGTTTCCATACGGCAGGGTCCACAGCAGCATCGTGGGTATCAATCAGCCAGCCGTTCACATGCTGCTGGTGTCCGGCGATGTGTTGATAAACGATGCGTTCTACGGGCAAACACTGCATAAATTCCAAAGCATCGTAGTGATGGTTGCAACTGTTCACATACAGGTTGTTGAGGTCCAATAACAGCTTGCAGCCGGATTTTGCCAGCAGCCCTAAAAGAAAGTCCTGCTCGCTCATGGCGCTGTGTGTGTAATCACCATAGTAGGCTGTGTTTTCGATAATCAAGGGCATTTTCAGGAAATCCTGGACCAGCATCACCCGCTGCGCGACATATTCCAGCATTTCTTCCGTCAGCGGCAGGGGCAATAAATCGTAAAGTTGACCCCGGTCGGAGCAAAAAGCCAGATGCTCGCTGTAGTGCTGAATGCCGTGCTCTTGCATGAAGTCGCCCACGGCTTCTAGGAGATTCATGTCAAGCGGTTCCGGCCCGCCGATGGATAGGGAAAGACCATGACAAATAAAAGGATAGATATCCGTCAACTGACGGAGCTGCTGTTCCGGGCGGCCACCAAAGCCAATCCAGTTTTCCGGAGCCAGTTCAAAAAAATGGATATCACTCTGGGTATGGGCCAGTAAGTCGTCCAGAAACTCCCTGCGCAGGCCAAGGCCAATGGCATTTTCAGGCAGGTTGGCGGCATGTGCTCCCGTCATTTATGCGACTTCAGGCAGCGCCGAGTGGGCTGACGTGGGCTTCATAAACGACGGAGGCACTACAATCAGGAATGCGTGTTCGGCATGTGCATTTTTTCCATGGTTTTTTTGCCGCATTTTCCGTCATGGGCCTTGATAGCAGATTTGCTGACGCAATTTGCCTCCTTCGCCTTGGCGTTATTTGCAGTTTTGGGGGCCATCTTGTTCATATATTTTGAGCAATTGCCTTCCTGTTGACCCTTGCCCATCATCTGCGAGCAATTCCCTTCATTTTTGGCGCTACTGCCCATCATGGCAACTGGCTGCAGAGTTGCCGTGCCCGTGGTAGCGGCAATGGCGGTTGCCGGCAATGCCGCCATGGACAAAGCAAAAGCGGAACCGAGCGCAACAGAAACATAGGTTTTTTTCATGACAAATCCTCAGCAAAGTGGGTTTTTAGGGAGCAGGCCATGGTGACGCCCACCCGCAGTTTGACTAAGAGCAATCTCTCACAGCACATGAAATCCTGCAACTTTATGGTGAATAAAGGTAATCTGAATCAGAACCTGCTGGCCGTTAGCCATGGTCAGGCGCCATATTCCGCTCCGGTATTTTCCTTCGTTCAGGGTGGTCACATAATTCGCCGTCCAGTGTTTTTGCAGATCCAATTTTTCATCAAGCCGGGCAGCCATTTCCTTAAAGCTTTGCGCTGAGGCTGCTGTCGTGAACTGGGTATCTGCATTTTCTGTCCATAGGTTGAAATCCTTGTGAACCAGGGCTGTCATCAGGCGATCAAATTGTTTCTGGCTGTGATCAGGCGCCGAAATGCTGCAGTCGCCGGAGCTGGCCGCCCATGCACTTTGAAAGATAAACGGCGAGCTGCTGCACAACACTATCAGTAAAGCTCTTTTCAGCATCCTGTTTTCCTTTATGTTACAAAGAAGAGGCTTACCAGCGACCCCGAGGCCAATATCCCCAACCGGGTCCGTACCAACCAGGAAAGAAACCAAAGCCGGTGCCGACAAAAACCTGTTGCTCCACCTGTGCACGGGGCGGTTCTATAGGCCACAAATACACGGTATTCGCTGCCAGTTTGGGATAAGTATAACTGAACTGACCTACATCATGGTGCTCAGTGCCGGTAATCATTCCGATAAAAGTGACCTCACGGTCGGGACGATAAAGCATGGGATCATAAAAACCGGGTGCGCAGGCCACAAAGCGACCAATATGCGCCTCACCTTCTTCGGACCGGGGTCTGCCATCATTGCGCAGGGGTTCACCCAGTACGGTAAAGCAGGTTTGCTGCGTTTCGGGTCGGGTTTCAATGATTTTGCCACCCCAGCGCACTTGATGACCATTGAAATTGCCGCTTTGTGCGGCGACAGGGGTGATGTTTGGGAAAGTACCGCTGACCGGGGTGACCGTGGCGCAACCGGAAAGGCAGGCGGCACTGATCAGGGTGGTCCAGAAAGCCAGGCGTTGTTTCGTCATGATTTTGCTCCGCAAAAATGAGACTGACCCGCATATTGACCGAAATAAGCTCGGACTGGTTCCAAGCCTGCCCAAGCTCTTGAATTTTAGCTTAACGGGAAGTTCCCGGTCTACCGCCGGTGCTTTTGCTTCGACCCCCCCAGTAGCTCACAACAAACAGAATGACGGCCATGACCAGTTCCTGCGCAGCCGGGATCAGCCAACCTCTGGGCCAGGACTGAAACAAAACCATGGCAATGGTCAGCACACCGAGGAGAATCATGACTCCGGCAAGTCGTGACAACACCATAAACACATTTTTAGCGGTGAATACGCCGATGCCGCGATGAACGCCGATTCCGCGCAGAAAGCCGTCCAGTTTTTGCGGTGAAATCAGATAAACCAGTGCCAGGACCAGAAAGGCAAGAATGCCCAGTGCAATGATGACTCCAATGATACTCATGATATTGACCATGGGCATGACGGCTCCTCCATGTGGATTGTTCCTGAACAGTATAACCCATCTGACCATATCCCGAGCCAAAAGTTGGCTCCAATTGCAATGGCGTCGACTAAAAATGTGGACTGTCTTCCTGCAGTTCGGCAAAACGCGCTGCGAGAAAATCTATCAGGGCGCGTACGGCAGGGAGCAGCCCCCGTCGCGAAGGAAATACGGCGTGGATAAGCTCCGGATGTGGGGCCCACGCAGGCAATATGCGCATCAAAGTGCCTGTAGTCAAAGCTTCGCGCACCATCAGTAGCGGCAGCTGGACAACTCCCACCCCGGCTATGGCTGCATCCCGCAGGGCAATCATGTCCGTAGTGACGAAGCGGGGCTGATGCGTCCGGATGACGACGGCATTTTGCGGTCCGAACAACTCCCAATGATGATTTTGCTGGAGGCTTCCCAGACCCATGCTCGGTAATTTTACCAGATCGTCGGGTTGCTGGATGCGTCTTGCCTGAAGCCCCAGGGTGGGGCTGACCACCAGGCATTGACTGCGCTCGGCCAGAATACGTTGGATGAGTTCACTATCAGGCAATGGCGGTGGCCTGACCCGGATGGCGACATCCACACCTTCACCCAGTAAATCTACCCGCCGGTTGCTGGCTTCGAGCAGTAAGGTGACCCGAGGATACTGCGCCATGAAATCCGCGAGCATGGTGCTGACCTGCAAATGCAGCAGGGCTACCGGACAGGTGAGCCGCAATACGCCGGCGGGTTCCGCCTTGACGGAATCAATGGCCTCTTGAGCCCCTTCGGCTTCCACCAGCATGGCCTTACAGTGGGTATAGTAGATTTGCCCGATTTCCGTCACGGTGAAATGGCGCGTAGAGCGTTGGATCAGGCGCACACCCAGGCGCTCTTCCAGCCCGGCGACGCGGCGGCTGAGTTTGGATTTCGGCAGGTTGATGGCACGTGCCGCCGGAGCGAAACCCCCATGCTCTACTGCCTGGACGTAATAATAGAGGTCGTTCAGGTCTTCCATGGATGCATTGTCCTATATATGAGACTCTGATAAGCGAATTTAGCCACTACTCATGTTTTGGATCAATATCTATACTAATAGCGTAGACAGTATGGACGCTTTTCAAGGAGATCAGCATGAAAAAAATATTGGATATTTATGATGCACCGCCTTCCCATTGGGTCGGAGATGGCTTTCCGGTCAGTTCGCTGCTTTCTTATCATCAACACGGCAAAATGTTGAGTCCTTTTCTGCTGCTGGATCATGCCGGGCCTATGCATTTTACTCCCAGTAAACAGCCGCGTGGCGTAGGTACCCATCCCCATCGGGGTTTTGAGACGGTCACCATTGTGTATAAGGGCGAGGTCGCCCACAAGGATTCAACCGGTCGTGGTGGAATAATTGGCCCCGGCGATGTGCAATGGATGACTGCGGGCTCAGGGATTTTGCATGAGGAGTTCCATTCGCCAGCATTTACGGCAGCTGGGGGCGAGCTGGAGATGGTGCAGCTCTGGGTGAATCTTCCGGCGCGAAACAAAATGACGACGCCTGCTTATCAGGCCATTGTGGATGAAGATATTCCCCAAGTGAGTTTGCCGGAACAGGCTGGATCATTACGGGTGATTGCGGGTGAATATGCTGGAGAAAAAGGCCCGGCCCATACTTTTTCGCCGCTACAGGTCTGGGATATTCGTCTGCAGGCCGGGGGGCGCAGTCAATGGACCTTGCCTGAAGGATGGAATGTGGCGCTGGTGCTGTTGCAAGGAGAATTGACGGTGAACGGTGAAAATGTACTACGGGCCGCGCAGATGCTGGTGCTGGATGCTGCGGCCCAGGAATTTTCCATCGAAGCCCACAGTGATGCGGTGCTTTTGCTGCTCAGTGGCGAACCGCTGGATGAGCCTATTGTCGGATATGGCCCGTTTGTCATGAACACGGAAGCGGAAATTCAACAGGCCATTGCAGATTTCAGAAGTGGCCGTTTCGGGCAGATGGAACAATGAATATCATTCTTTGCTGTCGACAAGAAGATTTTCGATGCGGCGATCTGGAATCAACCATAAAAAAGCGAGTCCCAGATAAATAAGTTTGGCTCCTGTGGGTGACCATTGGGCCGAAATGATGCCTATGAAATAGAAGATGGGTGAGACTTTTCCTTTCCAGTCCCGACCAATGGCGCGCCGCAAGGTCGGTGCTCCGGCTGCGATAATGCGTTGCTGAAGGATGAAATAGGCAATGGCAGCCATGAAAAGGACCACGCCGTATAATTCTGTAGGTGCTGTGGCGAAATGGTTTTCACCCATCCAACTGGTGACGAAGGGAAAAAGTGATAACCAGAACAGCAGATGCAAATTGGCCCAGAGAATGCTGCCGGTGATTTTCCCACTGGCTTGCAGCATGTTGTGATGGTTGTTCCAGTAAATACCGACGTAAATAAAGCTCATTATGTAGCTGAGAAATACGGGCAGCACGGGTAAAAGTGCTGCCATATTTTCCCCGTGAGGGACCTTCATTTCGATGACCATGATGGTGATGATGATGGCAATGACACCATCACTGAAGGCTTCCAAACGGTTTCTGCCCATGCTTCCTCCCTGACTGCCTGTAGTTAGTCAGGGCATATTAAGCATGATTATTCTGTCAGGGAATATTTCGGGCTTACAAATCCCCCCAATCCGGTTCAGCCAGACGGTATTGATCATTTTCATACTGATAGCGCCGTTCCCAGGGGCGCGGAGTGAGTTCCTCCCCGGTCTGCTTGATAGCCAGCACCTGATGCAATGCCGACCAGTTGCGCCAGAAGGCATAAGCGCAACCTGCCATATAAATGGCCCAGATCCGATAGCGCTTGTCTCCGACCATGGCCGTAGCTTCGTCCTTATGGGCTTCCAGACGGTCTACCCAATGAATCAAAGTCTGGGCATAGTGTGGCCGCAGGTTTTCGACATCAATCACCTCAAGATTCTGTCCGGCCATATCCCGGACGACGCGCCAGAGGTGAGGAATTTCACCATCGGGAAACACGTATTTATCCATGAAATCACTGCCAGAATGATGCCCCGCCTCATCGTCCTGCTGGCTGGCGGTAATGCCATGATTCATGACCCAACCGCCTTCCTTGAGTACCCGGTTGATGACCTCAAAATACTCGGGTAACTTGGCTCGACCCACGTGCTCGAACATGCCGACGGATGACACCTTGTCAAAATAATCGCGTTCGGGAATATCGCGGTAGTCCTGCAGACGAATTTCTACCCGATCGGCGAGGCCTTCCTTTTCAATCCGCTCTTTGGCAAAGGCAAACTGTTCTTCACTGAGGGTAACGCCCACCCCCTGAATGCCATAGTGTTTGGCGGCCCAGGTCAGCAGACCGCCCCAGCCACAGCCAATATCCAGAAGTTTTTCACCAGGCTGCAGATGGAGTTTGCGGCAGATGTGATCCAGTTTCTGCTCCTGGGCAACATCAATATCTTCTTTGCCGGTTTTGAAATAGCCACAGGAGTACACCATGTTGCGATCCAGCCAAAGCTTGTAGAAGTCGTTGGAGACATCGTAATGATAGTGAATAGCTTCCTTGTCCTTGGCTTTGCTGTGTAAGGCCTTGTGGAGAATGCCGGTTTTGGGCTTTTTGGCTGGAAATGCGTCGCTGAGGCCTTCGGCAACAGCAAGAATGTCCTGGTAGCGCCCTTCAATGCCGATAGTGCCTTCCACATAGCCTTCGCCCAATACGTCGAGAGCACTGCCGGTGAGTAGCTGGGTAATGACGCTCGCTGATTTGAGCTGCATGGTGACCAGTGTGGGTTCATCGAAAGCATATTCGTGACCATCCCAAAAAATGACCCGTAAGGGCAGCGCCTTGCCATTGAGGCCTTTTTTGACATGATCCAGAAAGGTGGTTCGCAAGTCTTTCACGTAACAACTCCTTTAATTAGCCAGTGAAATAGTTACAAGTCTTCTCCCGGGATCGAAACCCCTCTGACTTGATTATAGAACAATCAATTTCCGTCCATTTTGCACACGGTGCGAATTCGGGCGACGGAATGCACCCCATTTAACGGCTTCCTGCACCGCCAACAATGACCAGCACCACAACCATGGCGATCAGGATGTAGCTGGCATAGGTATTTACGTGTCCTTTATGCATTCTGGCGAGGCGACTCGCGATGTACAGGGCCACGCGAATGCTGGGCTGGATGACCAGGCGTTCGGAGATATTGGTAATGACCTGATGATAACTGCGGGTCAGCACAAAGGCGCCGTGGTGTTCTTCGTTTTCTTCGATCAAGGGGTGAAAAAATCCCTGAAACACCACGCGTACCGGTGCAGCAAAGGTGGTGGCGGTGTAGGTCATTTCCGGACGCAGGCGGGTCAGTCCGGCATCCCACAAAGTATTTCGGGTGACCCGGCGCTGGCGTATTACGCGTATCAGAATCCACACGCTGCCGAGCATCAATACCAGTACCACAAAAGTGAGTAAGGTGGACATGGCGTAGACCACAGGGGCAGAGGTTTGATCAAGATGCATCACGACCAGACTGCGCAAGGGCAGAAATGCTGCGCCCAGGCTGGCCCCGATGGGGTCCAGGGCATGGCGGACAGCCATGGGAACCTGGCTGGGAATATGGAAGAAATCAGGGACCAGAGAAGCCGTGGGATTCGTCCCCAGCAAGGTGGCCGCCAACCTGGACAAGACCGGGATGACGAGGGTGGCTGCCAGCCCCAGCAGCAAAGCCAGCAGTGCCAACAATCCCATGGGCAGCACGACGGTGAGAGGCGCTTTTTTGGCATTGGCAGCCTGGGGGGAGCGCGGCAGCCCCATCAAGGCACTACCGGGGAGCATGATAAAGCAGGTCAGGGCGAGCCCGGAGGTCAGTGCCAGCAGGGCCCCGGAGAGCGCGAAAGTGATGCGCACGGGTATATCCGGTATTTCGACGACGCGTAGCAGGGATTCCAGCAATAACCATTCGCTGACAAAACCGTTAAAAGGCGGGAGTGCGGCAATGGCAAAAGCACCGACAAGAAAAAAGCTGCCCAGAGCCGGCAGGCGTTTCATCAGCCCACCCAGTTCATCCAGGTTATGCGTGCCGGTGCTGGCGTCAATGCCACCCGCGCCCAGAAACAGCAGGGTCTTGAAGGTGGAATGATTAATCATGTGATAGAGACCTGCCACCATGCTGGCCCCGCCGAGCAGGGGATGCCCATAGGCGGCGAAGGTCAGGCCGGCGCCAATACCAGCGGTAGCAATTCCCATATTTTCCACCGAACTCTGCGCCAGCAGACGTTTCATGTCTTTTTCAACGAGCGCATAGATAATGCCGATGAGTGCAGTGAGCGCGCCGCTGCTGAGAATAATCAGGCCGAGATGTGGTTGATGCAGCGCGATGGGGGCGTCAATGCGCAAAAAAGCATACAGTCCCAGATTGAGCGTTGCACCGGAGAGAATGGGTGAGGTGGAGCGCGGTGCGGTACCATGGGCTGCAGGTAACCAGACATTGAGGGGAATGATGCCGGCTTTCATGCCAAATCCGAAAAATGCCAATAATCCCGCGACCATCAATAAGGTGGGAGACATTTCCGGAACCGCATGGTCAATTCCGCTCAGTTGTGGAGTGCCTGCGGCAGAGGCGAGCAGCAGCAGGCTCACCAGACCGGCCAGACTACCCAATTCAGAAAGCGCGAGGGTGAGCAGTCCTGCGGCCACCGGTTTGCTTTGCCGGGTTTCAAAGGTGATGAGACCCCAAATAGCCAGTGCAGCCAGTTCCCAGCAAAAAATGAACGCAACAATACTGCCGGCCAGGAAAAAACCGATCATGCTGGCTAAGGTCAGCATGGCGATGGCCAGAAAAAGACCACGTCGTGCCGCAGAATACAGGTTGGCATCGCGCGTCACAAAGGGAATGGCAACGGCAAAAACACTGGAGGTGATGAGTATGAGCAGCCCCCCCAGTGGCGTTTGCACAAAATCAAACGGGCCGATGATGGGCAGGCTGAGGGTGATCAGTGGCAGGCTCTGCCCTGCGGCAATGGCCATGACGCCCTGGATACCCGCCAGCACGCAGGCGCTGGTCATCAGCAACCAGGCCAGCAGGGCCGGAATCCGGCGGCCAGGAATCAGCGCCAGTAATGGACCAGCGGCAAAAAGCAGGTAAGCAATGATGTAAAGCATCAGGGCTGTTCCTCCAGAGCGGCGGGTGCCACGCGCCCGACCAGGCTGAGTAAGCCATGAATAATGGCGAGAGGCGGTGGCGGGCAGCCAGGCAACCACAAATCCACCGGGACAATTTTTTCCAGTCCGCCTGCACAGGCAAAGCTTTCACCAAATACCCCGCCATTGATGGCGCAGGTCCCCATGCCCATGACCCGTTTGGGTTCAGGCATGGCCGCGTAAGCCTTGCTGATGGCCGTGCGCATGGCGTCGGTAATCGGACCGGCAACCAGCAGGACATCGGCATCGCGGGGTGTTGCGGTCACGAAAATACCGAGGCGATGGAGGTTGTAGGGAGGCGCATCAATCAGGCGGACTTCATTGACACAGGCTCCGCAGGCCCCGGCATCTACGTACAGCACCTGAAGAGAGCGCGTAAAGCGTGATCCCAGAGCAGGCTGGGCAGAAGCGCTGGGAGCCCCCCAACTGAAATCTGTGCTCCACGGCAGGGCATTATCGCCCTGGCGGCAGCGTTGGCAATGAATACAGTGGGTAAAATCGACGGCGACGCCATCCCTCCCCTCCTGACTAACAGCTTTCAGTGCCCGGGTGGGGCAAGCTGCAGCAATTTCCTCAGCATGCTCAGTCTGTCCGGCGCGGGGGCGCCCCGGCGTAATGCCGGCGCTGTCTTCCGCACCATCCGGCCAGGCGGTCGTGGTGATTCCCCGTTGCAATCCATAATATGGCCAAAAGCTCATCAGCGATCGTTCTCCGCAATGGACAGGCCCCAAGTGGCCATAATGATGGGAAAATCCTGAAATGCCGCCCCTTCAATAGCTCTTTCAAAAGCATGCCAGTTGCGAAAACCCGGAGTACCAAGGCGCAGGCGGGTGATCGTGCCGTCCCCGGTGCAGCGTAGCCAGTGAAAGGTGGCACCGGAAGGCGCTTCCACCCAGGAGAGGGCATGGCCTTCCTGAATCGGGCAAGGGCTTTGTACTGGCCCTTCTGCCATAAAAGGCAGCAACTCCAGAATGATTTTTACACTGATCCGGCTTTCGGCAAAAAATATGCGCAGTCTCGCGTAGCCATCGCCTTCCTGTTCTACCGGAATATCCGGTGACAGGAATGCATATTGGCCATAAGGCAAATGGCGGCGCAAATCAATGCTTCTGCCGGAAGCCCGGGCAATGGGGCCAACTACGCCATATATACGCGCCAATTCATTATCCAGAGTACCCATTTCTTCAATACGGTCGAGAAAGCTGGAACTCCCTTCCAGCTGTTTTTCCAGCTGCTGCATGCGTTGGTCCAGTTCTGGCAGCGTTTGTCTGAGCAGTTTGATCTTGCTTTCATCCAGGTCTTCCCGAAGACCGCCGGGCGTCAATACCCCAAAAAAATAACGATGTCCGCAGAGTCGGGCACTGAGGCGCAGCAAGTCTTCGACAATTCCCTGGGCCAGTGCCTTTGCTACAGACAGTGCCGTGGACCCGGCAATTTCCGCAATATTCGCAGCGTGGTGACGGATACGTTCCAGTTCTGCAAACACGATGCGCAATTGTTGGGCGCGGGTGGGTACCTGACAGGCAGCGATCTGCTCCAGCGCCTGACAGTAAGCCCAAGCATGCGCGAAGGCGGAGGCGCCGGCAAAGCGTTCAGCCAGGAGCAAGCCCTGGTCCACTGTGCGACCTTCGGCGATTTTTTCGACGCCGCGATATTTGTAAAACAGGCGGGTATGTAAGTAGCGAATCTGTTCACCGGGGGTTTCCAGCAGCCAAAGGCCGGATTCGTTGAAATCTCCCCAGACGGGACCGACGGGAAAGACCATGGCCCCTTGTTCCTGCAAAAGACGGGGGGGTGCCCAGTCCGCTCCAGAGCCATGCAGATCGGGACGATGTTTCCCGTCAAAACTGCGGCGCATGGGATCGAGGCCTTCCGGCCAGTCATCATCATGCAAGACAAAATCGCCCAGAAAGGGATGCCCGCTGAAACGCAGGCCATATAAATCCCAGGCCTCCCGTTCATGCCAGTCGGCGGCATGCACCGTATCACTGATAGCCGGTAATTCTGTGCCCGCCGGAGCCTCTACTTTGAGCTCAATCAGATTGCCGGTGGCGGGCAGATAAAAAAGATAATGCACGCTCAGTGCATCTGCACTTTCTTCAACCAGAAGGGTGGCAAATTCAGCCTCTTCCTCTTCCATCAGATGGCGGGTCAGTGCCGGTAGCTGTTCTGCAGAACAAAGCAACTGCAGCCATTGTTCGGAACGCTTCTGCATCTGCACGTTGGGAATACTCTGCAGCCATTCCTGCAGTGTCTTTGGAATGCTCATGCGGGGACCTCCAGCATGAGCGCCGCTTCATGCACCAGATGGAGCAAGGGTGCCGGGAGATAAAAGCCAAAAACAAACATCGGAATGAAGGCTATGGCCATGGCCGCCAGACTGCTGCGCGGAATCTTGATGGTCGGCGCGGTGTGTTGTTCCGGGATATTGTCCGGGGCACCAAAAGCAATCCGCGTAGCCTGATAGGCAAGGGCAATAAAAGCGATAACAATAAATGCGGTTAACAGGCCGGTTGGCAGATACTGACCACTGCTGTAACCCGTATAGAGAATTTCGAATTCCGACAAAAAGAGGGCAAAGGGTGGCGCGCCGGCAATGGCCAGAGTACCGAGCACCAAGGCCCAGCCTGCAGCGGGAGAACGACTGATCAAACCCCTTACTTTGGCAATTTCCTGGGTTCCAAAAATAATCCCCGCCAAACCCGCTGCAAAAAAGCAGAAGGACTTGGTAAAACCATGGGCAAATAGCTGATAGACCGTTCCCTGTTCATGCACAGCGGCACCAATTCCGCAGGCGGTGAGGATGATGCCCATGTGTTCGATGGTGGAATAGGCAAACATTCTCTTGAAGTCGTGCACCTGCAGTAACATGAATGCAGCGCTGCCCACCGTAATGAGACCGGCAGTCATATACCACGCGGCCGGGTCATGAATACCCGGATTTGCTGCCAGCGCTGGATAGATGCGGAGCAGCATATACAGGGCAGCACTGGTTTCCACTCCGGATAGAACCGCACAAACAGAAGCGGGAGCCTGGCTGTGCGCATCCGGGAGCCAGGTGTGCATGGGCACCAGACCCGTTTTGGCGCCAAAACCAATCAGCCACAGGACAAAAGCCAGGAGCAGGAGAGGGGCGGACATATGCGGCGCGGCGCGCAGCAAGCCATTCCAGGTGGGTGCCTGGCCGGCTGCATGCGTTCCGTAGTACAGCATCAGGACGCCGAGTAAAGCAATCATGGCACCCATGCTGGTCAATGCGACATATTTCCAGGCCGCTTCCAGCGCTTCCGCGCGATCCTCATAAGCTACCAGAAAAGCAGAGAATACCGTGGTTAACTCAATGGCAATCCACATCAATGCGAGGTTGGCAACCAGTGGAACGGCCAGAATCACCAGAGCGAACACATTCATCAACGGAAAATATTGACGATAGCGTGGTTCGGCTTCGTCGCTGGCCTGTTCTTGCTTTCTGGCCCATAAATACCCTATGGCATAGAGGGACGACGTGAAATAAACAAAACAGACTGGGAGTAAATACAGGGCACCCAACGCGTCCAGGGCAAACAGGCCATCGCTGGCATGGATCGGACCCTGGGCTTCGACATGCCAGGCTGCGCTGATCCCTAAAAGCAGGGTGATGAAAGCCGCAAGGACACTGAAGTAAGGTGCTGCCCGCCGATTGAGCAGCGCCAGCAGGGCGCCGGACAGGGGCACCAATAAAATAAGGACGGGCAACCAGTCAGCGTTCATGGAGTTTATCCAGTGTACCCACCCGGGTAGACCCTGTGACCCGGCGAATACTGCGAATGAGCAAACCGATGACCAGGGCGACAATCGGCACATCGACGGCTGCTGCAATTTCGGCAATAACCGTCAGGTTGTGCACAATGGCTATGGATCCAAAAAAGGCGCCGTTTTCCATGATGAGTAAACCCATCAATTGCGCAACACTTTCCCGGCGCACGGCGACCGTAAAGGCCCCCCAAAGCACCATGATCAATCCGGTCGGCAGATTGATGGCCGCAAAAGGCACACCATGCAGGGTCGGTAGTACTGGCGCTACCGCAAACCAGCCAACCAGAGCGAGCATAGCGGCAACCAGAACCGAGGCGGGTATTCCCATGGCCTGATCTACTTCGCGGCGACCATATACCTCTTCGCCGGCTGCCCAGCGCAGTACCAATGGAACGGCAATGACTTTGGTCGTGAAGGTGATCAGCGCCACCCAGAGCAGGTTGACCGCTTGCAGGGCGTAAGCCAGTGCCAGAGCAGATGCGGTCAGAGCGCTGGCTTGCCACATGAAAAAGCGCAGGGAGGCCAGCATCTGCCGGGACACCATGACTCCCAGTCCGAATATCACAAAAAGAGCCGCTATCGAGCCGTCAATGCTCAGCATGATGGCGCTGACCGGGGCCATCATGTGATGCCTACCAGGCGGATGCTGACCGCAAAAAGACAAATGACAAAGGCTACGGCCAGGAATTCAGAAATACGGAACAGTCTTAACTTGGCGAGGGTAGTTTCAACCAGCGCCAGAATAACCACAAAAGCCAGCAATTTCAGGAGCACCAGTCCCATGGCAGAGAGCACGGCGGTCCACTGGGTTGTGGCGGCCAGACCCCAGGGCGTGACGAGCACATTCACAAAAATCAGGGCCAATACCATGAGCTTGCTGGCACCCCCCCATTTCATGAGGGCCGCGCTGCTGCCCGAATATTCCAGTCCCTTGGAATGACCAATCATGGCAATTTCCACTTTTCCTGCTGGACTGTCTACCGGAATGCGTCCTTCATCAGCCAGAATCAACAGGAAAAAAGCGAGAATGACCATGAGGTGTGTGGGTTGCAGCATGTTGCTCCAGGAAGCACCCCAGGTGGCAGTCACAAAGTAAGGAATGGTGCTGTTGGCCACATAGGACACACTGAAAAACACCATGATAAAAACCGGTTCTGCCAGAAAACCCACCATATGCGTTCGGCTGGCCCCTACAGCAGCATATATATTGCCCGTATCCATGCCTGCCAGGGCTACGAAAAAACCGGAAACAGCCATGAGGAAGCCTACGGCCACCATATCACCCATGAAGGCAAAAAACAGAGGATAAGCCGTGAACGCAGGAATCAGCAGAACCACGAAAATGGGCATCACAAAAGCAACAATCGGGGCGAAGCGAAATACCCAGGTGGATTGTTCTGAAACCACTTCATCCTTGCCGAACAGTTTCCAGATGTCGCGATAAGTTTGCCAGATGCTGACCCCGCTTTTACCCTGAATATTTTCCTCGATACGGTGCAGTACACCTTCTACCAGAGGAGAAAACACCAAAATAAAAGCCACCTGCCCGAGATTCAGGACGAGGTGCGTCCAGATGGGGGTCATGACAAGCCTACCTTGTAGCCCAATAACGCCAGAATATCACCGATTCCCATGAGCCCCAGCGCCCATTTCCAGCGGGCGCCCTGCACCCATAGCCCCAGAGTGAGGCCAACGCCCATCAGCGTCATGTTTGCAGCAACCAGGGGGAGATAAATCAGGCGTGGGAACAACACCGCGACGCTGAGGGGAATGGCAGCGCCTACAAAACTGCTCGCTGTGGCGACACTGGCCATGAAGAACCCATTCAATATCGTCAATGACATTGTGCCACGAACAGGGATGCTGATAGTGTCCGATAAATTCACAGCCAGTAGTCGGAGGTTTTTTATGAAACCGGAGTTTGGGAATTGCAGGGATAACATGGGCGGTACCATTATTGCAAATCCAGAGATCTACTCCGACTTTAGGATATTCTTCGGTCTTTCTTAAGACTCTGTCGGTGAGACTTTCGACGGATTGTTTGAGCGCAACGATTTGACCCATAGTCAGATCCCCGCAACCCTATATGTTGTTTTAATTGTTAGGATGGATAATTTTGTTAATTTAAAAATAATCAAATTGCCTCCCACATGCCAAATGATATTTGGAGTCATGTAGAAGTCATCAGCCACAATGGCGGTTATTTGGTGGACTTCATCACCATGTCAATTATTTTATTATTATGCAGTTAATCCGTCAAGTTTTCTCCCTGTTTTATTTTCTGTTTCTTTATATATTTTTAAGATATTCGGTCAAGCTTTTCTTGTGCCGAAACACGTACTGCATGGGCCGGATGTTTACTTAGCTTCTCGAGTGCCCGGTTTTTTTCAGGCCCTGCAGGCAAATGATCAATAGCATTGAGAATAGCCATGCCCTGAACCACATCAACGGGATAATCCAGGGCACATTCAGCCAGAGGGCCGGCAGCCTCTGGATGTTGTTGATTGGCGAGACTGAGTATGGCTCCCATTCTTACTTCCGAGTGGGGATTTTTGAGCGCCCAGATCAAACGATCATAGTAAGGGGTTTGCCGTTCCCAGGCTTCAATGTTGCGCCCACAAGCCGGACAATTCTCTACTCCGATCGGAATTTCAGCAAAGCAGAGCGGGCAGTAATGATGATTCATGCGCAGCCGCAGTCAGCTTCCCAGCGCAGAATGTGATTGCCGGGTACCAGTTCGAGCAGGTGGGGCATGACCGCATCGACGGTCTCCGGCTCGTCGAAAAACTCCAGTACCAAGGGCAGATGCACATTCAGGCGCAATACATCATCGGCATGAACTACGCCCTTGCTGCCAAAGCCGGCAATACCCCGGAATGCGGTGACCCCATGCACCTTGTACTGATCGTGGAGCATACGAAATATCTCCTCCATCAAATTGTGGCCATCGTGTTTATCGCCTTCTTTGATGTAAATACGGACTACGGAAACGCTGGTCATGATTTTCACCTCTCTTAAATACTGCGGGATACCCAGGCACCGGCAAATGCCGCTGCCACACACAGGAACAGTGAAGAAAACATATAGAGCAAACCTTTCAGTGCTTCGCCGTTTTCAAAAAGAACCAGAGTCTCCAGGGAGAAGGTCGAGAAGGTGGTATAAGCGCCAAGGCCCCCGGTAAGCATACCTGTACGTAATTCCGGACTGAGAGAAATACGTTCGAGAGTTTCAAAAAAAAGGAAACCCATGATGAAGCAGCCCATGACGTTGATACTCAGGGTTGCCCAGGGAAAACCCCGTCCGAATACCGTTTGTACCAGCAGAGTCTGTCCATATCGTGCCCAGGCACCCAAAACGGCAAATACGGCGATGAAGCCGAAAGTGGCAAACATTGTTACTCCTTACTTAATTAAATATAAAAAACACTCGCAAAAATAATGATGAGCAGTACTCCGATATAGGCCAGATAGGCGTTCAGTGAACCATTTTGTAAGGCCAGTCCCAGCCGATCACTCATGATTTGCACAAAGCGCACTACAGGACGGAATAACCAGGGACCGAATACCGGGGCCTGACTGTAATCAAAATGCAGTTCACGAACGAAATAACTTCTTTCACTGTGGCTTTTCCGGGTATTGGTGCTGGGGCGGTAGACAAAGCTATAGAATTCACGCAAAGCATTGGAAAAAGCCAAAGCCGTGACCGCATTATTGGCCGGTATCTGGCGTAATCCGTGACCCCAGACCGGCACCCGTTTGCGCCCCTGACGAAGATGACTCCAGCCCAGCATGGCTAATGGAATCAGGGATAGTAGCAGTCCCATCAGCAGCAGCAGCGGAGGTGAAATAAACGCAAAATGAAAACGCAGCGGAATCAGAATCGGTCCTTTCACCATGCTGGCCAGAGCGGCGGGAACAGCGGGCCAGTTATCGTCGGCGAGAAAGCCGAGGGTCCAGGGCAGTGCTGCAGCATACCCCAGAACCAGCAGGCCTAAAGCGAGAATGGGCCAGCGTCCGGTAATGCGGTGTTGATTTTCCTCGCGACCCAGTAAACCCAGACCGAAGACCTTGATCATGGTGGCCAGGGCGATGGCGGCAGTCAGTGCCAACCCCGCTCCACCCAAAGCCAGGGTGACTCTGGCGGCAGAACTGGTCAGATGAAAATCCTGAAAGACCGTCTGAAATAAATACCATTCTCCCGCAAACCCGGCAGTAGGCGGCATGGCGGCCAGACTCATTGCGCCCAGCAGTGCGCCGATGCCCAGGGTCCAGGGCGCGAGTGCCAGCACCCGGCTCTGGGCTATGTTGTAATCGCCGCGCACACTGGCGACCCGGTCGGCACTCAGCATCATGCTGCCTTTGGCCAGGCTGTGACCGCCCAGATGAATGAGACCTACGGTCCAGGCCAGGGTACTGAGCATATTCAGACCGTCAGCCCGGAACAGGGAGGCGGCGCCCAGCGCGACGACCGCTAATCCGGCGTTTTCAGCCGTGGAAAAAGCCAGCAGACGGCGCCAGTCTTCCTGCTGAAAGGCATATAAAATGGCCAGAATAGCGGTGATGGTGCCCAATGCAACCAGTAAAATACCGGTGCCGGTAGCGCTGCTCCGGGGTAACCAGTCAAGCATGGCCCGGCCCAGGGCAAAATAGGCCACATTGAGGATAATGCCGGATAATAATGCCCCCGATGCGCCACTGCCACTACTGTAGGCACCGGGATACCACTCGTAGAAGGGCAAAATACCCAGCTTGGCACCGAAGCCAATGATGAACAGAATGGCAATACCAAAGGCCGCTGATCCATAAGTTGCCCAGGACCCCGCCCAGGCCGTAAATTCAGTATTCTCGGCTCCCAGTAAGAGCAGGCACAGCAACAAAGCGACGGCGCCAATCTCGAGCAGAGCCAGCATATACAAATTGGCTTGACCGCTTTTTTCACGATTCTGCAGCCCATCGGCAAGCAGCATGATGGCGCCGCCAAAACTCAAAAATTCCCAGGCAATCAGAAAGGCGATCCCTTCCTGTAAACCGGCAACGCCGAGACTTCCCAGCAAAGCCAGCCCTGCCCCGGACATCCAGATGCCGGGATTTTTGGCACGGCTGGGGGAAAGGAAGGCGGCCAACGCGGCGAGCCCGCCCCAGAAGACCAGCCAGGCGGCAGCCGCCTGCAGGTGCCAGGTCACGGGAATGCTGCCCAGGGACCAAAGCTGTCCAGTGTCAGGGCCAGATCCTGCTAGCAGACTGAGGACGCTGCCCACCAGTATCGCCACGGTGCCGAAAATGAGGGCAATCCGTGCGCCGGAACTCAGACGCAGCAGACCGAGAATAATGGCGAGAACAAAAAGCAGTGCGCCCAGCAGGAAACTATTGAGCATATTGGCCTCCTGTTACTTTTTGCGGCATGCGTTCTACCAGAAGCAGCAGGGCATGAATGAGTGCTGCCGGATTGGGTGGACAGCCCGGCAGCCAGATGTCCACCGGGAGAATGCCTTCCAGTCCGGATCCACCGGCATAACCCTCATCCATGGGCGCGCCTGAGACGGCACAGGTGCCGGTAGCCATGACACTACGTGGTTCGGGCATGGCTTCCCAGGTGGCCAGCAGTACGTCGTGCATGGGTGCGGTTACGGGTCCCGTGACCATCAGCAGGTCGGCAAAACGCGGTGAGGGCGTAAAGAAAATGCCCAGTCGGTGCAAATTATAAAAGGGATTGTCCAGCGCACTGATTTCGGACTCACAGGCATTACAGGAACCGGCGTCCACATGGCGAATGTGCAGACTGCGGCGCTGGCTGGCCGCAATGCGTTTGCGTAGGTCTGCGGCCTCAGCACTTTCCAGTGCCGCTGACCAGATGAGATCACTGCGCTGACGCACGCCAAAAGCCCAGTCGTAGGAACTTTGCATGGCCCCCTCCGGGCATTCCTCCACGCAACGCTGGCAGACAATACAACGCCCGTAATCGATCACCGGTTCGCCATCCACCTGATGAATAGCCTGAGTGGGGCAGCTCTCCACACAAAGATCACAACCGCTGCGGCAGGCCGCGATATCCAGGCGCGGCATTCCCAATACCCCTTCCTGACCATCGGGTCCACTTTGGGGCCAGCGGGTAGCGGCTTTACCGGCTTTAAGTCCTGTCCAGGTCCATAATGGCATAATTTTCTCCTAGCGGTCGCAACCGGCAATGGTGAGGCCGAAGCTCGCTTCGTTAATGGCGTAATCCATCATGTTGGTACCGTGTACCGTCAGTGGAAACACCCGCCAGTTGGAAAACGAGGGTGATTTGATCTTGACCCGTTGCAGGCGTCCATCCTCAATGCGGACGGCGTAAATCAGCGTGCCTCGCGGGGTTTCGGCCCAGCCCAGGCCCTGCTGTGCTCCGCCTGGCACGTCGAATTCCGCATGCACAGGACCGGCTTTGAGACGACCCGAAGCCTGTACCAGCAGGGCAATGGCTTCCCGTAGAGCTTCCCCACGAACATCACTACGGGCCATGGCATCACCTTTCTGGCGCACTGGTACGTTGAAACGTAATTTGTGGTAAGCCGCATAAGGATGGTCCCGGCGCAAATCACGATCGAGCCCGGAAGCGCGGGCGACGGGACCGGTAGCCCCCTGATCAAAAGCGGCACTTTGCGAAAGTACGCCGGTGCCCATCAGACGATCCAGGTGGGTCGCCGTTTGCTGCAACCGATCCAGATAAGCCTCGCCTTCATCAATGATGGGCTCCAGAGCATGGGCCAAATGCTCGGCCTGCAAGTCCCGGCGGAGCCCACCTACCCGCAGCAGGCTGCGCAAATAGCGGGAACCCGTTAATTCTCCGGCCAGTTGTTTGACTTTTTCTTCCATCAGGAAGCCGGTGGCGGCACCGACTTTGAGGGTCGTGGTTTTGGAAAGCTGTCCAAAATAGTGGAAATGGTTATAGAGACGCTCCAGTTCCACGATTATCACCCGCAGCAGTTGCGCCCGGGGCGGGACTTCAATGCCCCAGGCATTTTCTACGGCCTGACAATAGGCGAGAGCATGGCAGGCGCTGCCCACTCCGGAAACCCGCTCGGCCAGGTAAACACTGCGCTGTGCGTCCTGGCCGGCAAAACGGGCTTCCATGCCCCGGTGCTTGAAAAACAGGCGCGGGTGATAGTGAAGAATGGCTTCACCGATGTAGGAATAGTGAAATTCAGCGGTTTCCACCACATCAGCCCGCACCGGCCCCCAGTACAAATCCTGCACCTGATCCCCCTGCACTTCGGGCATGGTGGGTGGTTGGTAAAGGCCGCTTAGATGACCTGAACGGCCGTTTATGCCGAGGGGCGGCTGGGGGATGCTGAAACCTTCGTGAATAATCAGGGGGAAGGGTTCTGGGTGCCCGGTAAAATGCAGGCCGCCCAGGTCCTGCATTTCCCGCTCATACCAGCCCAGGAGCGGAACAAGCGCCGCGAGCGAAGGAATGGTATCCGTGCCGCGTAATTCCAGCAGGACAAATTCGGGATTGTCTTTCTGGCTCAACAAATAACGCACAACGCATTGCTGCCCTTCCCAGTCATGCCAGGCCATGAGGAAACGCATCTGCTGATCCAGGCATTCCTGAGCGACTGCTGCAAGCTGCCCCGCAGTGACAGAGCGAATGCTGCAATTATTCATGGGACTTTGCATATTCATGGCTGCACCATAAAGGCCTGTTGGAAAAATCCCCACAAGCCACTGGGCCACCAAAGTCCCAGTACCAGCACAGGAATCAGGGCCAGCCACATGGGTAGGCTATTCCACAGGGATAACTTGAGCGTGGGCACTTCATCGGGTTCCGGTTCCGGGCCCCAGATCATGCGCCGAAAATGATTCATGAAGGCAATAAATATGAGAATGAGCAGAATGGCCATCACCCAGACTGCCCAAGGGTTGGGGCTGAGAATGCCACCCCGCAAAATGGTCAGCTCCGATAAAAACAAGCCGAAGGGCGGGGCTCCGGTAATAGCCACAGCACCCAGTAACCAGAGGGCGCCCGTCACCGGATAGTAGCGCAGTACCTGACGCATTTTACTCATGGACTTGGTGCCGTAAGCACGCATCATGTTGCCCGCCCCGAAAAACATCAGGGATTTATTCATGGAGTGGTTGATCATGTGATACATGGCCCCGGCAAAGGCAATGGGGCCACCAAAGCCGAAACCAATGGCCAGTACCCCCATATGTTCCAGGGAGGAATAGGCCAGCATGCGCTTGGCGCCATCCTGACGAACGATAAACAGGCCTGCCACAAAAAGGGATATTACGCCCAGTACCAGTAGTGCAGTGTGCCCCATGAGGCTGTAACCGCCACTGTCGACAATGGATAAAAACCGATAAATCCCCAGCAGGGCAATGTTGAGCAAAGCACCGGAAAGCATGGCGGACACCGGGGCCGGACCTTCGCTATGGGCATCAGGTAGCCAGGTATGCATGGGGGCGAGACCCACCTTGGTGCCAAAACCCACCAGCGTCAGGAGAAAAGCCAAAAACAAAAGGGTTTCGGGAACCTTGGGGGCGACTTCACGGAGATTGGCCCAGGTCAGCGCATAAGTCGGGCCAAGCACGAAGGTGCCACCCCAGTAAAAAAGGATAATACCCAACAGGGCCAGGGCCAGCCCCGCAGAAACGACGATCAGATACTTCCAGGCCGCTTCGATGCATTCGGCTTCTTTCTCGAAACCCACCAGAAAAGCGCTGACAATGGTCGTGAAATCAATGGCAATCCAGAAAATGCCGGGATTGTTCATCAACGGCGCAATGAGCATGGTCAAGGCAAAACCCGCCTGCAGGGCATAGTATTTGTGCAGTCGGGGTTTTTCTTCGGGCAGCAGGCGCATGTAGCCAATGGCGTAAATGGACGCCAGCAGATAAACCAGGCCCACGCAAAACAGCACCCAGGCCCCCAGAGGGGTCAATAAAATGTATTGCTCTCCGGTGACCAGAGCCTTATCGGGAACGGCCACGAGAATTGCTAGAGTCAGGCCGAAAACTGCTATGGAAGTCAGCAGGTTGAGATATTCGGCCAGATGCGGCCGACGCAGGGCGAGCATCAGAATGATGGCGACGGCGGGGATGATCCAGAGTGCGGCAATCAGTGCATCAAAATTCACCATGGCTTAACCCACCAGCTTTTGCAGGCCACGACTGCTGGTTGTACCGGCATGGGTCTGGAGGAATCGGACCAGCATGCCGAAGGCCATGACGATTGTCAGCAAATCAAAGATGATCACCAGCTCAAGCAGGGCGGGCATACCCGGAACCAGAATCTGTGAGCCCAGAAATATTCCGTTTTCGATGACCAGCAAGCCAAGAATGTGGCTGATAGCCTCCGAACGCAAAATCATCATCAAAAAGCCGATGAGTTTCAGGCTGAACATGCAGGTCAGGGCCAGCACGGCAATATTGTCGGTCAGATGCAGGGCAACACCGAGTTGGCGGGATACCTCATAGGAAAAAATCACCAGTGCGGCACCGAGAATCATGCTGGAAGAAGGCTTCAGCAGGGGGGTGAATTCGCGCTGAATATCCAGTCGTTTGACCAGTCGGAGGACCAGATAGGGTAAAAAGGTACCCCGAAACAAGGCCGTCAATGCCGCAATAATATACAGCTCGGGATAATGTCCATAGTAGCCAATGGATGCAGAAATGGCCGCAATGGTCCAGGATTCCGCCGCGAAAGCATAAACATGATTTTTCAGCCAGTGTGAAGCGAGCATGACAAAAGATAAAACCAGCGCGAGGATCGCCAGCAGGCTGAATAATGAGGTGGCCAGCGGACCGAGATGAAATATCAGCATGGGTCGCTCCTATAGTTGGTCGGCAACAATGGCCAATACGGCAAAAAGAAAAGACAGCGCCAGGGGCTCCTGATAGCGATAAAAGCGCAGACGGGACTGCATGGTATCGACGCCCACCATAAGCAGGCCGATCACGCCGTATTTGGCCAGGATGATCAGCAGGGCCAGGAGGACTGACGGAAAGCTGCCAGTGGTGGACAAACCCCAGGGAAACAGAAATACATTGAGAAAAATCGTGTAAAAAATGAACTGTTTCATCCAGCTTGCCCATTTCAGCAGAGCCAGCAGGGGGCCGGAATATTCCAGGATGCGCGCCTCATCAATCATGTAGATTTCATAGGGGATCGTGGAATGAATGGGCAAGCGGTCAGTTTCTACGGTAAGTAGAATGAAAAAAGCCAGAATCAGGAAAATATGGGCGGGACTCCAGTAGGCTACCGGATTTTTGGCCAATAGATGATTGGCGACAAAAGGCAGCATGGAATGGTCCAGAAAAGTGATGCCTACAAATACCAGGATCAGCGTCGGTTCGGCGAGAATGCCGAGCATGACGGCGCGGCTGGAACCTAAACCACCGAAGGGCTGGCCGGTGTCCAGACCGGCCAGCAGGATAAAAAAGCTGCCCAGGGTCAGAATCAGCCCGCCACCCAGTATGTCGCCCATGTCCGAAAGCGGCAGGGGAAAGTTGGTCAGCACCGGAATGAGCATCGGCACGATGAGCATGGCGGTGAACGCAACTACGGGTGCCCAGAAGAAAACCCAGGTGGCAGATTCGGGTACCAGCAACGACTTGTTGAACAGTTTCCAGAGATCGCGATAGGGCTGGAAAATGGAAGGCCCCTGGCCGCGTTGAACACGCTCTTCCACGGTGGTGATGAAGCCGTGCAGCAGTGGTGCCAGAAACATCACGGTGAGTACTTGCCCACACTGCAGGACGATATCGCCAACCATAGATTCCCCTTATAAGTTTAACTAACGACCAGTTACCCAACCTTGCAGTCGGGATCTGTAGGAGTCATTAGCCTATAAAGGCGGTTATTGGGCGGAATCCATCGCCATAATTTGTGTTGATGATATGCAGGGACAGGAAACGGGTCAAGCGCGTTTTATTCTAAAAACGGCAGTTGCCGTGGGTGCTTTGCAGCGACTTTTGTTTCGAGCCGTTGTTGTTCTTGGCGAAATCCAGCGCCCGTCAGGAGAGCTGTTTGAGCCCGTAGGGCGAGTTCTCTCCTGACAG
>Ga0172382_10001477_pt1 | contig 42024 bp, 42 predicted proteins | sample Leawel138RmetaG_FD_122245 | JGI IMG/M metagenome (GOLD analysis project Ga0172382, IMG submission 122245) | Leachate microbial communities from a municipal landfill in Southern Ontario, Canada - Leachate well 138R metaG | ecosystem: Engineered > Solid waste > Landfill > Unclassified | place...
CGCCGGATCACCGAGGATCGAGGCCATCACACCGTAGGCACCCGAACCGGACAGCGGGCGCAGCAGGGCCATCGGCAGGGCTTCTGCCGGCAGGCCGAAGCGCGACGTAACGCCGCCGAGCACACCGACGATGGCCTCGAGCGCGCCACTGGCACGCAGCATGCCGATCGCCACGAGGATGGCAACCAGATAGGGGATGATCCGCACCGCCACCTCGAAGCCTTCCTTCGCGCCCTCGACGAAGCATTCGTAGACGCGCACGCCGCGCACCATGCCGAAGCCGAGCATCAGCACGACCAGCGCCGGAATGATCCACGGCGACAGTGTCCGGCCCCAGACAACGGTCAGCGGCACCAGTGCGACCAGCACGATCAGCGCACACACCGAGCGCCACAGCGGCCAGACCTGCACATCGCTCCCGTCGAGCCCGGACTGACCAGCCTCCATCTGCCCGGCGCCCGCGCCGTGCCCCTGCGGATCCGCCGCCTCCGGGCTCCGCCCGTCCGCTGCCCGCACTCCGGCCTTTTGCTCTCCGGCCTTTTGCTCTCCGGTTTTTTGCACGCCGGTTTTTTGCACGCCGGATTTACCGAAGCCGCCAGGCGCCGGGAAAAAGCGGGCCAGCGCGAACGCGGCTGCAATCGCGGCGGCCGTGCCGCACAGCGATGCAAACAACGTGGTCGGCAGAATACCCGCCGGGTCCGCCGAACCCAGCGATGCGCGCAGCGCGATGACGGCGGTCGGCAGCAGGGTGACGCTCGCGGTATTGATCGCCAGGAAAAGCGCCATCGCATCGGTGGCCGTCCCGGGATGCGGATTGAGCCGGTCGAGTTCCTGCATCGCGCGGATGCCGAACGGCGTGGCGGCGTTGCCCAGGCCGAGCGCGTTGGCCGCCAGGTTCATCACCATCGCACCCATCGCCGGGTGCTCTGCCGGCACCTCGCGGAACAGCCGCGTCATCAGCGGCCGGATCGCCCGCGCGAGAAACACCAGCAGGCCACCGGCCTCGGCCACCTTCATCAGTCCGAGAAACAGCGCCATCACCCCGACCAGTCCGAGTGCCAGCGTGACGGCATCGGCCGCCGAGGCAACCGTCGCCGTCGACAGCAACTGCATCGCCGACGGCGCATCGGCTGCGGACAGACCGGACAGTTCGTGCCAGGCGGCCGTCCCGAAGGCCACCAGCACGATGGCCAGGAAAATCGCGTTCAAACCGCGCGCACGAGCAATACCGGTACCGTGGCTGTGCGCGCGACGAGTTCCGCGTCACTGCCCATGATCACCCGATCGACACCGCGCCGGCCGTGCGTGCCGATGACGATCAGATCGGCATTCCATTCCGTCGCCTGCTCGGTGATGATGCGGGCCACGCGCTCGCCGGCGCTTTGCAGCACTTCGGTCTCGACGCTCACCCCCTGCGCTTCGATCGATTCCCGTGCCGTGCCCAGCAGCGCTTCGGCCGCCGCCAGCAGTTCCGGGACGATTTCGTTCATGTATAGCCCGCCGACCTCCATCCCGGTGACGTAGAGCAGCGGATCGACGACGTGGATCAGGCGCAGCCGCGAGGAGCAGAAACGGGCGATACGCACCGCCTCGGCCAGCGCCTCGGACGACGTCGCACTGCCGTCGAAAGGCACGAGAATTCTTTCGTACACGTGAAACTCTCCCCGAAAACACGGTTATCGTGAGCGAAAGTACCGCAACATGGAACGGGATGCCGCAATCGGAAAACCGGCCCGGCCGGGCTTGCACCGCGCTTCCTTGACTCGCCAACCAGTTGGACTACAGTGGCATTGTCACGATACACGGACGCGCCGGCGAGTGCGAGGAGGAGAAGTCGTGAGTTTTCGCATCCAGGACCAGGTCGCGCACCTGGACGTACGCATCGAAAACGATGCGCGCACCGGACCGCAGGTGATCGAAGCGCTGTACGCTTGCAGGGCAACCAGCTGGTGGTCATGCCCGTCGGGCGAATGCGCCAGAATCGGCACCTGCGGATCGCGCCATGACGGCGAAGCCGTCGTTCTCGAAATGACCCCACGCGAAGGCGAGACACTGTCGGCGACGGGCATCGCCGAATGCATGTCCTACCTGCTCGGCGCGGACGTCACCACGCAGCATCACTGAAGACACACCGGTTACCACCCGCCGGTCGTGCAGCAGCGGGGCGGACAGAATCGACAACGGTTCGTCGCGAAGCAGCAAATGGCTGCCGTTTCCGCTGCGCGATGCCCGCGTCGTGACTGTCGGACCGGATCGCGCCTGTCCGACGTCCGCGATCCGTGCCCGCATCGACCCCCTGCACGTCCGGTCCGTTACAGGAGAAGGAAAGCATGCCGAAACCTCTGCCCAGTGGGGCCGATCTGCAGAAACTGCACAGCGACACGATCGAATTCACCAGTGCCGCCGCCGCCAAGACGCTGGAGGGATTCCGCCGGCTGGCCGAGCTGAACATGCAGACGGCGCGCACCTCGCTCGAAGAATCCAGCGAACAGATCCGTGCCCTGCTCGAGGCTCGCGACACGGAAACGCTGGCCCGGATGGTGACGGGTTTCGCGATGCTGCCGCCGGACCGGTTTGCTGCGTGGGCCAACGCGATCTACGCGATCGCACAGGAGACCGGTACCGACATCGGCGCACTGGTCGAGCAGCAGATCGAGCACAGTAACGAGCAACTGGCCGACGCGGTCGCCGCGCTCGCGCGCAGTTCGCCCGGCGGCACCAGCGGCGCCTTCGACTTCATCTCGCGGACGATGGAAGCCGCACGCACGAGCTACGACCAGATGCAGGCCGCCGCAGCGCAGTTCACCGGCGCCCCGACAGGTGGCGACACCGGCGGGACCGGTAGCAAGGGATGATGAGACACGAAGCATTCGATACCCGGACAGGGCAGGGCTCCGACCGCACCGGCTACTGGGAACGCGCGACCCGACGCTTTTTCGGCCCCCTGGGCACGACCAATCTGGCCGAGCGCGAATTCGACGCGCGCATGCTGGTCTATCACGTCGGGCCATTGCGCCTGTACACGATCGATGCCACCGCACACCGAGTGATCCGCGATCACTCCGAGATGGGCGAGGCGACACTGGCGCTGCTGGAATCGACCCTGCGGGCACAGCAGGATCCGGCCAGCGAAGCCCGGCCGCTGCCGGAAGCGCTGCGCATCCGGGTGCGCGAATACATCGAATCGAATCTGGCCGACAGTGAGCTGACGGTCGAACGGATCGCACGCGACCTGAAGTGTTCGAAGCGCTATCTGCATCGCGTCTTCGAGCGCGAAGAGACGACTGTCGAACGCTATATCTGGAATACGCGCCTGGCGCGCTGCCGGCAGGCGCTCGAGCACGGCGCACATCTGCGTACCTCGATCTCCGAAGTCGCATGGCGCTGGGGTTTCAGCAGCACCGCCCATTTCTCGCGGCGGTTCAAGGCGCAATACGGCGTGACGCCGACACAGTTCGTCAACGCGATCCGCTGCTGACGGTTCACGCCGGCGCGCGGCGCATCGACCGCCCATCGAAAGGCGGTCGGAGCGCATCCGGGCGACCGGCCCCTGTCCGGACCCGGCCGCACGCGAAAGCTGCGGACGCACCGCCCGGATGCGTCCGCACCTGCTCAGCGCTGGTCCCAGGCCGGTGCCAGCTTGAGCTTCCAGTCGCCCTGTGCCGGATAGACCAGATGCAGACGATCACCCCACCACTGGCTGGCGGTGCTGCTGATCAGGCCCAGACCGGTCTCGTCGAACGTCACGTCGCCCTGCACGGTGTCCTTGAATTCGTGCCCGGCAATGGCGTCGCGCACCGTCTTCGGGTCGAGCGAGCCGCTGGCCTCGATCGCCTTGAGCAGCACCTGTGCATTGGCGTAGAACATGCCGATCGAGACGCTGCCCTTCTTCTTCTCGTTCAGGTAGCGCTCGCTGAGTTCCTTGACACCCGGGTACGGATAGTCCATCGACCAGAAGCCGTCGGCCAGGACGTAGTTCGAATCCTTGCCGAGCGCTTCCTGGAATTCGTTGGTCCAGGTGCCCTTCCAGCCATGCAGATACGGCACGCTGAAGTTCTGCTCCTTCATCTGACGCACGAAGGTGATCGGATCGGTCGGGTTGCCGAACAGGATGATCGAGTTCGAGCCGGAGCAGTTCGGCGGACGGGTCTTCGCCGGCGACGATGCGGACCGGAGGCAGCCCGGCGGACCGGGAGCCGGACTCCGGTTCATGACCGACCTGCGTGCCCGTTCCAGCCGGTGCGCGTACCCCGGCCGCGGTGTACCCTTCGACCGGCAGCACTGCCATCATCGCCAACGGCTGTTCATCATCGGGAGTCAGTTCATGAAAGATCACGACTATGCAGCGGATCTGGGCAAGTACACGACGAACGTGAACCAGAAGGCCATCGACACGATCGTGCGCTACTGCGGCATTGCACTGCGCAATGTCGATTCCTCGCTCGTTGCCGCCTCGAGCCCGGACGAGCTCGCCACCGTGCGCGACGGTTTCGCCGCGAAGAAACTCGGTCTCGATCGTGAAGCGGCCGAAGCCGGCATCAACAAGGTCGTCGAGCGAATGAAGGACGAGCGCCGCAAGCACCGCGTCACGTTCTACTACCTGCTGGCGGAAGCCACCGGTACGTTCGACAAGCTGCTCTGAACCATCGGGACGACAGGTTTCTGCCATGGCCGATCTTTCCATGTTTCCGGTGACGCGCAAGTGGCCGGCGCGTCATCCGGATCGCATCCAGCTGTATTCGCTGCCGACACCCAACGGCGTGAAGGCCTCGATCATGCTCGAGGAAACCGGCCTGGCCTACGAAGTGCATCGGGTCGGATTCGAGAGTGACGATCAGCTCTCGCCCGAATTCCTGTCGCTCAATCCGAACAACAAGATTCCGGCGATCATCGATCCGAAGGGGCCGGGCAGCCGGCCGCTGGCGCTGTTCGAGTCGGGCGCGATCCTGATCTACCTGGCCGACAAGTGCGCCGCCCAAGGGCGGCCTTCGTTCATGCCGTCCGACCTGCCGCGGCGTTACCAGGCCATCCAGTGGCTGATGTTCCAGATGGGCGGCATCGGACCGATGTTCGGCCAGGTGGGCTTCTTCAACAAGTTCGCCGGACGCGAATTCGAGGACAAGCGCCCGCGCGATCGCTACGTCAACGAATCGCGCCGCCTGCTCGGCGTGCTCGAAGGACACCTGAGCGGGCGCGCGTGGATGATGGGCGACGAATACACGATTGCCGACATCGCGATCTTTCCGTGGGTGCGCAATCTGATCGGCTTCTACGAAGCGAAGGATCTGGTCGGCTTCGGCGACTTCCCCGAGGTGGCACGCGTGCTCGAGGCCTTTGTCGCCCGCCCGGCGGTCGCGAAAGGTCTGCTGATCCCGCCGGCGCCGGCCTGAACGTGCACGCCAGTGCGTGCGTGTGAGCGGAAGTCGACTGCGGAGAGAGGTGCCGTGAACATCGAACGATTCATGCAGGGGTACAAGGCGGCCTGGGAAGCGCGGGACGAGCATGCCTTCGCCGCGCTGTTCGCCGCCGATGGCGAATATCGCAACACCCCTTTCGCCGTCCAGCGCGGCCATGCCGAACTGGCCGAATACTGGCGCCGCATCAAGCTGCAGGAAGACATCCGCGTCGACTACGACATCCTGGCCGACAGCGGCAGCGCCGGCATGGCCCACTGGCACGTCACCTATCGCGTCGCGTCCGAAGAACTGTTCCAGATCTGGGCGCGCTCGACCGGAACCAATCTCGTCGCGCGCGCACCTGGCGACCCCCTGCCGACGATGGTGCTCGACGGCGTGCTGCAGGCGCAGTTCGCCGACGGCCTGTGCACGAAATGCGCGATCTGGTGGCACAGCCTGGCGCAGCCGGGCTGAAGCGATCGTAAAACAGGTTGACCGGCCCGACACGCCATCGGCTTGAGCCACATCATTTCGCCGGCCTGCCGGCAGCAGGATCCTCCACGGTCTCTTTGTCATCTGCCGGAGGAAACCCGTGGCTGCATTCGATTCCGTATCCCGCGAACTGCTCGAGAAATGCGAGTTCTTCGCCATCGTCACCCAGGGGACAGACGGGCCGCACGTGGTCGGCAACTGGGGCCATTACGCACGCAAGCTCGGCATCGACGAGGCGCGCATCGTCCTGCCGGCCGGTGGCTACCAAAAGACCGAGGAGAACCTGCAGCGCGATCCGCGCGTGCAGGTGCTGGCGGCATCGCAGGCCGTGCACGGGACGCGCAAACCCGGACAGGGCGGCGTGCTGCACGGCACCGGCAGCATCCATACCGAAGGCGAACTGGCCGAGCGTGCAAAGGCGGCCTTTCCGTGGGCGCGCGGCGCGCTGGTGATCGATTTCGAACGCTCGGCGATGCAGCTGTAAGCCCGTGACGGACCGGACCGGTGTCCTCCAGGCGCCGCCCGATCCCGGCACCCACCAGGGCCATGCCGCAGTTCTCTGCCGCGTGCCTTGTCGCCGCATGGTGCAACGCCAGGCAAGCGTACGCCGCAACAGCCGCTTGCCTGATCCAGGTCAGCATCCCTTCTGCGCTTCGACCATAGACTGTCCATCGATAGAGCCCGACATCCGTCGGGCGTGACCGATGGCTGCATGCGTCCCGATCCACCATAGCGGAAGAGCGTGATGACCGAATCGAAAAAACCCCGTCTGACCACTGCTGCCGGCGCGCCGGTGCCCGACAACCAGAACGTGATGACAGCCGGCCCGCGTGGCCCGCAGCTGCTGCAGGACGTCTGGTTTCTGGAAAAGCTCGCGCATTTCGACCGCGAAGTCATTCCCGAGCGGCGCATGCACGCCAAGGGCTCGGCCGCGTACGGCACCTTCACCGTCACGCACGACATCACGAAATACACGCGCGCGAAACTGTTCTCGCAGATCGGCAAGAAAACGGAAGTGATTGCGCGCTTCTCGACCGTGGCCGGCGAGCGCGGCGCGGCTGATGCCGAACGCGACATCCGCGGCACGGCGATCAAGTTCTACACCGAGGAAGGCAACTGGGACCTGGTCGGCAACAACACGCCGGTCTTCTTCCTGCGCGACCCGCTCAAGTTCCCGGATCTGAACCATGCGGTCAAGCGCGATCCGCGCACGAATATGCGCAGCGCGCGCAACAACTGGGATTTCTGGTCGTCGCTGCCCGAAGCGCTGCACCAGGTGACGATCACGATGAGCGATCGCGGCATCCCGGCCAGCTACCGGCACATGCACCTGTTCGGCAGCCACACGTTCAGCCTGATCAATGCGCGGAACGAACGACACTGGGTCAAGTTCCACTTCGTCACCGAGCAGGGCATCCGCAACCTGACCGACGAGGAAGCCGAGGCACTGATCGGCAAGGACCGGGAAAGCCATCAGCGCGACCTGTTCGACGCCATCGAGCGCAAGGAGTTTCCGCGCTGGAAGCTGTTCATCCAGGTCATGCCGGAAAAGGACGCCGCGACCTGTCCGTACAACCCGTTCGACCTGACCAAGGTCTGGTTCCACGGCGATTACCCGCTGATCGAGGTCGGCGTGCTCGAGCTGAACCGTAACCCGGACAACTATTTCGCCGAGGTCGAGCAGGCGGCCTTCAATCCGGCCAATGTCGTGCCCGGCATCGGTTTTTCGCCCGACCGGATGCTGCAGGGACGCCTGTTCTCCTACGGCGATGCCCAGCGCTACCGGCTCGGCGTCAATCATGGCCAGATCCCGGTGAACGCACCGCGCTGTCCGTTCCACAGCTATCACCGCGACGGCCAGATGCGCGTCGACGGCAACCAGGGCGGCACGCTCGGCTATGAGCCGAACAGCTATGGCGAATGGCAGGAGCAGCCCGGGTTCGCCGAGCCGCCGCTGGCGCTCGAAGGCGCGGCCGATCACTGGAATCACCGCGAGGACGACGATTACTACTCGCAGCCGGGCAAGCTCTTTCGCCTGATGACGCCCGCGCAGCAGCAGGTGCTCTTCGAGAACACCGCCCGGGCGATGGGTGATGCGCCGCACGAGATCAAGGCGCGCCACGCGCGCAACTGCGCCAGGGCGGATCCGGCTTATGGCGCCGGCGTCGCTCGCGCCCTGGGCATCGACGCGAGCGAACTCGCCTGATGCGAGCGCAGCACGCCGACCGGATCACTCAGGCCGTGCCGTCGGTCCTGGGCGAACGGTCGGCCCGGTGCACAAGGCAGGGATGCCCCGCCCGGCGCTGGCGGCGACAACCGGGTGTTCAGCCCGCGAAACGGGTCAGCAACGGATCCTCGACGCCGGCTTCGGCAAAGCCCCGGGCACGCAGCAGGCACGAATCGCAGTGCCCGCATGGGCGCCCGTCGGGAGCGGGATCGTAGCAACTGCTCGTGAGCGCGTGATCGAGGCCGAGCGCGACGCCGGCGCGCACGATATCGGCCTTGCTCATCTTCGCCAGCGGCGCGTGGATCGTCAGCGGCCGGCCTTCGACACTGGCCTTTGTCGCCAGACGGGCCATGCGTTCGTACGCCGCGATGTACTCGGGGCGACAGTCGGGGTAGCCGCTGTAGTCGATGGCGTTGACGCCGATGAAGATGTCGGCGGCCCCCTGCACTTCGGCGTATGCCAGTGCGAACGACAGGAAGATCGTGTTGCGCGCCGGCACGTAGGTGTTGGGAATCGCCGCGCTCATCGCCTCGTCGGGTCGATCCTTCGGCACGTCGATGTCGCTGGTCAGCGACGAGCCGCCGAAAGCACGCAGATCGATGTCGACGACGACGTGGTTCTTCACCCCCAGCGACTGCGCAATGCGGCGCGCGCTGTCCAGTTCGATGACATGGCGCTGGCCGTAGCGAAAGCTCAGCGCGGACGCTTCGTAGCCGTCGCGCTGCGCGATCGCGAGGACGGTGCTTGAATCAAGGCCGCCGCTGAGCAGCACGACGGCGCGCGGTGCGCTCGAGCCCACCATCACGCGCGCATCCCTATCCGCCGCGCGCGCGGCCCGCCTGCGCCGGAAAACCTCACGAAAATACCCGACATCCCGATCATTCCCCTTTCCCGAATCCTGTCCGACAGACGCTCCCGCACCGGCCTTCGGCACTGCATCCGCCGCACCGCATGCGTGCGCGGCGGAATGCGCTGGAGCGAAACGGGCCGATTCTCGCGCAGTTCGCCTCCGGGCAGGGCGGCGCTACACTGCGCCTGTTTCCTCGCCGGGCGCGGGCGCAGTCGATGTGGTGCCGCACTCTCGCCCATCGTCCGCTGTCCGATGGCCCGTCTTTCGATCCCTTGCCTTTCGATCGCTGGCGCCGTCATCGTTCGCGTGTCCACCATTTCGACCGGAGTCTGCGATGGGCTCGATCGCCATTGTCGTACTCGTCATTGTGCTCGCACTGCTCGTCTGGGCGGTACTCATCTACAACCGGCTCGTGCGCAGCCGGCAGATGGCCGCCGAAGGCTGGAGCGGCATCGACGTCCAGTTGAAGCGTCGCGCCGATCTCGTCCCCAACCTCGTCGAGACCGTGCGCGGTTATGCCACGCACGAACAGGACCTGTTCACGCGCGTGACTGAACTGCGCAACCAGGCCCGTGCCGCCCCGGCCGGCGACGTGGCCGCACGCGCACCGATCGAGGGCATGCTGTCGGCCACGATCGGACGCCTGCTCGCGGTCGCCGAGAACTACCCGCAACTGAAGGCCGACGGTACTTTCCTGCAGTTGCAGGAACAGCTGGCGACGCTGGAAAACGAGATCCAGATGGCACGGCGCTATTACAACGGCACCGCGCGCGACCTGAATGTGCTCATCGAATCGTTCCCGAGCAATCTCGTCGCCAGCAGCTTTGGTTTCACCAAACGCGATTTCTTCGAGATCGAAGACGCGCGCGATCGCGCAGTGCCGTCGGTTTCCTTCGGCACGGGGACGAGGCCGCCGGCCGGGCGCTCCTGAGCGCGACCCGGACCACGCAGCCATGATCGGGAATGCGCTCGTGCCGGGCCGGCGGATCGCTCTTTTCCTCGCTGTCTGCACGCTCTTTCTGGGCGTCATCGCCCTGACGGTCTGGCCGACGCCGGCACACGCCGACGAGCGGATCGATGCCTTCGACAGTGACATCGAGGTACAGGCCAACGGCGACCTCATCGTCACCGAGACCATCACCGTACGCGCCGAGCAGCGCCTGATCCAGCGCGGCATCTACCGTGATTTCCCGCTCACCTTCACCGACGCCGACGGGCGTACCCGGCGCGTATCGTTCGAGCTTCTCGACGTGCAGCGTGACAGCCTGCCGGAGCCGCACGTCGAGCGCGAGAACGCCGACGGCGTGCGCATCCGGATCGGCGACGAAGGCACGCTCCTGCCCGTGGGCGTGCATCGTTACCGTCTGCGCTACCGCACCGGTCGCCAGCTGCGCTGGTTTCCGGATCACGTCGAACTGAACTGGAACGTCACCGGCAACGACTGGCAGTTCCCGATCGGCGTCGCCACCGCTCGGGTCCGCCTGCCCGGCAATGCCGCGCCGGTGCGCTGGGTCGCCTGGACCGGACGCTACGGCGAACACGGCACCGACTGGCGCGCCGGTCCCGGCGCCGGCGGCATGCTCGATTTCGCGACGACACGCGAACTGGCCCGGGGCGAAGGTTTTACGATCGTCGTGCAGCTGCCCGACGGTGTCGTCACCGCGCCGACACGCGGCCAGGAACTGCGCTGGGCCATGCTCGATCACGGCCGCTCGCTGCTTGCGCTGGCCGGCCTGCTCGCCGTCCTCGTCTTCTATCTGACGGCCTGGAACGCGGTCGGTCGCGACCCGCCCAAGGGCACGATCATTCCGCGTTTTCATCCGCCCGAGGGCATCTCGCCGGCGCTGGCGGCCTATGTGCGCCAGTGGGGCTGGGGCCACGGCTGGCGCGAGTGGACGGCCACCGCGGTCTCGCTGGCCACGAAGGGACTGATCACTTTCGACGACAGCCTGGGCCTGCGCTTCACGCGCACGGAGGTGGGCACGAAAGGTCATGACACTCCGCCACTGACTCCCAGTGAGCGCTCACTGCTGGGCTGGATCGACAGCGAGGGCGGCTCGGCCGTGATCGACCGGGCGAGCGGTGAACGACTGGCGGCGGCCGAAGCGGCCTTTCGCGACGTCATCGAACGCGACAACCGCGGCCTCTGGTTCCGGCGCAACCGGGGCTGGTTCGGCTTCGGCGTGTTGCTGACAGGCGCCTGCATCGCGCTGGTTCTGCGCTACGGCCGGCTGACCGACGGCGAGATCGGCGTGCTGATCTTCACCGCCTTCATCAGCTTTTTCGCCGGCTCGATGCTGGCCCGGACACTGCGGGCGGCGTTCCGGGTGTCCGATGCCAGAACCAAGGCCATCGCCATTCTGCGCCTGTCGGTCGCTGCCGTGATCCTGTTCATCATCGTGACGCGCTTCCTGCCATCGATCCTGCTCGAGTCGGATCTGCGCTCCGCCTGGCTGCACGGCTTTCTGGCCAATGCGTTCCCGATCACCCTGATCGCCGGTTTCGGGCTGCTCAACGCCGTCTTCTGGTATCTGCTGCGCGCGCCGACCGTGGCCGGACGCAAGCTGATGGACGAGATCGAAGGGCTCGAGCTGTATCTGCGTACCGCCGAGAGCGCACGCATGAATCTGGCCGGCGCACCGGAAATCACGACGGCACATTTCGAGCGGCTGCTGCCGTACGCCATTGCACTCGGCCTCGAAAAACCCTGGTCGCACGCATTCGAAGCCGCTTTCGCCCGCGCCCATCCGGGCGAGTCGCTGCAAGGCAGCTATCGACCGGCCTGGCACGGCGGCCACGGCTGGTCCGGTTCGAGCGGTTTCGGTTCGTCGATGTCGGCGGCGATGGGCGCGGCGCAAGGCGCCTTTGCCAGTTCCGTGCCGGCGCCCAGCGCGGGCGACTCCGGCTTTGGCGGCGGCGGTGGTGGTGGCGGCGGTTCCGGTGGCGGCGGCGGTGGCGGTGGCGGCGGTGGCTGGTGAGCGACAGACAGCCACGCACGATGCTGCAGGGAAAGCCGGACGGCAAGATGGGTGAACGCGGCGGGCACAACGCAGCCGGCCTGATGCTGATCGCGCTCACCGGCGGATTCGCGCTCAGCCAGGCCTATCGCACGGTGGCGGCGATCATGGCACCGCAACTGCAGGCCGAATTCCATCTCGACCCACAGGCGCTGGGCATCTTCGCCGGCATCTTTCATTTCGCTTTCGGCGCGCTGCAACTGCTGATGGGCATCGGCATCGATCTGTACGGCGTACGGCGCACCGTCCTGCTCGCCTTTCCGTTGACGATCGCCGGTTCGCTGCTGTCCTTCTTCAGCGTGCGCTTCGGCTGGCTGCTGACCGGTCAGGCACTGATCGGCATCGGCTGCGCGCCGGCCTTTCTCGTCTGCACGGTATTCATCGCCCAACGCTTCCCGGCAACCCGCTATGCCTCGTTGTCCGGCATCGTGCTGGGCGTGGGCGGCGTCGGCATGCTGGCTACCGGCACGCCGCTCGCCTGGCTCATCGAAGCGTTTTCCTGGCGCGCCGGCTTTCTGGCCCTGGCGATCCTGTCGACGATCGCGTGGCTGACGATCGCCTGGTTCGTGCGTGAAGCGGACACCCCGGCTGGCAGTGAGGCCCGGGCGTCTGCACCCGACGGCGGGACGCCCGCCCCCTTGTCCGGCCAACCGTCGGCGTCTCTCGCAGGCGACACGACGGAGCGCTCGCTCGGCGCTGCCCTGCGCGGCTTTGCCTCGCTGCTTGCCATGCGTCACACCTGGGGCATTCTCGGCCTGGCCACCGTCAGCTACGCCGCCTTCGTCTCGCTGCGCGGACTGTGGCTCGGCCCTCTGCTGGTCGATCACTACGGCTTCAGTCTGGTCGCCAGCGGCAACGTCGCCATCGCCGTGTCGGTCGCGTCGATGCTTGGCCCGGCCCTGTTCGGCCGCGCCGACCCGGGTCATGCACGGCGCCGACGCTGGATCTTCGGCTGCACGGCGCTGTCGGCGCTCTCGTTCGCCCTGCTCGCGCCGGCACTGAACCCCGGCTTCGACATTGCGGTCTCGATCGTCTACGCCGTGCTGTCGGGCTACGGCGTGCTGCAGTACGCCGACGTGCGCGATGCCTATCCGGCGTCGATGACCGGACGCGCGCTGTCGCTGTTCACGATGGCGCTGTTTCTCGGCGTGGCGCTGATGCAGTGGCTGACCGGCGTGGCGGCATCGATGGCCGCGGCCCGCGGCCTGCCGCCATTCGCCTTTGCCTTCGCGACGATCGCGCTGATGCTCGCCGCCGGTGCCGTGCTCTTCGCCCTCCTGCCGCAGCCGCCGGCGCCGGAACGCCGGCACGCCGCCTGACAGGACGCCACGCGGCGGGCGGGCTACCGACCGGCAGGCGGCAGGCCATGCGTTCGTACGGCCCCGCGGGCCAGGCTATCGCCCTGGCGACCCGCCCGGTTCGTCCCGGGGAGCGCCCCGGGCCTCTCGTCAGACGCCGCTCGTCAGGCGCGCGACGCCGGCGCGCAGCCGTATCGGGTCATCGGCGCGCAGCAGACGTCCGACGCGCGTGCGCAGACGTCCGACATCCGCCTGCAGGATCTCGCGCTTGACGCGCAGCAGGCTGGCCGGGTGCATCGACAGTTCGCGCAGCCCCATGCCGAGCAGCAGGCGCGTCGCCGCCGCGTCGCCGGCCATTTCGCCGCATACCGCCACCGGTTTGCCGGCACGCACGCCGGCGCGGATCGTCATCGCCACCAGTTGCAGCACGGCCGGATGGAACGGTTCATACAGATCGGCGACTTCGTGGTCGGCACGATCGATCGCCAGCGTGTACTGCGTCAGGTCGTTGGTGCCGATCGACAGGAAGTCGAGCCGGCGCACGAACAGCCGCGCCGACAGCGCCGCCGCCGGCACCTCGACCATGCCGCCCACCGGCACATCGGCACCCCGGGCCACGCCGCGCTCGTCCAGCTGGGTACGCGCGATGCCGATCAGACGCATGGTCTGGTCGATCTCGTGGCAGTTCGTCAGCATCGGGATCAGCAGACGTACCGGCCCGTGCGCCGCCGCCCGGAGAATGGCACGCAGCTGTGCCAGAAACAGCGCCGGCTGCGCCAGACAGTAGCGGATCGCGCGCCGACCGAGCGCCGGATTGACCACGGCCACGCCCGCCGAGCGGTCCAGCGTCTTGTCGGCGCCGACATCCAGCGTGCGGATCGTCACCGGCCGGCCGGCCATTGCCAGGACCACGTCACGATAGGCCTCGTACTGCTCGTCCTCGTCCGGCAGCTCGCGACGGTTCAGGAACAGGAATTCCGAACGGAACAGACCGATGCCGTCGGCGCCGGCCGCCTGCGCAGCCGCCACTTCATCCGGACGCTCGATGTTCGCGCACAGGGTGATCATCGTGCCGTCGAGCGTGCGTGCCGGCACCTTGCGCAGTTTGCGCAGGGCGCGGCGCGCACGCAGATCGTCCGCCTGCCGGGCACGGTACCAGGCGAGTATCGCCTCGTCGGGTGCCACGATCACGACACCCTGCTCGCCGTCGAGAATGAGCCAGTCGTCGTCGACGATCAGGCGGCTCGCCGCGCTGGCGCCGAGCGCCGCCGGCACGTCCATGCCGCGCGCCAGAATCGCTGCATGCGAGGTCGGGCCACCCTGATCGAGAACGAAACCGAGCGCCGAGCGCAGCGACAGCATATCCGCCGGCGAAAGGTCGGTCGCCACGTAAATGCGCGGCTCCTCGGCCGCCACCGTCGGTGCGCGCAGGCCCGAGAGCACGCGCGCCACGCGCTCGGCAACCTGACGCACATCGCGCCCGCGCTCGCGCAGATATTCGTCCTCGAAGGCCTCGAACTGCTCCGTCAGCTGGCGGGCCTGTGCCGCGAATGCCCATTCGGCGTTGTGCAGCCGCACACGCACGTCCTCGCGTGCCGGTTCGAGCAGGGCCGAGTCCTCGAGAATCATGATGTGCACGTCGAGCAGGGCCCGCGCCTCGGTCGGCGCGTTCTCCGGCAGTTGCTCCGCCACTTCATGCAGCTCGGCCTTGACGACTTCCACGGCCGTCTCCAGGCGCGCCAGTTCGCGCGCGACCTGCGCCTGCGCCACCCGGTGGCGCGGCACGTCGCGCTCGATGCGCTCGAGACGGCGTGCCCGGCCGACGACGACGCCGCCACCGATACCGATGCCATGCAGACTGAACATGCTCAGAATGCGTGCGGCCGCCGGCCGCGTCCGGAAAGCTTGCCGGAAAAAGCGTGGACGAGGCGCAAGGCGCAGCCACGTCGCCCGGCACGGCGGGCATCCGCAACGCCCATCTGCCCGGAAAGCGGGTGCCTTGCGCTCGTGGACGACGGCTTCACGCGCTCTCGCCCTCGCCGAAGCCGGATGCAATCAGCGCCCGGACGGCTTCCACGGCCTGTGCCTCGTCGCTGCCTTCGGCCTCGATGACGAGCGTGCTGCCGCATCCGGCCGCCAGCATCATGACACCCATGATGCTCTTCGCATTGACCCGCCGATCGCCCTTTGACAGCCACACCTCGGCCTGGAAGCGCCCGGCGGTGGCCGTCAGGCGCGCCGATGGGCGGGCGTGCAGGCCGAGCCGGTTGACGACGGCGACTTCAGCGCGCGTCATCCGTGCCCGGCACCCGGTTGATCGGGGTCGGCATCGCAATCCCCGATACGGTCGACCAGACAGATCGAACGCTGGCCGCTCGCACACAGCAGCTCGGCCAGTTCGTCGACCGGCAGGCGCCGGTTCTGCAGCGCCTTGAGCAGGACCGGCAGGTTCACGCCGGCCAGCACCCGCACCCGATCGGGCACCGCCAGCTGCAGCGCGATGCGCGATGGCGTCGCACCGAAAACATCGGTCAGGACGATGGCGCCGCTGCCATCGTTGATGCGCGCGAGCAGTTCGCGCCCGGCGGCCAGCGCTACCTCCGGGCTCTCATCGGGGACCACGTCGAGTGCCGCCAGTTGCGGCGCAAGCCGTCCGTAGACATGCCGCGAGCACCGGATGAGCGCACTGCCAAACGGTTCGTGCGACACGACGAGAATCCCGATCATCCGCTGCCACGCTGTGCGCCGCCGGCAGACGATGCCAGCGACGCCTCCAGCCGGTCGACGAACAGCCGCGCGACGTCGAAACCGGTCTGGTCGCGGATCTCCTGGAAACAGGTCGGGCTGGTGACATTGATTTCGGTGACGTGCTCGCCGATCAGGTCGAGTCCGACCAGCAGCAGACCGCGCGCCGCCAGTTGCGGCGCGAGCGCTTCGCCGATCTCGCGATCGCGCGGCGACAGCGCGCGCGCCACGCCGCGCGCCCCGGCAGCGAGATTGCCGCGAAACTCTCCCTCCTTCGGAATGCGCGCCAGGCAGTACGGCACGACTTCGCCGCCGATCAGCAGCACCCGCTTGTCGCCATCGACGATCTCGGGCAGGAAGCGCTGTGCCATCACCGTGCGCGCGCCGAAACCGTTCATCACCTCGATGATCACCGACAGGTTCGGGTCGCCGCGCTGCGCGCGAAAGATCGACGTGCCGCCCATGCCGTCGAGCGGCTTGAAGACGGCCTCGCCATGCTCGTCGACGAACGCGTGCAGATCGGCGGCCGAACGCGTCACCAGGGTCGGCGCCGCAAACTCGGGGAATTCGAGCACCGCGAGCTTTTCGTTGTGGTCACGGATCGCGCGCGGATCGTTGAACACGCGGGCGCCTTCGCGTACCGCCTGTTCGAGCAGGTAGGTGGAATAGATGTATTCCATGTCGAACGGCGGATCCTTGCGCATCAGGACGGCATCGAAGGCGGCAACCGGCTCGCGCACCGGCGCACCGGTCTCGTACCAGGAAGCGCCGTCGGCTGACGCCGCACTGCCGGCGTGATCGCCGGTCGCGCCCGCACCGGTCAGGTGCAGCGGCATTGCCTCGGCCTGGATGCGTCCGTGCGCGCAGGACAGCTGGCCCTGTTCGCAGACATGCAACTGGTGTCCGCGCGCGGCCGCCTCCACCATCATCGCGTACGTCGTGTCCTTGTACGTCCTGATCGACGGCAGCGGGTCGAGAATCACCAGCACGCGCATCATCCATCCCCTGCAAAGATCCGGTCACCATTGTAGCTTTGCCGTCCGGTGCCGCCCGCGTCCGGCACGGGGATGGACCGGACCTTCTGCATCGGCCATCGGTCGGAGCCGGGAATGCGCCGGAACGCTTTCGCGGTGCTAGACTTTTCGCCATGAACACGACTCCTCCCTCGCTGCTCGCGGAGCTGCAGCAACGCGTCTCGGACCTGCTGCGCAACAGCCCCGCCGCCGACATCGAACGCAACCTGAAGGCCATGCTCACGCAGACCTTCCAGCGCATCGAACTCGTCACCCGCGACGAGTTCGACCGTGAAACGGAACGGGTGCTGCACCTGCAGGAACGCATCGAAGCACTCGAACGACGCCTGGCGCAGGCGGGCATCGGGGCCGACGGCACGATGGCCGGCGCAACGGCCAGCGGACCGGCGACGGCAGCCGACACCCCCGGCCCGACGGCGAACGACGACGGCGCTGCTTCCTCGGGAACGGCTCCGGCCGCGGAACCGGCGTCACCGGAATGCCCCTCGCCGTCGTCCACAGCCGGGGACTGATCGGAATCGATGCGCCGCCGGTCAGCGTCGAGGTCCACATCGGCAACGGCCTGCCGGCTTTCCACATCGTCGGTCTGCCCGAAGCGGAAGTCCGCGAAAGCCGCGAGCGGGTACGCGCCGCCCTGCTGCACACCGGCTTCGGCTTTCCGAACCGCAAGCTGACGGTCAATCTCGCACCGGCCGACCTGCCCAAGGCTTCGGGTCGCTTCGACCTGCCGATCGCCGTCGGCATCCTCGCCGCCAACGGCCAGATCCCGGCCGAAGCGCTCGCCGAGGTCGAACTGGTCGGCGAACTGTCGCTCTCCGGTGCCGTCCGGCCGATCCGTGGTGCCCTGGCGATGACGCTGGCCATCGTCCGCGAGCGGCAGCGCCGCGCCCTGCTGCTGCCCCTGGCCAATTGCGCCGAGGCCGCGCTCGTGGACGATGCGCGCCTGTTCGGTGTCGAGGAGTTGACTGACGTGGCGGCCCATCTGGCCGGCAGCAGTCCGCTCGCACGCATCGAACCCCAGGCACCGACGCCGGTGGCGGACGCCTTTGCCGAGGATCTGTCCGAAGTCAAGGGACACGTGATGGCGCGGCGCGCGCTCGAAGTCGCGGCTGCCGGCGCGCACAACCTGTTGATGATCGGTCCGCCCGGCGCCGGAAAATCCCTGCTGGCGCAGCGCATGCCGGGGATCCAGCCGCCGATGGACAGCGCCGAGGCGCTCGAGAGTGCCGCGCTGGCCAGTCTGCACGGCGGTTTCGATCCGGTGCAATGGAAGCGCCGGCCGTTTCGTGCACCGCATCACGGGGCGTCGACCGCCGCGCTGATTGGCGGTGGCGCGGTTCCGCGTCCGGGCGAGGCCAGCCTGGCGCACAACGGCGTGCTGTTTCTCGATGAGCTGCCCGAATTCGGCCGTTCCGCGCTCGAGGCCCTGCGCGAACCCCTGGAAACCGGCCGTATCGCCATCGCCCGCGCATTGCGCTGCATCGAGTTTCCGGCGTGTTTCCAGCTGGTGGCGGCGATGAATCCCTGCCCGTGCGGTCATTTCGGCAGCACGCGCTGTCGCTGCACGCCCGACCAGGTGCGCCGTTATCGCAGCAGGCTGTCGGGACCATTGCTCGATCGTATCGATCTGCTGATCGAAGTGGTGCCGGTGAGTGAAACCGAGCTGATGCAGGGCTCGTGCGGCGAGTCCAGCGCCTGCGTCGCCGCGCGCGTGGCCGACGCACGCCGGATTCAACACGAGCGCCAGCAGGCGACCAACGCCCGACTGTCACCGGCCGGCATCGATCGTCATTGCGCACTCGATCCGGCTGCGGCCAGCCTGCTGCGCCGGGTGGCGCAACGCCAGCGCTGGTCGTCACGCGCCCTGCACCGCGTGCAGAAAGTTGCGCGCACGATCGCCGATCTGGCCGGCGCCGCCACGATCGATGCGGCCCACGTCGCCGAAGCCGTCGGCTATCGGCGCGCACTCGACTGACCGCGCTTCGCCATCCGGTCGCCGCGGCGTTGGCGCACACGGCCATCCTGCCGCATGGATTTCGGGTGTCGGCAACACGCGAATCGCTGCACGCATTCCCTCGCCTGCATCCCGCTCTTGCAGCGCCGATGCTACGATCCGAGACAGGGAACCGGTTGGTGCCAGCGTGGCCGGAACGGTCGGAAATCCGGGCGGGATGACCCGACGGCACCCGACGGCAATCACGCCCGGCACCGCCGCACCATCATTGCACCCGCAGGGAGAATCCCGATGCTCTATGAATTCAAGTCCCGCGCCACCGGCTCGGTGATCATGACCAAACCCGTTGCCGAGTGGATCCTGCAGATCGTCGGCAAGCAGCCCGGTCCGGCCGGCGTCATCACCGTCGACCAGATCCCCGGCGCGGTCGATGCACTGCGACAGGCCATCGACCGGGAAAAGGAGGAATTGCGCGCCGAACGCCGCGCAATGGAACAGACGGCATCGCCGGCGGCACCCGGCACCAGCAACGAAGAGGTCGACAAGGACGACTATCCGGTGTCGCTGGCACAGCGCGCCTTCCCGTTCATCGAACTGCTGAATGATGCGCATCGCGCCGGCAAGGACGTCACCTGGGGCGTATGACGATGCCCGGCCGAGGTGTGCCTGATGAGGGCCTGCGCCAGCGCCGCATGGTCCGGCGCCCGAGCCGCATGGCCCGCCACATCAGACCGGCGAACAGCGGCGCGTGCCGCCCGCGGCCGGCGGTTTTCCTGACGGTGGCGCTCCGGTATCGGCCCTGATGACCCTGACGGCATTGTTCAGCGCCGAGCAGCTCGACATCCTCTGGCGCCTGATGATCTCGATGGCCGCCGGTACCGCCATCGGCATCGAGCGCAGCTATCACGGCCGTGCGGCCGGCTTCCGTACCCACGTCCTGGTCTGCATGTCGTCGTCTCTGGCCATGCTGGTGACGATCTACCAGGCGCAGTGGTTTCCGGGCATTTCCGAATCGGTGCGCATCGATCCGACCCGGATGGCGCAGGGCATCATGACCGGCATCGGCTTTCTCGGCGCCGGCGTCATCATGAAGGAAGGTCTGTCGGTGCGCGGCCTGACGACGGCCGCTTCGATCTGGATCACGGCGACGATCGGCATTCTGGCCGGCATTGGACTGAATTTTCCGGTGGTCGCCGGCACGGTGCTGACCATCTGCGCGCTGTCGCTGTTTCGCTGGACCGAAACGATGCTGCCGGTGTTCCACTATGCCTTCCATCATGTGAGCTTCGCGCGCGACCGGGCGCTTCCGGAAGAGGAAGTGCGCGCCATCATCAATGGATATGGCTTCGAAATCAGCAAGATGAGCTGGCGCCTCGATCATCTGGGCCGCACCTTCGAATACCGGATGACGATCCGCTCGCGCAAGCTCAGGAATGCCAGCGAGCTGGCGCATGCCTGGAGCGGCAACGACAAGGTCCTCGAATTCCGCATTACGCCGCTATGAGTTGCCACCGACGGCAACCGATGGGTCGATAATCGCTGAGCGTTGCGTTTTCTCCCAGGAGGATCTTCCCGATGAAGCTGTATTTCGCACCCGGCGCCTGCTCGCGCGCCGTTCGTATCGCGCTGCACGAAGCCGGCCTGCCGTTCGAAGGCGTGCAGGTCGACCTGCAGACGCACAAGCTCGCCGACGGCAGTGACTACTACGCCATCAATCCGAAGGGATACGTGCCGCTGCTCGTGCTCGACGATGGCCAGGAACTGACCGAAGCGAGCGTCGTCCTGCAGTGGATCGCCGATCAGGTGCCGGCGAGCGGGCTGGCGCCGGCGGCCGGCACGATGCCGCGCTACCGTCTGCTGGAGTGGCTGAACTTCGCCACGACCGAGATCCACAAGCAGTTCAGCCCGCTCTTCAATCCGGCCTACCCGGAAGAGGCGAAGCAGATCCAGCGCGAGAAGATCCTGCAGCGGATGAAGTGGGTCGACGGCGAACTCGCGGGCTGGCCGTATCTGACCGGCGACACCCTGACGATCGCCGACATCTATCTGTGGGTGCTCTGCGGCTGGGCCGACTTCATGAATCTCGACCTGTCCGGGCTGAAGAACCTGTCCGCCTGGCGCGAGCGCGTCGGTGCGCGCCCGGCCGTGCAGAAGGCGGTGCAGGAAGAAAGCTGAGGCTCAATAATGCAGCTCGGCCACGCTCAGTTCATCGTCGGCGGCCGGCCAGGTGCGCACGGCAATCCGTTCGTCCTGGAATGCCGCCACAACGGTGCGTGCCGGGCCCGGCGCCAGCGTCAACGTCACCTCTGAAACGCCCGGTACACCGGGAGGCACGCCCGGCAGCGCGGCCCCGTCCAGGCTCATGCGCTGACGCTGCGGATCGAAATAGCCGCGCGGACGCGTCATTTCGACGACGGCGCCCGCGCCGCGCTGCGCGTCGGTGAGTGACGCCGGCCTCATGTTCACCAGTGCGGACGAACGCGGAAAGGCCGAACGATAGATGTGCGTGACCGCATGGCCGGAGGCCGAGACGACGAATTCGTACGGGACATCCGGCCGTGCCGGCATCGGCCCCCAGCGGCCGTCGGCACCCGTCGTGGCGGACCAGACCGGGGCACCCAGTCGCACGCCGGTCGACGGCGCCGTTTCGTACACCTGCACGTTCACCCCGGCCAGCGGCTGATTCGTGCCCGGCTGGAAGATGCGCCCGTCGAGCACCGGTGCCGGCTCGGCCACGATCGCCGTGTGTACCGGCCACTCTCCGGTCAGGAACTGCCACATGTAATCGAAGGCGCGCGGATCGAAACCGGCTTCCCGATGATCGACCGGACCGAGCACGATGTTGCGCGCGCCGCGCAGCGCCGGACTGCGCGCATCGATGCCGGTCGGCACCCCCGGATGACCGAGCCAGGCGCCATCGGGCTGCGCGTACTTGTCGTTGCCGTCGGAGCGCAGCGTCATCCATTTCGGACCATCGGTCACTTCCAGTCCGCGTTCGCCGCGCGGCGCATTCAGCGCCGACAGGAACGGGCCGCTGCCGTTGAACTCGCTGCCCGGCATCAGCGGACCGACCCAGATGCCGTGATTGGGTGTCGCCGCCAGGATCACGTGCGAGACCCGGGCGGCACCGCCACCGTTCTCGATGTAGTTGCGGATCGCATTGCCGCCGCGGGAATGCCCGATCAGCACGACACGCCGCGTCCCCGTGCGGGCCAGCACCCGTTCGACCTCGGCGGCCAGCCAGTGCATCTGCTCGTCCGTCGATGAGCGTCCCGGCTGTTCGACGGAATCATCGTCGCGCGCGTACGGATACGGAAAATCGATCGCGAAGAGCCGGTCGTGCGGCCAGCCGTTGGACTCGAAGCGCCAGAAGGTCGTCGTCCAGACCGCCGCGTTGTCGCCATTGCCGTGCACGAACACGATCGCCGGCCAGCGCTCGCCGCCCGGCACGAAAGCGGCGCATGCGCCAAGCAGCATCAGCACCCCCGAAAACGCCAGCAAACGGCCCCACAGGAAGCCGAAGACCGGCCCGGCACGAAAGACGGATCCCCGATGCCGGTCCCCGCCGGACGCCGGGTCACGCCTTGCCGTCGTCTCCTGCCACATCACGCACACTCCCGCGATCTTCTTCATGCGGCAAGCGTAACGCAACCGGCAGCGAAATGGCCTTCCGGCGGCGGCCGCGGAACATGCGGATCAGCGCAACTGGCGCAGGCGTGCAGCGGAAATGCCCGAAGCCGTCGGCGCACGCGGGCGCCGCAGCCAGGCGGCCAGCGGCCACGCGAGCACCAGCACGGCGGCGCCCAGCGCCACCGACAGCGCCAGCAGCAGGAACCAGTCGACGAAATACGCCAGATCGCTCCAGGCCGCACCGGTCAGCCCCGGCAGCAGCACCAGAGCGGCAAGTGCCGCGAGCCCGGCCAGCACCCATGCCGGACGCCAGCCCCGGCGCCAGTGTCCGCGGCGCGCCAGGAACAGTGCCAGCACGACGGCGAGCACGTAGGCCAGCACCCATCCCGCATGTTCGACGAGGGTTTCCCAGACGACGTTCACTGCCATCCACAGTTCGGACATGATCGCCCTCCCGATTCAGATACGACCGCGCAGCATCGCCAGATACATCGGCTCGAGCATGTAGCGTTCCATCACCCAGGCGGCCCAGCTTTCCTGCAGCGGATCAACAAAGGGCATCGACGGTGTCAGCCGCCCTTCGTAGTCGAATTCGACCAGCATCGCCGAGCCTTCGCGCAGCAGCAACGGGCACGAGGTGTAGCCATCGAAGCGCAGCTGCGGTTCGCGCCCGGCCACTGCATCGACGACGTGCGCGGCCACGATCGGCGCGCTTTTCTTTACCGTCGCCGCCGTCTTGCCGCGCGGCGTGCCATTGATGTCGCCCACCCCGAAGACATTCGGGAAACGCCGGTGCTGCAGGGTCGCCGGGTCGACTTCGAGCCAGCCGCCGGCGGCAAAGGGACCGTCCTGCCAGGCCAGTTCGCTGTCGCGCACCGCATCGACCGCGCGCATCGGCGGCACGACGTGCAGGAAGTCCCAGGGCACCTCCGTGCGCTCGCCTTCGGGGGAAGCGAAGGTCGCCCGTCGTGCTCCCGGATCGACCGCGACCAACCGGCTCAGATAGTGCGTCTGCACGTCGAGCGCCTTCCAGCGCGCGAGCACGGCGTCATTGACGACCGGCACCCCGAAAACGGTATCGGTCGGCAGCGCGGAGTGGAACTGCAGTTGCGTGCGCCCGCGGGTGCCTGCGCGGCGCAGCAGGTCATCGAGCAGGAACGTCGTCTTCAGCGGCGCTCCGGCGCACTTGAGTGGCGTCGACGGCAGTGTCAGCACGGCGTCGCCGCCCGTGCTGCGAAACGCATCGATCGCCGCCCAGGTGGCCGCAGCCGCCTGCGGCCCGGCGTAGACACTGCCCAGGCCATTGCGCCCGATCGCCGCCACGTCCATGCCCTCGATCTGCGCGTAGTCGAGATGCAGGCCCGTGGCCACCACCAGAAAATCGTAGTCGATCGTCCGTCCGCCGGCGGTCTCGACACGCTGCGCATGCGGGTCGAACCCCGCGACTGCTTCCCGCACCCACTCGACCCCGGCGGGCATGAACGCCGCATTGTCGCGGCGCACTTTCGCCATCGGCCAGAGCCCGGTGGCGACCAGCATGTAGCCCGGCTGATAGTTGTGCTCCGTCTTGCCGTCGATCACCGTGATGCGCGCGCCATCGAAGGCTTTCGCCAGCCGACTGGCTACCGCCAGCCCGCCGGCGCCGCTGCCGGCCACCACGATATGCGCCTTCGTTCGCATCGGCGCCGCAGTAGCAGCGGAGGCCCTCACTGCCAGAGGCAGACCCGCACCTGCCAGCGGCAGACCCACACCGGCCAGACGCAGCCCAGCACCCGCCAGCGCCGCCCGGACGAGCCACTCCCGGCGGCCGGCACTGTGCGGCCCGCGCGTCGTCGATCGTGCATTCATGTCGTCTCCTCCTGATCGCGGTCACCGCCCGACAGCAGCTACCGTGCCATGCACCGGAATGCTGACCGTCGCACAGGCATTCAAAGCGATTATATACCCCCATAGGTATATGACAAGGCGGGTCGATGCTTGCGGGAGCGATCCGCTACACTGCCATCGGACGTTCCGAAACCGTTTCGACAGGCCAGCCGGGTTGCAGTCCCGGAAACAGGCAACAATGGTTGGCGTTCCCGGGAAACCGGGCGGTGCACGATAGCCGCCGCGTCCACGGTTCCCCGGCCACCGCTGGTCGCCGCACGTTCCGGCCGGCATCCCGTCCCGACCTGCTGCCCTGCCGTGCCGCCCATTCCTTCCGCGCAGCGCCCGACGCACCCGATGCTGGCTCTGGTCGTGACGTTCTGTGTGCAGATGCTCGCCAGTTTCGTGCTCGGCACGCCGGCGGTGCTGGCGCCGGTCGTCGCGCCCGAGATCGGTTTCACGCCGGAGCGGGTCGGGCTCTTTGTCGGTGTCGCCTATCTGATGGCCATGCTCAGCGGCCTCTGGAGCGGCCACGGCGTCGCCCGGCTGGGTGCCGTCGGCCTGAGCCAGGTAGCAATGCTCGCCTGCGCGCTGGGCGCCTTCGCCAGTACGGCGGCCACGGTCTGGTTGCTGTTCGCCGCGGCGATCGCCATCGGCTGCGGCTACGGAATCATCAATCCGGCCTCCACGATCCTGCTCGAACACCACTCGCCGGGCAAGCGCCGATCGCTGTTCTTCTCGATCAAGCAGACCGGGGTGCCCATGGGTGTCGCGCTGGCCGGACTGCTGATGCCCTGGGGCCTGACGCGGATCGGCTGGCAGGCTTCGGTCGCACTGGCCGGACTGGTCTGTGCCGTCACGAGCCTTGTCCTTTTCCCCGGGGTGCGGCGGCTGCGCACGCCGTCCGTGCGTACGGCCGCGCTACGGTCGGCCAGCGCGGCGCACAGGCAGGTGGACGATGCGACCGGGATGCCGGTCGGAGCGTCAGGCCGGTCGCAGACCCGGGTACCCGGGATGTCCGGGACCTCCGCCGGAGCGGAGGATGCGCCGGCAGTCGTCCGCGCCGGTCCGGCCGCGCTCTGGCTCGTGCTGCGCGATCCGGTGCTGCGTCGCCTGAGCCTCACGTCGCTGACCTTTGCCACCACGCAGCTCGTCTTCCTGACTTTCCTCGTCTCGCTGCTGAACCTGCAGCTCGGCCACACCCTGGCCTGGGCGGCCGGCATTCTGGCGGCGGCGCAGGTCGTCAGCACGATGGCACGGATCGGTCTTGGCTACGTCGCCGATCGCTGGCTCGACGCGGCGCTGCTGCTCGGCCTGCTCGGGCTGGCGATGGCCGCTTCGCTCGTCGGGCTGGCGCTGCTGCGTCCGGGCAGTGCCGACTGGGTGGTGCTGGCCGCCGCGACGTTCTGTTCGGCCACCGGCATGGGCTGGAACGGCGTCTATTTCGCCGAGCTGGCGCGCACCGCCCGGCGGCGCGCCGATCTCGCCACCGTCGCCGGCGCGTCGCAGTTCTTCACGTTTGCCGGCAGCATGCTCGGGCCGGTGGTGTTCGCCGGCATCATCCGCGCCGGCGGCTCGTGGAGTCTGGGCTTCGCCCTGTTCGCCCTGCTGCCGGCTGCTTCGGGTGCCGCCCTGCTGCGCGCCTGGGCGCGCAGTCGCTGACGCGGCGCATCCCGACAGCCTCCTCTGACAGCCCCTTCTTCCCGGCAGCCTCCCGCCGTCGGCGGCCCGCCGACAGTGTTCAGAGTTCTTCTTCGAGCACCGCACCGAGCCGGCGCAGCAGGCTTGCGCCGTCTCCGCTCCAGGCGCTGCCATGCATGCAGGCGAGCACCCGCGGCTCGAGTTGCGCCAGCTTTTCGATCAGCATCGGCGTCTCGCGGCCGTAGGCATAGAAATCCGTCTGGTAGCGATAGGCCTCGCTCGCCCGGAAGATGTCTTCCTTCGTGATCGGCGTCTCGCCCGGCCCACCCTGCGCGAACAGGTCGCCGCAGAACAGGATCCGGCGCTTGGGCTCGTACAGAAAGCCGCACTCGCGGCCGTGCGGCAGGTGCGGCGTCGAGATCCAGACGAGCTGGTGCCGTCCGGTGCCCAGTTCCTGCCCGTCGCGCAGTGCGACCGCCTGCGCGTCGTACTGGTCACGCGCCCAGCTGCGCGCCGCCAGTTCGCTGCACACCGGACGCGCCTTCGGCGCCGCGGCGAGGAACTCGGCCATCGCGCCGCACTCGTCCGCCTCGACGTGCGAGAAGCCGATGTAGCGCAGCTGGTCGACGGGCATCACTTTTTCGATCTGCTCGCGCACCTGCGCGAACATCCGCCGCGGCCCGGTGTGGAACAGCAGCGGCATCTCGTCGACCAGCAGGTACTGGTTGTACGAAAACCCGCCCGGGAAGACGTCCGCGCCAACCGGTACGTTGATCCGGAACAGTCCGGCCGAGATTTCCTGGATCGACGCCGCCGGGCTGTCGCTCATTTGTTCCAGAGTTGCGCGCATCGAGTGCTCCTGGGCGATGGGAATCGTGTAACGAGAAGCAACGATACGCATTCCGGGATCGCCCGCGGTCAAAACCCGGTCGCGAAGACCGGATAATCTCCTGTCCGCCTGGTCAGGCGAATACCCGGTCTGTCCAGTCAACCTGTCCGGCCTGTGCACCGGAGGATGACACCCACGGCGCGGCGTTCGATCACGCCGCAGCCCGTCAGGCAGCGCGATCGAACGCCTCGGTCAGCGTCTGCACGGTACGCTCGACGTCGGCCAGCTTGTCCAGACCGAACAGGCCGATGCGAAACGTCCGGAAGTCCGCCGGCTCGTCCACGGCCAGCGGCACGCCGGCAGCGATCTGCACACCGGCCTCGACCAGCTTGCGCCCCGAGTGGATGTCCGGATCGTCGGTATAGGCAACGACCACGCCCGGTGCCTCGTAGCCGGCCGCCGCCACCCCCGGATAGCCCTTGTCGGCCAGCATCGTGCGCACGCGTTCGCCCAGGCGCCACTGGGCCGCGCGCGCTGCCTCGAAACCGAATTCACGCGTCTCGTCGAGTGCCGCGCGCACCGCCAGCAGGGCGTCGGTCGGCAGCGTGGCGTGATAGGCATGCCCGCCGTTTTCGTAGGTTTCCATGATCTGCAGCCACTTGCGCAGATCACACGAGAAGCTCGTGCTGGTGGTCTCGTCGATGCGCCGGCGCGCCTCCTCGCCCAGCATCACGAACGCGCAGCACGCCGGTCCGCTCCAGCCTTTTTGCGGTGCACTCAGCAGCACGTCGACGCCGATCTCCTGCATGTCGACCCAAAGGGCACCCGAAGCAATGCAATCGAGCACGAACAGCCCGCCGACCGCGTGCACGGCACGCGCCACCTCGGTAAGGTAATCATCGGGCAGCAGGATCCCGGAAGACGTCTCGACGTGCGGCGCGAACACCACTTCCGGGCGCTCGCGCTCGATCGTCGCCAGCAGGCCCCCGATCGGCGGCGGCCCGAACGGCGCTTTCGGCCCGGACCCGGCACCCTTGATGCGTGCCTTCTCGACCAGGGTCTGCGCCGTGATGCCGCCCATCTCGAAGATCTGGCTCCAGCGGTAGCTGAACCAGCCGTTGCGGATCACCAGACACTTGCGGCCGGTGGCGAACTGGCGGGCCACCGCTTCCATGCCGAAGCTGCCGCTGCCGGGCACGATGATTGCCGAGCGCGCGTGATAGACCTCCTTGAGCGTGCCCGAGATATCGCGCATCACCGCCTGGAACTTCTGTGACATATGGTTGAGCGCGCGATCGGTGTAGACGACCGAGTATTCGAGCAGGCCATCGGGATCGACATCGGGCAGCAAGCCGGGCATCCTGTTCTTCTCCCTGGAATTCGAGGTAAGGCGGTCGGCCTGATGGACGGGTCCGGACCGCATCGCGAGCGCAACATTGTGCCCCGTCATGCCGGCTCCGTGCGCGGCGGCGCAATGCGAACAGGGGGAAGATCGGCTGTGACGGGGCACGGCCCGCCCGATGATGCGCCGATCAGGCGCTACGCAGCGTCGCTGACGGCGGTTCCCCGTACCGGGCCCGGTAGTCGGCCGCGAAGCGGCCGAAATGCGCGTAACCCACGGCCAGCGCGACGTCGGTGACCCGGGTGCCGGCATCGGCGCCGAGCAGCCGTTCGCGCGCCTGCGCCAGACGCTGCTGGCGCACGAATTCCAGCGGTGTCATCTCCCGATGGCGCCGGAAACCGGCATGCAGTGTGCGCACACTGACCCCAAGACGACCGGCCAGTGCTCCGACACCCCCTTCCAGCACCGGGTCGGCAATGATCATCTCCTCGGCGCGACGCACGAAGGACGGCGCCGGCGCGCGCACATCCCGACGCAGGGCCTCGCTGTAGTTGTGCGGCTGCACGAGCAGCAGCGTCGAGATCAGCGTTTCTTCCAGCGCCTGCCGCCCGGTCGCCGAACCCAGCCAGGTCGAGTCCGGCGTGAGCCCGGTCAGCACGAAGCGGATCAGTCCGTTCCAGGTGGCACCATCCCGGCTGTCCAGCTCCAGCCCGGGCCGGAACTCGACCGGGCGCGAAGGCGTGTAGCCGAGCAGTGCCGCCAGCCGGCGGTCGAGCGCCGGCCGCGAGATCTTGATCGACAGCTTGCTGCAATCGTCATCCCACTGCGTCTGCATCGGCTGCATGCACGATTGCACCGAGGCGACGTCCGGATGCGATACCAGTTCCCAGCGCCGGGTACGGATCGTGGAACTGCCGGCCAGCGGCATGCCGACGAGGTAGAAGTCCTCGAGGGCTCCGGGGTCGAGCCGCACGGCCGCGCCGTAGCGTGCGTAGAGAAGCACGGTGTCGCCGAGTTCGACACTGCGGCAGCACACGTCCAGCCGCGCGCGCTCGTGCACGAGATGCAGCGCATGCGGCGACAGGATCCGGCAGAGATGGCGACGTGCCTCCTCGAGATCCGTCGTCCGGAAGGATGGAAACCCGGCCAGGGGACTGTCGATCTGCATGAATCGGCGCAATCCGGACAGGAAACGCGCAATCCGGATAGCGAAACAGTGGAACTGTCCCGAAGATTGCCATGAATCCCTGGTGCACCAGCGCCCGGATCCGGTTCGATCATGGCTATCGGGAACCGGCAATCGCCTCGGGCGCAAAGAAGGGACACCGGCAGGGACACGGAAGAGGGACGACATGGCATCGGCGGCAAGTGAAGCACTCGCGGTACTCGAAGCAAACGGCATCGGTTGCATCTTCGGCAACCCGGGCACGACCGAAGTCCCGTTTCTGGATGCCAGCGTCTCAAGCAGCATCGATTTTCATCTGTGCCTGCACGAAGGCGTCGCGGTCGCCATGGCCGACGGCTACGGGCGGGCCACGCGCAGCACCGGCGTCGTCATGGTGCACACCTCGGTCGGCACCGCCAACACGCTGGCCAACCTCATCAACCTGCGCAGCGACCGTTCGCCGCTGCTCGTGATCGCCGGCGACAAGGACGATCGCCTGTCGGCCCGGGGCTGCTTCTGCGAAGTGCCCGACCTGCCCGGACTGGTGCGCCAGGTGACCAAGGAAGCCTGGCGGGTGACGCTGCCGGAGAAATTGCCCGAACTCGTGCTGCGCGGCCTGAAGGTGGCGGCTGCGCCCGCGCCCGGCCCGGTCTTTCTGGCCGTGCCCGAGAACTACATGGCCGCCGAACTCGATGCCGGCTTCGTCGGCCGCGACCGGCGGCGTGCCGACCGGGTCACGCTGCGCGCCCATCCGGAGGAGCTCGCGCGGATCGTCGAGGCCCTGGGCAGCGCCGAGCGCCCGCTGATCATCGCCGGCAATGGCGTCGGTGCCGGATCGGCCCTGCCCCTGCTCGTCGATCTCGTCGAACGACTCTGCATTCCGGTCGTCGGCGAGGAAGTGTTCACCACCAACGCGCTGAACTTCCCCACCGACCATCCCTGCTACCACGGCAATTTTTCCGCGCAGTCGGCGGTGGTGGCCGATGCCGACGTCGTCGTCGCCCTCGGGGCGCGCCTGTTCATGGAATACGCGTGGCCGGAACAAGCCGCGTTGCATCGGGGCATCCGCCTGCTGCAGATCGGCGCCGACGCGGACGAACTCGGCAAGATCTATCCTGCGGAACTGGCCGTGCTGGCCGACGTCGACGACGCCATCCGCGGCCTGCACCGGATCGCCGTCGACTCGGCCGGGCTGACAGCGGCGAAGCTCGCGCAGCGGCGCACGCGGACGTTCGTGCCGCGCGGCGCGCCGGTTTCCTCCCACGCGGGCGCCGTTCTGTCCGGCGCCCGCATGGCTCTGGAAACCGTTGGCGCCGTCGCGCAGCACGCGGGCATCGTCGGGAGCGCGGATACGGCGGTCGCAGACACCAGCCTTTCTGTCGCCCGGGCCGGCATCGACACCGCCGCCACGGGGACGATCGCGGCCATGATGAACAGCCCAATGCAGCGGATGCAGCCGGTGCGCCTGCTGCAGCGGATGGACGAGATCCTGCCGGAAGACATCGTCATCGTCGACGAATCGGTGCTGTCGAAGTCGATGATGCAGTCGCACTTTCGCCTGAGCGGCCAACGCGCCTATTTCGGCACCTCGGGCGGCGGACTCGGCTGGGGCATACCGGCCGCCGTCGGCGTGCAACTGGGCATGCCGGGGCGACGCGTCGTCGCCTTCGTCGGCGATGGCGGCGCGCTGTTCAACATCCATGCCCTGTGGACGGCGGCGCACCTGGGCGCACCGGTCGTTGCGGTGATTATCAACAACGACGGCTACATGGCGGTACGCCGTGGTCTCGGTCAATTCGACCGGACGGCACAGCAGGCGAACTGCTTCCCCGGTTCGTCATTCTCGATGCCGACGATCGACATTCCGATGATTGCGCGCGGATTCGGCGTGCGCGCTTTCACGGTGCGCTCGGAAGAGGAACTGGTCGACGCACTGCGCATCGCGCTCGACTCGGGCCAGCCGTCGGTGATCGACGCACACGTCGTTTCGTCCCACTATTACTGACGGCACGGATGCGGCAAGGATGCGATACGCCCGCCCCGTCCGTGAAACCGTCGGCGGCTGACCGTCGGACGTACCCCGCCGATTTTCCCGGATCCGTGCCATTGCAAGAGCCCTGGAGGAGAACTGTCATGCGAAGAACCCTGAATCACGGCTTTCTGTTCGCGGCGCTGCTGCTTCTTGCGCTCGGCCTGCGCGCACTGCCGGCGACGGCCGCCTCGACGACCGATGCAAACCGGGCGGCCGCACCGGTCAAGGTCACGGTCGGCGTATTGAATGTCTCGGACACCGCCCCCCTGTTCCTGGCCATCCGCGAGGGCATCTTCACCCGTCACGGCCTGTCGGTCGAGACGACGCCGGCACCGGGCGCGGCACAGGCCACCTCGGGCCTGGTCTCCGGGGACATGCAATTCGCCTTCGGCAGCTACGTGCCGTTCATCCTGGCGGCACAACGCGGCGTGCCGCTGCGCCTGGCCGCACCGGCCGACAACGTCAACAACGACTTCAGCCGGATCGTCGTCGCGCAGGACAGCGCCGTGCGCAGCACCGCCGATCTCGCCGGCAAGCGCGTCGCCGTGTCGGCCCTGATCAATTTCGGCACCCTCGGCATCCAGGAGGCACTGAAGGCCGCCGGCGTCGATCCGAAGCAGGTCACCTTCGTCAGCTTCCCCTTTCCGAACATGCTGTCGGCGCTGGAACACGGCCAGGTCGACGCCGCCTGGCTCGTCGAGCCCTTCCTGACGCAGGCACGCGATTCGGGCAAGACGCGCGATCTCTTCGACCCGTTCGCGGGCACCATGCAGGACGTGCCGGCGGCCGGCTACATGATGTCCGCATCGTGGGCCAGGGCAAACGCCGACGTGGCTGCCCGTTTCCGCCAGGCCATGGCCGAAGCGAGCAAACGCGCCGCCGGTGATCCGGCCGCAGTGCGTGCCGCCATTCCCACCTTCACGAAGATTCCGGAAGCGATCGCCACCCGCATCGGCCTGCCGGCCTACACGGCGGAACTCGATCGAGCGAGGTTGCAGCATCTGTCCGATCTGATGAGCGACAACGGTCTGCTCCCGGGCCATTTCGACACGGCGGTGTTCTTCGGTGACTGAAGCCAGCGCGCTGCGCGCCGCCATGCCTGCCGCAAGCCACCCGGGCGCAGCCGTTGATGCGGGTGCACCGGGGGAGCGGGCCGGAACCGGCGCTGCCGGACGCGGCAAGGCGGCAAAAACGCGGCTTCCGGCGGTGACGAACCGCCGGCACGGCCGCACGCGTCGCATCGTCGGCGTCGTCCTCGTTCTGGCACTGGCCGAATACCTGACGCGCTCGGGCCTGACCGATCCGCAGTACGTGCCGCATGTGTCGACCGTGCTGAAACGGATGGTCGAACTGTGCGTGGACGCCGATTTCCTGCGCCAGACGCTCGATACCGTGCAGGCCTGGCTCCTCGGCCTCGCACTGTCCGTCGTGGCCGGGGTCGCGCTCGGCTTCGTCATCGGTTCGAACCGCTTTCTCGATCGATCCTTTCGCGCGCTCTTCGATTTCATCCGCCCGATTCCGTCGGTCGCGCTGATCCCGCTCGGCATGCTCGTGCTCGGCCAGGGCCTGTCGCTGAAGCTGGCCCTCGTCCTCTATGCGGCGATGTGGCCGATCCTGTACAACATCGTCTCGGCCATCCGCGCCATCGACCGCGTGCAGCACGACACGGCGCGCGTCTTCCGCATCGGCCGGCTGCAGCGCTTCGTGCACGTCTTTCTGCCGTCGACGCTGCCGCATCTGGCGACCGGCATCCGCGTCGCCTCCCCGATCGCGCTGGTGCTCGCCATCAGCGTCGAGATGCTCGGCGGCAGCCGCACCGGCCTGGGCGTCTGGATTCTCGACGCCAACACCGGTGCCGGGCGCGCGGACCTGGTCTTCGCCGGCACCGCGATCGCCGGTCTGCTGGGCGCATTGAGCAACTGGGCGCTGGCGGCGACCGAACGCCGGCTGCTGCCCTGGCATCCGGCCTGGCGAACGGGAGCCGAGCGATGAGCGCCGCCATGAGCGCAACCGCGGCCACGCCGGCGCGCGCGCAGCGCTGGCATCTGTCGCGCGCCTTCGTGACGCACGTCTGGGTGCTGGTCGTGGCCGCCATCGCCTGGGAGGCGGGTGCGCGCTCGGCCGGGGTCTTCTGGTTTCCGCCACTGACGACGATTCTCGAACACGCGCAGCAACTGTGGTTCTCGGGGCCGGCCTCCAGCCTGTGGGTGACGCCGGGCTTCGTCACCGACGTCCTCTCCAGCCTGCAGCGCGTCGTCCTCGGGCTCGTGCTGGCGCTGATCATCGGTGTGTCGGCCGGAACGCTGATCGGCCTGCTGCCGCGCGCCGGCGACTACCTCGATCCGACGCTGCAGTTCATGCGGTCGGTGCCGCCGGTGGCGCTCGTGCCGATCTTCATGCTCCTGTTCGGCATCGGTTCGGGCATGCGCATCACGCTCATCGCCTTCACGTCGGTGTGGCCGATCCTGCTCAATACCGTTGCCGGCGTGCGCGCGGTCGAACCGCTCTTTCACGCCACCGCACGTGTCTTCCACATCGGTCTGCGCCGGCGTCTGCTCGAGATCGTGCTGCCCGCCAGCGCGCCGCTCATTCTCGCCGGCCTGCGCGTGAGCACCGCACTCGGGCTGATCGTCATGGTCCTGTCGGAAATGGTCGCCGCCACCAGCGGGATCGGCTATCGCCTGATGTTCGAGCAGCAGAGCTTTGCCCTCACCAATATGTGGGCGTGCATCGTCCTGCTGGGCGTGATCGGTTACCTGCTCAACGCCATCGTCACCGTGATCGAGAAGCGGGTACTGCGCTGGCTGCCCGGAGAGCGGGAAGAAAAGACATGAACAGACGAGGCAAGCCATGAGTGCGCAGGAATCTTCCGTCGAACCGCTGCGCGCACTGCTGCGCGTGGAGAATCTCAGTCACGCCTATGGCCGCGGGCCGCAGGCGCCACTGATTCTCGACCGGATCGGCTTCGAGGTGCGACGCCGGCAGATCGTTTCGCTGGTCGGGCCGTCCGGCTGCGGCAAGACGACGCTGCTCTATTCGATCTCGGGCCTGCTGCAGCCCACCGACGGCCAGGTGCTGCTCGAAGACACGCCGGTACGCGGCATTCCGCCCGGCCTGGCGATGGTGTTCCAGGACTACAGCCGTTCGCTCTATCCGTGGATGTCGATCGAGCGCAACGTCGACTTCCCGCTGGCTGCCGCCGGCCTGGCGCGCGGCGAACGCCGCACGCGCATCGACGAATGCCTGGAAGCCGTCGGCCTGCGCGGACACGAAGCCAAATATCCGTGGCAGCTGTCCGGCGGCATGCAGCAGCGCGCGGCCATTGCCCGGGCCATCGCCTGCCGGCCCGATCTGCTGCTGATGGACGAACCGTTCGCCTCGGTCGATGCGCAGACGCGCGAGGATCTCGAAGATCTCGTGCTGTCGGTACGCAAGCGCTTCGACATGACGATCCTCTTCATCACGCACGACATCGACGAGAGCGTCTACCTGTCGGACCGCGTCATCGTGCTGTCGAAATCACCGACCTGCGTGCAGGATCAGGTCGAAGTGCGCTTCCCGCACGAACGCGACCAGATCGGCACGCGCAGCCATCCGGAATTCGGCGTGCTGCGCGCGCACATCGCTTCGTTGATCCGGGGCGCCGGCGCAGCAGTCCGGCAGACCGAAAGGCAGGCGGTCACCGCCGGCATCTCCTGATGGATACCGGCACCGCCGCACCCGCGCCGCCCGCACCCGCTGCGGCACACAAACACGCTCTCCCGGCCGGCGCGGGAAGCTCGTCCGCGAAGGCCCCGTCCGCGGTTCAGCCAGGCTCGCCGATCGCGAGCGTGATGTCGCCCACGTGTTCGATCCGGCCGGCCAGCCGGTCGCCGGGGACGACCGGGCCGACGCCTTCCGGCGTGCCCGTATAGATCAGATCGCCAGGCTGCAGATGGTAGTAGCACGACAGATCGGCGATGATTTCCCGGACGTTCCAGATCATCCGGTCGAGGTCGGACTGCTGACGGATCTGCCCGTTGACGGAGAGTTCGATCCGGCCGGACTCGAGCAGGCTGCCCGGCATCGGCACGATCTCGCTGATCACGGCGGCGTTCTCGACATCCTTGGCAAGATCCCACGGATGGCGCTTCTCGCGCGCCGCACGCTGCAGATCGCGGCGCGTCATGTCCAGCCCGCAGGCATAGCCGTAGACGTGCGCCGGCGCATCGGCCGCCGCGATCTGCCAGCCGGCCGTGCCGATGGCGACGACGAGTTCCATCTCGTAGTGAAAATCGCTGGTTTCGGGCGGGTAGGCGATCGTCGCTCCCGACAGCACCAGCGCCCGCGTCGACTTGGTGAAGTACATCGGGCGCTCGGCGCTCTTGTCGACGGAAACGCCCATTTCGGCCGCATGCGCCAGATAGTTGCGCCCGACGAAGAACAGGCGATGAACCGGCAGATGGCGCTCGTCGCCGCGTACCGGCACGGACGGAACGGCGGCCGGCTCCCACAGGTAACGGATCGGGTCTGACATGCGGATTTCCAATGCAATGAACAGGTGGCGGACTGAGGGTGGCGGACTGAGCGATTCGCCAGGGGCACGGGAAGCCGAAACAGCAAGGCGCCGACAGGTACCGGGCGCGCGCAGCCGCGTTGCACCCTTGCCGTGCCACACCGCTATGGCATCAGCTCTCCGCCGGCGACGACGATGCTCTGCCCGGTGACCGACGCGGCCAGGTCGCTGCACAGCCAGGCGACGGTTGCAGCGACTTCCTCCGGCTGGATCAGGCGCCCCTGCGGATTGTGCGCGACGAGATTCTCCAGTGCTTCATCACGCGAGCGGCCGGTCTTGGCGGTGATGTTCTGCAGCGCATCACTGACGATGTCGGTTTCCGTATAGCCCGGGCAGACCGCATTGACCGTGATGCCCTTGCGCGCCGTTTCCATTGCCAGCGCGCGCGTGAAGCCGATCAGGGCGTGCTTGGCGGCACAGTACGCGGTGACGTAGGCCATGCCGGTGAGTCCGGCCGTCGAAGCGATGTTGACGATGCGCCCGCTGCCGGCTTCGAGCATGGCCGGCAGCACGGCACGCGCCGCATGCACCGCGCCCATCAGATCGACGTCGAGCACTTCGCGCCACAACTTCGCATCGCTCTTCAGGAACGGCGCCGACGGTGCGATGCCGGCATTGTTGACGAGCATGTGCACCGGTCCGCGCTCGTCGACGCAGCGCGCAATCGCCGACGACAGCGACGCCTCGTCGCCGATGTCGGCTACGGCGGATCCGGCGCGCACCCCGTGCTCGTCGCGCAGACGCGCGGCCGTCGCCTCGATCGTTGCCGGCGTGCGGCCCAGCAGGGACAGATCAGCGCCCTGCGCGGCCAGCGCCGCCGCAATCGCCGCGCCGATCCCGCGTCCGCCGCCGGTGACGATGGCGTGCCGACCGCTCAGTGGTCGTTGCGGCGAAGGCTGCTGTGTTGTGGCAGTCACTGAACTGTCTCCCTTTCTGTTTCGATGCCGATGATCGCAGAGTACCGAAAACCGGCGCCCGGGTGCTTTCCGCCGCCGCGTCAGACGCCGAGATAGCGGTCGGTGATGTCGGGGCGCGCCTCCAGTTCGGCCGGCGTGCCCTGCCAGACGACCCGGCCTTTCTCCATGATGTGATGGCGATCGACCAGGGACGCCATCTCCGTCAGATTCTTGTCGATGACGAGAATGGTCTGGCCTTCGTGCTTGAGCAGTTGCAGGCACTGCCAGATTTCGCGGCGCACGAGCGGGGCCAGCCCTTCGGTGGCCTCGTCGAGGATCAGCAGACGCGGATTGGTCATCAGGGCACGGCCGATCGCCAGCATCTGCTGCTCGCCACCGGACAGCGTGCGCGCCCACTGCGTACGCCGGTCGCCCAGGCGGGGAAAGAGTTCGCAGACCCGCGCCAGCGTCCAGCCGGGGGCCGAAGCCGGCGCCGGACGCGCCGTCGCCAGCAGGTTCTCCTCGACGCTCAGCGAACCGAACACGCGCCGGCCCTCGGGCACCAGTCCGAGACCGAGACGGGCGATCCGGTTCGGCGCCAGCCCGGCCAGATCCCGCCCGGCGAAACGGATACGGCCCGCGCGCAGCGGCAGCAGCCCCATCAGCACGCGCACCGTCGTGCTCTTGCCCATGCCGTTGCGGCCGATCAGCGAGGCCACCTGGCGCTCGCCGACCTCGAAGCCGAGCGCGAACAGCACCTGGCTCGAATCGTAGCCTGCATCGACTCCTTCGACGACGAGCATCAGTCGCTTCCCAGATAGGCCCGGCGCACGTCCTCGTGCGCGCGCACCTGTTCCGGCGTGCCGGTGAAGATCGCCTGGCCGTAGACGAGCACCGTGATCCGGTCGGCCAGTGCGAAGACGATGTCCATGTCGTGTTCGACCAGCAGAATCGTGTACCGGCCCTTGATGCTCACGAGCAATTCCGCCATGCGACGCGATTCTTCGGCGCTCATGCCAGCCATCGGTTCGTCGAGCAGCAGCACGGAGGCATCGCTCGCGAGCACCATGGCGAGCTCGAGCTGACGCTTCTCGCCGTGCGCAAGCTCGCCCACCCGGACATGGCCGCGATCGCCGAGTCCGACCCGGGCCAGCGCTTCGCGCGCCGGCACGCGCAGCCGCGGATCGCTGCGTGCCGGGCGCCACATGCCGAAGCCGCCCGGCGAGCGCGCCTGCACCGCCATCGCCACATTGTCCTCGCCATCGAAGTCCGGATAGAGCTGACTGATCTGGAACGAGCGCGCCAGCCCGGCCGCCGCGCGCCGGTGGGCCGGCAGGCGCGTGATCGTCCGGTCACCGAGGACGATGTCTCCGGAATCCGGGAAATACTCTCCGCTGATCTGATTGATCAGTGTCGTCTTGCCGGCACCATTGGGGCCGATCAGCGCATGCAGCTCGCCTGACTCGACGACGAGATCGACGTCCTGCGTCACGCGCAGCGCGCCGAAGGAGAGGCACAGTTTCCTCAGTTCGAGCCGCACGGTATCCGCCGCCCCCTGATCCGTTCTTCGGTCTTCATCCGCGTCGCCGTCCGAAAGCGGTCAGCAGACCGTACAGGCCGCGCTTGCCGAACAGCACGATCAGCACGAGCGCCGGGCCCATCACCACCATCCAGTGCTCGGTCCAGGCCGTCAGCCACTGCTCCAGCCCGAGATAGACCATCGCGCCGAGCGCCGGCCCGACGATCGTGCCCATCCCGCCCAGGATCACCATCGCCATCAGTTCGCCGGACTTCTGCCAGGTCGCCATGTCCGGGCTGACGAACAGTGCGTAATTGGCCCACAGGACGCCGGCCAGTCCGGTACCGGCCGCCGAAATGGTGAAGGCGACCAGCGGATAGCGCAGCGGCGCCAGGCCGAGCGCCACGCTGCGCTTGCGGTTCTGCTTGAGACTTTGCAGGGCCATGCCGAAGCGCGAACCGACGATGCGCCGGCACAGCCACATCCAGACGACGAGCAGCACGACGCAGACCAGGTAGAACGCACGCGGATCCCGCAGCGACCGGCCACCGAGCACATTGCGCGTGTGGATCGCCAGGCCGTCGTCGCCGCCGTAGTACATCAGCCCGACGAGCAGGAAATAGAACATCTGGCCGAACGCGAGCGTGATCATGATGAACTGCACGCCCGAGGTGCGCAGCGACAGGAAACCGATGCCGGCGCCCGCCAGTGCGCAGAAGCCGACGGCCAGCGGCCACAGCAGCAGGGCCTCGTTCGTGCCCGCCCAGCCGAACAGGCCGGAACCGTCGGCCACATGGAAGGCGACGATGCCGACGACATAGCCGCCCAGGCCGAAGAAGGCCGCGTGGCCGAAGCTCACGAGCGCGCCGTAGCCGAGAATCAGGTCCAGGCTCACGGCGGCGATCGCATAGATCACGAAGCGCGTGAACAGGCTGATGACAAACGGCTGCCCCGACCATTGCGCAAACCAGGGCACGGCCAGCAGCAGTGCAATGCCGGCCAGCAGGAACCAGCGCGCGCGCTGGTGTGTACGCCGGTGCGTACCTGCATCGGGCGATGTGGGCGCGTCGCGCCGGGTCGGGGGTGCCACCGTACTCATGTCAGCGCGCCGGCAGCAGCCCGAACGGGCGGAACAGCAGCACCAGCGCCATCAGGATGTAGGCACTGGCCGAAATCAGGCTCGACGCGAGCGGATCGCTCAGCTGCGCCGGCAGCAGTCCGCTCAGCAGCATCGGCAGCCAGGTGCGCCCGTAGGCGTCGATCATGCCGACCAGGAAGGAGCCCAACAGGGCGCCACGCACCGAACCGACACCACCGATGACGATGACGACGAAAGCGGTGATCAGGATGCGCTCGCCCATGCCGATCTGCACCGCCAGCAGCGGTGCCGACATGACGGCGGCGAAGCCGCACAACAGCGCGCCGAGCACGAACACGAGCAGAAAGACGCGGTGCACGTCGACGCCGAGCGCATCGACCATCTCGTGATCATCGGCGCCGGCGCGCACGCGCATGCCGATCGGCGTGCGCAGCAGCACGAACCACAGCGCCAGCGCAACGATGGCCGCCGCGCCGATGAAGGCCAGGCGCATCAGCGGATAGGCCAGCCCCGGCAGCAGTTCCACCGACCCGCGCAGCAGCGGCGGAATATCCATGAACGGCGGGCTGCGGCCAAAGACGATCGTCACCAGTTCGTTGGTGAACAGCACCAGCCCGAGCGTCGCCAGCACCTGGTCCAGATGGTCGCGCCGGTACAGGAAACGCAGCACCAGCCGTTCGATCGCGAAACCGTACAGCCCGGCGCCCGCCACCGCCGCGACGATCGCGGCGGTGAACGAGCCGGTCAGTGCCGCCGCGCTCGTCGCGCAGAAGGCACCGACCATGTAGAACGAGCCGTGCGTCAGATTGATGACGTTCATGATGCCGAACACGAGCGTCAGCCCGGCCGACAGCAGGAACAGCAGCGCGCTGTACTGGATGCCGTTGAGCGTCTGCTCGACGAAAAGCAGCATCGGTCAGCCGGCTCCGCCTTCAGCCATCCGGCTTCGCATCGGTTCGCTTCCCGACGATTCGCTGCTCAAAGGCCCGCTTCTCACCGTTTCGTTTCCCGTCGCTGCGCTGTTCATCACTGGCTGCATCGCGGCCTGTACCTCACATCGGGCATTCGGCCGCGTGCGGATCGACCAGATCGGTGGCAATCGTTTTCACCGTCCTGTAATCCAGCTTGCCTTCGGCATTCGGCTCGACGTGCAGCAGATACCAGTCCTGCACCGGGTGCTGGTTGTTGGCGAAGCGGAACTTGCCACGCACCGAATCGATATCGCCCTTGCGCAGCGCGGCGCGGAAGTCATCCTTCCTGCCGTCGATGTCGCCGCCCACCGCCTTCAGCGCCGAGCCGATCAGCTTCGCCGTATCGTACGAGGTCGCGGCGTAGTCGGTCGGCACGCGTCCATAGGCCTTGACGAACGCGTCGACGAAGTGACGGTTGGCCGCATTGTCCAGATCGGCCGCCCACATCGCCGTCAGGTAATAGCCGTTGCCGGCATTGCCGGTGGCAGCCAGCATGCGCCGGTCCATCGAATAGATCGGCGTGAGCATCGGAATCGTTTTGGCCAGGCCCGAGTTGGCGTACTGCTTGGCCAGGTTGATGCCGGCGCCTCCGGGATGGAACTGGAAGATGGCATCGGGCTTGAGCTCACGCACGCGCGCCAGTTCGACCGAGAAGTCGGACTGGTCGAGCTTGGTGTAGATCTCGGCCAGCACTTCACCCTTGTAGGTCGCCTTGAAACCGGCCAGCGCATCGCGGCCCGCCTGGTAGTTCGGCGCCATGATCACGATCCGCTTGTAGCCGATTTCGTTGGCGGCCAGACCGGCCGAGTTGCTGTACGAGTCGTTCTGGTAGGCGACCGAGAAATAGCCCGGCTTGCAGTTCTTGCCGGCGAACATCGACGGTGCCGCGTTCACGCTCACATAGGTGCCGCCCGCCTCGAGCACGGTCGGCACCACCGCCACCAGCACGTTGGAGAAATTGATGCCGGTGAACAGGCGGATACCGTCCTGCACCATGCGATCGGCGGTCTGCCGGGCATTGGCCGGCTTGAGCGAATCGTCTTCGATGACCATCTGCACCGGCACGCCGCCGAGCTTGCCGCCTTCCTCCTGGACGGCAAGCATGAAGCCGTCGCGCTCGTCCTCGCCGATGTAGCCGGCCGGCGTCGACAAGGTCGTGATGAAGCCGATCCGCACCGGCGTCTGCGCCTGCGCCACGCCGGTCGATGCGACGATGGCCGCCGTGGCCGCGGCGGCGACACCGGCCGCGCTCAGACTGAAAAATGATTTCATCCGCTCTCTCCCAGTTCATCGACAGCGGATCACTGTTCCGCCGTGTTTTCCGCGATCGGCCCGCCTTGCACCTGTCTCGCGATCCTCGCGCGCAATTCGCGCCGCAGGACCTTCCCCGCCGGACTGAGCGGAAAAGCATCCACTACTTCGAGCCGCTCCGGCAACTTGAAGCGGGCAATGCCGCGTGCCAGCAG
>Ga0172382_10001478_pt1 | contig 42019 bp, 83 predicted proteins | sample Leawel138RmetaG_FD_122245 | JGI IMG/M metagenome (GOLD analysis project Ga0172382, IMG submission 122245) | Leachate microbial communities from a municipal landfill in Southern Ontario, Canada - Leachate well 138R metaG | ecosystem: Engineered > Solid waste > Landfill > Unclassified | place...
TCATAGCCAAAGAAATGTCGTCTTTTACCTGTCGCCGTTCTGCTAGCTTCTTCTTTAGTCGATTGTAAATCTTTACCATCTCAACGGCAGAGACAGAAACGTACTCGATCACATGATACAGATCATTGATCTCCGCGTCAATAGATGATTGCTTTTTGTATAGTGCTGTTAGAGTTTCTTGTGACTTAGCAGCAAGAACATTAATCTCATTGATACAATCCAACATCAATATTCTCCGTAAGCTGCTTTTCGCCAACCAACTTTGTATAGAAACTTTTTACTTCTAACCTTCGTTGACTTTGAATCTGCGTATCGTTCAACGATAAACCTTTTGTGTTTCCAGTTTCGTTCAGAGTCGTACCCGACAAATACTATATCACAATTTTCTCTGCCTCGGAACTTTATTCTAACAGGATTATCTGTTCTGGGTTTCTTTTGCCTCAGAGTCGCGCACCACCCAAAAAATTCCATGCACTCGTACCACCAGTGACGAGCGTCAGACTTTGTTCGTTGAACTCCAAACTTCCTACCTTTGTCAGTTTTGTACTTCTTATGGTACATGATCAGCACTCCAGAGAGTTTAGAAAGTCTCTTTCTCTGTAACTGTTATTTTTCAAAAGGACATTATAAAACAGATTATAGCACTGCGCTTCGTCAATGTCAATAATAAGTTGCTCTAGATTGTACCTCTCGATCTTTTCTCGAAGCTCTTTCATAATGTTGCCCAGTTCCTTGCCTGTCGGCTTCTCGTTGAACATCAAAGCAACAAACTCACCATTAAACTTTTGTTTGAGGGCTTTTGTGTGTTGGTGTTGTGCGTAGGCTTCGTTGTATGCATTTTCGAACTCAGGGAATTGTTTAAAAGCCCTCTGGAGGTGTTCTCCCTTGTCAACGGGTTCTGGGGCGTCATCGTCTTTCAAATCGGGCCAACGACCTCTAATCCATTCTAGCATGCCGTTGTACATCTTGCGCTTCTTGTCTCGTACTCTTGCCGCATATGATCGGTTGACAAGAAGAAATTGTTTAGGATCAAAATACTTTGAAGAAGCAGCAAACTCGAAAATATCTTCTGGAGTTTTAAACTTTGGAAGTCCTCTCAAATATAGGAATCCTAGAAATTCTAGAGCATCAGAATAATCTCTAGTTACCAGAATTTCTTTTACAACTCGGTCTGGATTTTCTTCATCTCGCAGAGTATACCACAAACCATCGTGGCCGTGCTTGAATCCCAGACGATGCGCAGTCCTACCGATAAAGTTTCCGAGGTCGTTGTATGCAAAGTAGTTGTAGCTATAAGAAAACTCTTCGCTAGGGGAAAGGATCAGGTCAATCTGGAAGTCTTCGAAGTCGAAAGAAAAGCAGCTTCCGTTTTTGAATGTTGACTTTGGATTGAACGCAGACACAACCTTATCAGTCCAATTATCAGGAAAGTTTAGTCCCTTGTTAACTAGAATGTCCATGTCACCAAAAGATTCTTTGGATGCATAGAATGGAATCAGACACCCGTAAATGCCAATTTTCGAAAGCTTCTTTACAATCTTTTCGTATAGATTGTAAAATTCCTTTTGAGACTCAATCCTGCGAGTCTCAAAATTTAGCGCGTTTCCACCCATTGTTATCTCCTATTTTATCCCATATCTTACCAAAAGAAAAAGGGGCCGTCAAGCCCCTTTCTTTAAAACTGTCCGTTTAGATGTCGAGTCAACCCTCGATTCCACACACCCTCATTTTCATCGCGTCGGCAATAGATGTTGTCGCGAATTGACATTCCGGCATTGTATGGGATAGTTACTGCATCTTCAGAGTTCAGCCTAGAAATCGCCTGCTCTCGTCCAACTTCCTTGCAAAAGTTGTCTTGTGGTGAACACACGGACCAACCAAAAGTCATAGTCATTTCTGCATAGTTGATGTTCGCAGCAACAGTTAGAACCGAGTTCATAACCTTTCGGGTCACAGGGTTGAAACGTGTGATGCGGTCGTATCGAACTACAGGCTCGCCAGATGGCATTTCTGCCCCTCGACCAGTCAGATCAAAATACGCCTTTAGAACTTCATCAACATTTGCGCCATCGTTTTCCACATCATAGAAAACATCTACTGTAGTAAATTCCCAAGTCCCCGCATTCAGCACAGCCGCTTTGTCCCCCATGTGTGAAAGGTAAAGGTCTTTAGTGATTTGGGTTCCTGCTGTAGTTAGTTTGCTCATAATAAAATTCCTTTTGTTTATTGATAATAAGCAGAAATAGATTCTTTATACTCTCGGTTGTCTGCTAGACCCGAGTAGTAATCAGCTATCCCTCGCAAGTCTTTCGCGCTCATGTCTTGTCCGACGTTGATTGCTACAACACTTGCTCTCATACTATCACGAGTCAGAAGATAAATCAAGAAGTCTTTAATCATGTTTCCAGTGCCTATATTTGTCGAATGTTGCTTCAAAGTTTCCTTTGCCCTTCTTATACTCTACCACATCTACAATTGCTTGCCAAACTCTAGGCAGAGCTTTAACTGCATCCTCGATTTCTGGCGAGTTGCCAACTTCGTCAAAAATAGTAGTAAGATTTTCTCTCACTAGCTTTTCTAGATTCTCGTCCGAGGCGAACTGTAGTAGAGGGAAAACCTTGACAAATGGGCTAACGTATACAGTATTTTTGATATACTCCTGATCTAGCTGCTTTATATTTGCTAGGCCCATCGACTTCTGAATCAAGTCAACCGCCTTTTTGCTTTGCTTTGGGGAAGGCACTGCCTCTTCGTACACTTTATTTAAAATGTTTCCTATTACATTGTATATGAACCCGAAATTCCGCATAATAGAAAACCCGGAAGACTTAAACTGCTCTCCCAAATCTTTCTTGAAAAATGATTTGAAAAGATTGGCCCCTCGTTCAGCCTTTTTCTGGTCATCGTAGAGCAACCCAACAATAACGTATTCATTTGCTTTGCCTAAAATTTTCGCAGCCGCAGCATCAGATGGCTTGTAATCTTTGTTGTCAAACCTTGCGACAACTTCAATTGGTTCTTTGGAGAAGAACACGGCTTGAGTTGGCTCTGCGCTGTGAATGATGCCTTCACCATAATCAACTACACCATCAATCCCAATCTCTCGGAATAGCTTATTCCAAAGCAAAGAATCTGGAGAGACCTTGCCTTCCTTCTGCTCTTTGCCAGAAGACATTGCCATCATGATGGCAGCTTTCATTGTGACGTACCAGAATCTTCCTCCCCAAGTTTGAACTCTGGCACTGCCTTCTGATTTATCCGCCCATTCTTCGACCATGTCAACAGAATTCTTCCAATAGATTTCTCGCTTCTCGTCGTCCATCTTATCGACGAAACGCTTTTCCATTTGTGCGATTCTGAAGCGTGCAAGGAAGTTGCCAACTTTCCGAACATAGTGGTTGAAAGTAACAGAATCAAAGTTTTCTTTGTTCAGGCAGACAAGGTTTCTGTTGTAGTCAGTCTTGAATACGTTTGCGAATGGGCTTCCTCCAGCAAACGGCAAACTCTTTAAAGTTTCTGTTCCTTCAGAATCGTTTCTCAGTTCAACTTGATATAGAACGTATGACAATGGATATGCATAGATTCCCAGTGGAGTGTTATACTTTGAGGTTGGATTGATGCCAAGCTTGTCCACTTTGGTCATGGAGACAAAGTATAGATCGTCGTGGCCTTCCCTTACAACATCTTTGGGATCGTCGTACTCATAGTTGTCCTTGAAGATTTTCTTCAATTGTTGAATCACAGGAATCTTTGGATTCTGGTCTGGATTGCGTCTTGCTTCACTAATGAAATCTTTGAATTGCATTTTTATTGTTCCGTTGTTTTTAGACAATTCAACTATTTAGAACCCTGATTGAGACAATCTTCACTAGAGGTGCCTTGCGCACATTCAACATGAATTCTCGATTGCCACACTTTGAAAAGTGTTTCAGGCTTTCTTCTTCGACTTCGAATTCTAGAAGATTTTTGTAACGATCAGGAACAAACTTTGAGTTGTTGAATTTCCCATCTCTGACTCTGGACAGGACAAAGTCTTTTGTGCCAAACCATTTAAACTTGGAGTTCCAAGACAATGATTTGTGTTTCATTGTATCTTGGAACTCTTCGTCACACATGGCCCGATAAAGCCTCACACTCATGTCACTTGAAGAAGTTTGAAGCTTCAATCATTGCAGCATCGGTAAGAATAATTTCCAGCAGATGCCCGTCGTCATCATAGTCGGCCCAGTTCAGACCGTAATGGATTTCGAAGAACTCAGAAAGAGTGTGCTCAGAAGCAAACGCTTCATTTCGAATCCGGTCTTTCAGACCGTTGAAGTTCGATTCGGTGTTGAAGATGTTGATGGACATATTGAAAAAGCCTCCGTAGTTGATGGACAAATTATATCCAAACTACGGAGGCTTGTCAACAGGTTTTTAGTCTTCTTCAGACTTTGTGTCTAGTTCTGTGAAGATGCCACCAAAGGAAGAACACTCCATCACATCAAACCAGTCTTGAACAAATTCGTCCGCTTCAAACTTCTTGCCGAGGTCCATGTTTTCTGTGATCTCTTTGAACATTGACGTGTCGATGCCTAGAAGCTGGTCCTTCAAGTCTTTGTAAGTGTTGAGTTGTAGACTATGAATTGCAAGGGAGATTGCAACCAATGTTGAGCCGGGAAATTCATAGCCTCGCTCGACGTACTTCTTGGTGCGATACAAAGCACAGATTGGATATTGGCTCTTATTCGAATAGACTAGACGACGACGGGCAATGTCTCGCAGGAAGTGTTCGTGTGCATAAAAATTTCCTTCCTTGAAGTTCCACAGTCCCATCACACAAGTGAAGTCGAATGTATTCAAAATTTCTTCGGGTGATCCGACGAATCGGGTGATCACTTGAACTTCTCGCTTGCGCTTGCCAACGTGCTTGTAGAATGTCTGTGCATTTTCCGTGGTACATGCCGACTTGTACCCATAGACTTCTGTTAGTGAAGCGACAAACCGATCAGCTACTTCCTTAGATTCACAGTAGAAGTCTAGATCATTTACACCAAGACCCGAAAAGATTGAAGAGATTGCGCCGCCAGCTAGATAGACGCCTTCAAAGTCTTTCTGCTTAGCCGCGTGTCCGAAGAATCGCTCAACAAGAATTGCGACTTTCTTGCTTTCGATCATAGAGGTTTCTAATTGTTTAATCATGCAATTTCCTTATAAAAAATGTGGTTCCCGATTCTTGTTGTCATGACCAGCTTTCTCCAATTCCACTTTGGCCTTGCGTGCTTGGCGTGAAACATCGTTGCGCCCTTTGTGGGGTCTTTGGATTTGTCATAGTTTATTGTGACACTGAATGCAATCATGAGAGCGTCTTTGTACGCTTTCTTGTTATTGACGCTCCACTTTCCCATTCGGACCCATTCGAACTGATTGCGCTCTTTTACTACTTCGCAAATGCTGTCTGGGTATTTACCGTTTAGGACTCTGTTGATTGTAACATAGGCTACCGCTCTCTGTCCCTGATGAGGCTCGCCATAAGACTCATGATAGATGTTTCTGGCGAGACAGTCAATTTCTTTTTCAGAAAAAGTCAAGGACTTGCTGTGCTCAGTTGCTTGAGAGTGTGTTGCAACTGATAGGGCGCAAACCATTATTAATTGCTTGAGGTTCCTTTTCATTGTTCATAGTTTGTGGTTAAACAATTATTTAGTTGGCGTTAAGGCAGTTTTCCACCCAAGACTGAAGCTCTTGCTTCATGATGCTACCGACCTTTCGAGAAATCTCGTTACCTTCAGAGTCAACAAAGACAAGAGTGGGAACTCCGCGAACCTTGTACTTTGGGGGAAGATCGCTACTTGAGTCAACGTCGATGCTTTCAACTGGCACCGGAAGTTCGGATTCTGCGATTGTCTTTTCCAGTTGGCGACAAGGAACGCACCAGTCGGCATAGAATTTTAGAATTTGCATATTACTTTACCTTTAGTTTGTTGTTAAGAAACGCTACAGCAAGCTTGTCTGCGATCATGTGTGGAATGCTAATGTAGTCGGCTTCCACCTCAAACGGACAAGAAGTTTTCCATCGACTATTATCGAAGAAGTGCTTAGCTTCTTCGAGGTGCTTCTTGTTGTTGATGTCGAATTTGACAAGCTTCTTTTGATTTAGAATGCTCACTTTTTGCTTCCAGTTTTAAGTTCTTGAATACAATTTTTCCATTCCTCTGATCCTGTGGGATATCCGAGCGCAGAGCATCTTTGTCCGAACGTGTTACCAGTGGCGAACACTAGTAGAAGCAATAAAGAAAACATGAGGATCGCAGAGACAACTATCTTCACAATCTCAATTGGCATATTCACTTTTTGCTCCCGAAAATTTTTAACATAAGCTCTGCTGTGCTGTCTGGGATAAACTCAGAGTGAACCAGTTCACCCTCAATGATGAAGCCGAACTGGCTACAGACTTTCTCTGCCTGTAGCCGTGTTCCGAACAGACAGATATTGTACTCTTCCCCGTTAAGATAGTAAACACAAGACCAATGCTTTAGTTCCATTTAAGCTCCAAAAAGCTTTAGCTTATAGTTGAGGGACATTCCTTCGAAAACCTTTTCGACTGCTTGTTGCGTCTTTCGAGCCTCGAAAAGAACATTGGAAAACTTGAAGTTCTTCACCGCAAGGGCAAAGTCTTTCTGAGTTTCGATGTTCTGAACTTCTTCCCAAATTCGAGACAGTTCAGCCTTGGTGCTATTTACCTCTTCCACAATCGGATAAACGTATTCTTTGAACTCTGGAAAATACGCCAGAAGCTCGTCAACCTCGCCTTCGAAGATAACAGTAAGAAGGTTCTTCTTCGTGGGCACAGGATCGTTTCCGCGAAGCTTATGCGCAGCAACGTAAGTCGCCGACTTGATCTTGACTCGCTTATTGGAGACAGGATCAAAAGCCACCACACCTTCATCGAGGTCTTTGAACTCAGAAACCATCTTTACGATAGACTCTGCATCCGAAGCTTCATAGACCTTCGGAAGACGAACGTACAGTCCAAAGTCTCGCGACAGGATGTGCTCAACGTAAATATCTTTTTTGTGTAGGGTCTTTCCAGTAAAATTTTCAATGACACCAAGGCAAACCATTTCTGCGTCGTCGTATCGCTTAACACACTTGTTCTTCGGGCCAATGCACTCAAAAACAAAGGTGTAGTATCGGCGGTCAATGCGCTCACACTCAATTGCTTCTTCGTATGTCCAGTGTCGGAGGCTAAGATCACCAAACACTGTTTGGAAGTGATCCTCGTCGCGGAACCCGAAAGTATCCAGCACACAATCACGGAAAGAAGGATAGAAAGAGTGCGGGCCTTCAGCCTTTGCCATTCCGCGAGTCGAGATTTCCCACTTATCGGTGAAGAAGTTATAGTAAATGCCGATCAGCGATCCGTCAACTTTTTCGAATACTTGAGCCTTGGAGAAGTCGAAGTCTTCGTAATACTCGGGGCATTCACCATAGTTGAAGAAGCGGTCAAACTTTCGCGAAACCACGCCGAAGGTATGGCAGCAGAGAATCAGAGATCGGCACTCGATGACAATCGGGTGAGACTTTGGGGAGTTGATCTGATCGTAGTCAAGAAGTACCATCGAGTCTTCAGGGTAAAGTCGGTACTTGATTCCAAATTCTTGCTTAAGTGCCTCCAGCGCGCCAAGCTTGGTCCCGATTTCATTGGATTTGTTTACGAGGTATTCTTGAACTTTCAGCATTTTAAATCCACAGTCCTTGATAGTATTTTCCGAAGAGTCGGAGTCCGTTGTTGATGCGTTCTTGGTGCTTCTTGATGGCGTCGTAATCTGCTGTGTAGGTGTCGTTCGGTCCCTTACACATCCTGAAGAACTGTCCTTCACCGGCTTCCATTGTAACAGGTTTCCAGACAATGTCAATCTCCCCTGAACGATATTGTTCTTCCCAGTCGTAGTCTGGTTGGAGTTGCTGGAATGTCCAGATAATTTCATCGACAACCCATTCCCATCGAGCATGCCATTTATCGTCAGGGTTTTCTAACATGCACTGGTCTTCCCCCAGATTTGCTCTGAGGTGTTCTGGAACGTCCGAGTCATCGACGTAGGGTCCGCCATTGATGGCTTCCCGATAAGCCAGTAGAACGGGTAGAATGAGCATTGAAAGCGTATCATCTACACTCCAGACATCCCAAGGATCAACCTTTACCTTGACCTTCTGCTTCTTCTTGTTGTGAATCCACTGACAAACACGGCTTAGCCAAGAGTCTTCGCCATTTTTATTGGTGGCTAGCCACTTGCCAAAGTTGTGTGCGCGATGATCTTTGTAGTCATATTTGTCTACCCAAAACATTAGCGTTTCTGCAATCTGATAGGGGCCGATCCAATTTACAGGCTTCCCAATTTTAACTTTCACTTTTCTTCCCCAAAGAGTTCAATCTTTTTCGCGTGATTTAGGAGAATAAAAGTGCGTTCTCCTGCGCGGCGATGTTTGGTCGGCACGAGGATTGTGAATTGTGGGACCATAGAGCCATCGTCAAGGGAAAGCTCAACAATCATTGAAAACGCGCATTCGCCTTCTTTTGGTGGAAACGGGGCGTAGTCTCTTCCAGCATCGACCAAGAATCGATCTCCGACTTTATACCCACGCTCTTCGCAGAAAGTTACTTCCGGCTTCACTCGCCACTCGTGTGCGCCATCGGCCCGGACAAGGAGGTCGGGGAGTCGATCAAACCCATAGCCCCAATCTTTCCAATTATCCCACAGTGGGTGCTTGAATTGCAGCTTTTTGCCAGAGGCCCACGCCACGATCATGTCTTTGTTTGGGTGTTCCATTTTGGTTTCGTTGTCGTTGGCGGTCATTTTTTGTCTTCCTTGTTTGTGTTGTCCATGTCAGCGAGAACATTGATCTTTGTAAAGGTTCCGCGATAGTGAAGGATATCCCCTCCGTCGCCGATAATGCGCCAATCAAATTCGTTTGCCCGTCCCCTTTGAACAGTACCATCTCGCAAGCTTACTTCAATTGTCGTATTGCCCTGATCAGGAACTAGGCATTGTCCGGTATTCCTAAGCCACGCAGTAAAAGTCTCTTGGTTGTCAACTTTGGGTGTGGGTTCTTCGACAATACTTTTGCGCGCTACTTCAAGTTCTTTCTCCAAAGATTCGATTTTGTCTAGCAGAAAAACAATATCGGAGGGGGAGACTTCCATAAATCCGCCCACAAGCTTAACTTCCATTGCATGCTGTCGAAGACGGGCGCACTCTGCACTAAAGTTAGAATCATTCATTTTTCGTTCCTCGTGATTGGTAGTTGATGGAGAAGAGTATAACTCTTTTCGGGTCTGTAGTCAATGGGTTTGATTTCTTTAGTATCGACGGTCTTCGGGAATGTCGTAAGGATGATTCTTCCGAATATACTCAAGAACTTCTCGCAAGCTTTTTGACTTGAAGATCGTCCGCTCGCTTCCGAAGGTGCACTTGCGAAGCTCGCAGTCTTTTTCGCCGATGTATAGGGTGTAAAAGCCAAGCTGAGCAAGTGTGCTTTCTAGGATGTCGATGATCTTCCAACCATCGACAGGTTTGATATGCGGTAGAATCTTCTGCAAGCCATCGAAGGTCTTTTCGAGCTTCGCGGCGCTATCAGGGGCGTACTTGTACAGGCTGATCTGAACGACGCGCTGCATCGTCGTGTGGCGATAGCCGGACGACATCATTTCGTATTTGGCGAGAGCCTTGTCAAGTGCTTTTATAGAGGCCATACTGTTTTGCTCTTTGAGAAGCAGCGGCCAGTTATCCTCGCCGGTCTTGGAAAGTTCGCGCTCAAAGATTTTGTCTTTGAGCAGGCTGATCTCGTCATAGAGCCTTTCTGATTGTTCACCGAGCCTTTCGATTTCATTGCAGATCACCGCACGTTGCGCTTCCAGTTCCGCCAACTTTTCACCTAGATTCTCTTTCATTTGATCCTCTTTATTCGGTTAAAATCTGTATCGATGAACTTTCCGACTTCTAGCTTACATACATGATCTTTCCAGAACCAACGATAATCCATCGTAGAACCCGGAATTGTATTTTCAGAAGTCAGCCAGTCTGGGGCCTTATTTTCGGTGAAGGTCTTAGCTGGCGCACTCTTAAAAAAGAGGTGAGTCAATTCAAAAACCATCACTTTTGTTCCTTCAGCTTTTGGGTTTCCGCGTCAAGTTCGATGAGTGTATTATCGATCTTTTTCTCAACGATGTCAAGCACTTTCCCGACTAGCTCAGACTTGTTGACAGCCTCGATTGTTTTCTCGGCGACGTTAACCCCAATCACAACGCCTGCAATTAGTTTGGCATCTTCGCGAGTGGGGATGAATGTGACTAGTAGTGCCCCGATTACACCAAACATAGCACACGCTTTAAGGATTTTGTTTCTGATGTTTTTAATTTCAGCTTCTTTTGTGTTTCGCTGATCTTGGGTTGTATTCCAAGCGGTAGAGTTTGTATCTAGAAACATTGCCGTAGTAAACAAAGTAAAACCTGCTACAACAATGGACGCGAAAAACGCAAATCTCCCCGCAAAGATCAGCTTCTCAAGAATCGTGTAAAGGTAGATGAACAGACCAATATTTTCAATCATGTTTTAAATCCACATAAAGTAAGAAGTAAAAATTCCAACAAAAGCACCGATGAACAGACTAGCATTACTAGTCCACTTCGGACGACGATGCACGCCAAAAATTTTTCCAAATGCCCATTCCGCTATAACAACCATAGCCACAGCCACAATCACACCAATGATAATCGGAAACAACTGGCCCGAAGACAATGCTCCCCAAAATTGGGCTTCCAGTGGATTGCGGTAAACAATGATTTCTTGCATTATTGTTTGTCCTTAGAAGTGGGGGTTAAGTTCTTTGTGGTGGCCCAAGATCAAGGACCAACCATGGCTCAGCCAAGAGCCGGTAAGTTTGCGACGATAAAACTTCTTTCCGGTAGAAGTGGTGATAATCTTGTAACTGTCAGAAATCTTGACCACAACGCCTTCGGGGTAGCTATCCCCGTTGAAATACTGGCTAACTTCTTCTCCAATAACCGGAGCCTTTACGATGTCAAAGCGAGGACTCACATGTTCTCCACAATCAACCGGGAGATACTTTTGACCTGAGTATTCCGATACCAGCTTGGCAATATTCTCGACTTCCTCGTAGCTAGTCCAATCCCAACGAGATACCCACTCTTTAGGGTTCATGCTGGAATCCCAAGAAGTGCGAATTCCAACAACTTTGTCCTGTTCGAGTTTAAGGTGGATCATTTTTGCGTTCCTTCAGGTGTCAGTCGATGAAGAGGATTATACTTCTAGTTCAACCAACTGTCAACTGGTTTAGTTGAAATGGCTGACAGAAATCGGTTCACGAATGGCGACCGCCTTCTGATAATCGCCAGACTTCAAAAAGCTCTTTTCGAGTTCCAAAACTTCGGGAGAAGCAAACTGGCAAATCCAGCCGTCGCCCTTGACAGTCACAAACCCGCGTTCACTGCGACGAACACTTCCGTTACGAGACATCGAACCCTTGTGGTGGGCGATTTGACCAGTGCTACTAGCGCGAATAGCCATACTGTGGAGACAGGCTTCGAACAACTCGCCGTCAGGAAGGTCAGGGTCAATCTTCAGGCTAGGAGCGTAGTGGCATTCAAACACTTCAGGTTCAACCTCGTAAGTAGAAGCACCGTAGTAGTGGGCAGCGCGGAAGATGGTGGCCTTCATGATCTTTCCTTGATTGGGTAGTTGATGTGAAGAATTCTACAGCAATTGTTCGTGACTGTCAATCAGTTGAGCGAGAAACCCGGATCATTGCGTCTGCTCGCATGTAGCGAATTTTGGCATCTAGTTCAAATGCCCACTCGATCTGTTCGATTGCGCCGCTTGGGAGGGGGCGACCGACTAGTTCTGCCGCAAGGTCGGTGTCTCCGTCAAGGTTGAAGTCGCTGTTGCTGATGGATGCGGCCAGAAAGTCGCGAAGAGGAATGTTGCTGGACATTTTCGTATTTCCTTTTGGTTAGTTGATGGAGAGAATTATACTTTGAAGATTTGTTTCAGTCAATAGGTGCGGTTAAAAATTTCTGAGAGAGCTTTTGACACGCCAACATCTTCAGTGTATTGTGCCAAAATATTCTTTAATTCACCGACAGTCATTTCATCGGGACTCTGTTTTGGAAATTGTTTAACGACGTTTCTTTTCTGGACCATGCAAGTACACCCATCTTCGTCCCATCGCACAAGCAGGTATCCGCCTAATTCGAGGCGGACCACAGTTCCCAATTCGTTTTCTTCACAGTATGCAAAGGGTCCGACGTATTTCACTCTGTCGCCAACATTGAATTTGTAGCCGCTCATTTAAATTTCCCCGTTTGGTTAGTTGACGATGAAGATTGTATCAAAAGAAAAAGGGGCCGTCAAGCCCCTTTTAAATTAATACTTAACCAAATCTTTGAAGTCTTCCTTTCGCTCTTCCGTAGTCTTTTCTGGCTTTCGAGTTCGATCAACTACTTGTGGAGCCTCGCGAGTTAGATTCTGGGTTTCAATCTTCTGGTTCAATTCTACCTTGTCGTGGTGTTCTCGCTTGGGAGTATTGGCAGGGCTGAATGCACAGAACAAGAGTGTAGCCAGCCACCAGAATCCGACTACTTGGTAGATTCGCTTCTTCAGCCCGATTGCTTCTAGACTATCTGCGGTCACGCTTTCAGTTGCCATCACAACGGCAACTGCACACAGTCCGACCGCAAAGTAGATTCCCCAAGAAAGCAGAACGTTAGTGGCATATGCAATCAGTAGTTCCATTTTGATTCCTTTAAATTGATTCGTAAGTTTTTTCGAAGATGTCTGGCTTGCAGGCGTAAAACTCTCCAGAAACCCCCTTAACAATGTAATCGCCTTCAGTCGCAATGTGCTCTACTTGAAAGGAGTTCTTATCTCCGTCTTCAAGCGTGCCGATGTGCGCCCACCCAACGGCGGATAATCCGCGAACCTTTCCCCACTTGACCAAACACTTACCACAGAAATCTTGCAATTCCTTAATGCCCGCTTCGGAGTATTCGAATTTTACTGCCTCAATCACAACAGGCTTTTTGCGATATTGCTTAATCACTTTGAATTCCTTTTAAAAAGGGTGGACAATGGTTGGTCTAGAGTTTTCTCGTATTTGCGTTCGAACGCATCCAAAAAAATAGAAGCCAAAATAGTTAGCGAAAACGCCAATGCATACAGAGCAACTACAAGGTTTACTCCCGGAAGAAGAGCGAAACAAAAAACATACATGCCATGTCGAACTGTATTATATCGACAAGACAAATACACGAACAAGAAACCCAAAATGTTACAAGCGAAAAACCCCAAAGCCCACAAAACAAGAAACTCTTCCATCAATCTCTCCCGTCAAATGCAGCGTAGAACAAGTAAAACAACAAGTGGGAATCATACAACGTGATAGGCGAATCTGTCAACTTATTGTGGAGTGAGGCCAAGCAATAAAGCGACTCGGCAATCTCGTCCTTGTCGGACTCTCCGTCATACACAGAATTCCAGACAGAAACTTTCGAATTTCCGGGATAAGTTTTTCGTAGTTTGATGATCGCATCAAATCGAGTTGGTTCTGGTAGTTTGAAAATCTTGCGTTTCAACCGATAAAAGAACCCGTTTTGTAGATCATTCAAGCAATGCAATACTAGCTCTTCTCTGCGTGCATGCACTCTTGCTTCTTTATCTTTGTAGTATTGACCACAACAGGCATTCAGAATTGAACTGGCATCTGCAACAGTCATCGAAAACTTTGGATTGCTCATATAAACAAAGGGGAAACTTTCGCCTCCCCCTTCCCATCAAGATTTATTGGCGACCAACCTGCACTTGTCCTGCAACCGAGTCTAGCATCGAGCTAGGAACAAAAATCTTGTTCTCACTCGAAGCCATCTTCTCCAGAATTTGCAGTTCGCGGTAGCGAATGTATTGTGGAGTAAGCGACTGGGATTGAATTCGGGCAACTTCCGCCTCTGCTTGTGCTCGCTCTACATCAACCTTTCGTTGGAGTTGCTGTTCTTGCAGATTGCGTTCAAGTTGAACCCGAGAAATTTCTAGTTGGGCTTCCTCTTGCTGAATCTGCTCCCGTCGCTCCGCCGCATTCTCCTGTGCCTTTACGATGATTTCTGGATACTGGATATCAGCCAGACCAACATATCGAACTTGGAAGGGAGTCTTTTCGTTAATGCTCTTAGTCAGTCGTTCGCTAAGCTGAGCATTGATGGCTTCTCGACTCGAAGCAATCTCGGCAATGGTGAAGCCACTCAGGAACTCTCGGGCCTCGCTACGGACGATCTGTTGAGCATAAGTTTGATAAGTGCGGTTCCAAGAAATGAAATCCACTCCGTTTTGATTCACAGGCGGAATGCGAGCAAAGAGTTCTTCGTACTTCTTCGGATTGACAATCATGGTCAGGCGAAGATCAAAACTCATGTTCAGCTTGTCTTGTGGCATGAACAGTTCCATCTTCTCAGAGACTGACTGGTCAGAAGCGTCAAGCAGAACCAGCTTGTCGCAATAGGCCCAACACCAGTCCAGTCGGAACTTTGACGTACCGATTGTGTCGGCCTTATAGCCGTCCTTGGTCATGATCTTGGCAACGTGTGCTGCGGGAACTTCAACCTGCTGCCCACAAGCGACAAGGCCAATCGAAGCTGCTACAGTAACTAGTGCGGTCTTAATATTCATCATTTAAATTTTCCTCAAAGGTTATTTACAAACTTTTTTAGTTCTTCAAGTTGAGCTTTATTTAACGAAGTTGTGCAGGATTCTGTTTTGGTTTCCAAGAAGAAAAGCCGCTGACCTTCGATAACGCTCAGCCCCACCCTAAACCGATCTTCTGTGTCAGAGTCATAAAACTCTAGGGTTCTACTATATTCCATTTTTAGTTACCAGTCAAATGTGAGTTAATGACCAAACACACCATTAAAACTCCAAATAGTGTTCTTTGATCTTTTCCGAATCGAACTGTGCTTCGGTGATGACTTCTGATTTTAGGTGGCTTTCTATGTGGGCATCTACCATATCCAACACAGACATTCTTGACTTCAAAAGTTTATTGTCCTCGACTACAAAATCGCTGATCATTCGAAGAACAAAATAATCTGCACCGGAATTGTGCACCTTTAAAGACTCTTCGCGTACAAAGTATATTGCTCTTCCGCGAGCCACGCGAACATAACGCTGATTATTCATTTGGTCCCCACAACGACGTAGCCAGAAAGTCGGCCCCACCCTTGGCTGTAAGCCTTGTATGCTTCACGAACAATTTCTTCGGAACCAGACTTGATGAGAATCTTTCCAGTGCGAGAATCAATAATTGCGAATTTCATTTTAAGCTCCCTTAAGGAATCGAGGATGGTTAGAAGCAACAACAACAGATTTTACATGCTTCGGCGAAGAATTGCAAGACATGCACTTTGAACCATAGGCGAGAATCTTGATGCCTTGTTGCTTGGTAAAGTAGTGCGTCCCACAATTGCACTTGAACGCGAGCCGAGTTACCTTGTTTCGCTTAATCTGAATCTGACCCTTTAGCTCAGAAATGTCTGCGTAGGTCTTACCCGAACATCCGATAAGACTACACATCATGCGAAACTCGGGGCCGTGCGCTTGCTTGTTCCTGCCCTTGTAAACATGTTGAACCATGAGGTGTGCGAACTCGTGGCGAACGGTGTCAACGTAGTCTTGCCCACTAACGGACGCGACTTTTTCGTTAAAGTCCAGTTTGTTACTGGAAAGAAAAGCGCGACCAAAAATCCTCGGAGTGTCAACCTCGAAGACAATATTCGGGAACTGCATGTCTGCAAACTCTCGACGGGCAGTAACTTTTTCGAACAGGCTTTGAACTTCAGCGATGATTTGTTGGCGGTTCATTTTGTTTTCGAGTCAAGTTAAGATGTCGCTATTGTATCTCTACTCAGGCTTGTTGTCAATGGCTTTTACACCACTTGCAAGTAAGCCAGAATTTCTCGCTTGAATGCCTCGTCATCCCGAGTAACCAGACCTTCGAATGAGAAATACACGTCATACTTCGGATTGTAACATCCAGCCTCGATTGCGGTGAATTTCTTTCGCCCAGTTTTGAGTCCGAGTTCTTGCGTGTGAACATTGGGGTGATAGTCCGCCTTAAAATACTTTGCGTTGTGTTCCTCGAACTCGGAGAAATCAAAGTAAAGCTTATAGCATTCGCATTTTTGATCCCATTCAACATCCACAAGCCAAGCCTTCATTCCCTTTTCAGGAAAGTCTTCTTCGCAGATCGGTTTCTTGAATTTTACTTTGATGGCGTCAATAAAATTGGCAGTGATCAGCATAATATTTCCTTTTGATTAAGCCCAGTATTCAATACCGGCAGAAATGGTTTCGAATTCGTTGTTGAAGAAGGTTGCGAATTGTTCCCAGTGGGTTGCAACCAGAGTTCCATCGTCAGCCACAACAAAGGGCACCACCAGTTGATTGTCATAGTACATCCAATGGGTGTTGTCTTGGGTCACGATTCGCTCCAGTTGTGTAGTTGATGGAGTGAATTATATCCCCACGCGACCCCGCTGTCAAGCACTTTTCTATCCGGTAGTTTATTCTTTTCCCGGTGGGTTTAGTTTGACAACTGGCCGTTTAACGAAAAACTTTCCGCTTGGGCCACACCCACCAAAAAGTGCCCAAGTCTTAGAGCGTTCTGTATAACACTCGACAAATTGAGGTAATTGTTTCCCTGTGACCAGATCAGTCTTTGTTGTTGGCCTCATACAAATCTTGTTTACACGGCGGTTGTCATAAGGGTCGTTTGTCTCCGAGTAGTGCAGGCACTTAACGCAGGGATTCATCATATTCCTTCTGTATTTGTTTTGATGGATTGAACCAGAAGATGACTCTACGAGTTGGGTCACGTTCAATCAAAAGTTTGGTGGTTTCAATGTTCCAGCTAATAGGAAGGCCCGCACCGTATTCATACAGGGCCAGAACTTCTTCCGAAGTGAAGTAGCCCATTAGCCATGGCTCCACTGCAAATGGGCGAAGCTTCTTGACCAAGTCTTCTAGGGCGAACCCCTCTACTATAACCTTTTTAGGTCTAGCCATTCTTGGGCTGTTCGCAGATCAGGTGAAGTCCTTCAGGCACAAGGACAGAACCCACAGTTCCTCGATGGCGAACACACGCATAAAGTGCAGCGCGAGCCACCACTTCGCCGAAGCTGGCCCCAACAAAAACAGTCTCACCATCAAACACTGCTGTGGTAATTCCGTTATTCATATGAAGCTCTAGTCCGAAATGCTTCGCGTATTCGACCGCCCGATGTGGTCCAACGCTGAAGTCATAGCTGAGTCGCTTCTCAGCTACAAAAACTTGAAGCGTTCCACCCTTGCCTCTATAGTCACTATAAACAACTTTGTGTCCCTTCTTCTTGCACCGTTCAGGGTCAAGGACCGGCTCGACCCACATAGCGCACGCCCAGTCGAGTTCTTTCCGATGGCAATTCTTGATATCAACCAAAACCAGTTCTTCAGAATTTTTAGACATTTCAACCCCTATTAAATTCTTCACCAAAAAGTTCGCTGCCGATCTTGAAGGCAACGTCGCGAGCACCTGCATTATAGCTGTTGGGATCGTCGTTTGCAAGAGCTACCTGTTCTTTCCAGATTCTCTTGATGGTTTCGATTGCTTCTTTCTTGGTATCGACCTCTAGCATTATGCCTCCAGTTTGATATAAATTGCCTTGTAATCGTAGCGAAAAGTTCGCTCAACGACCTTTCCCTCAATGTGGTTTGGTCGCTCACCAATTGCAACAAAATCTCCGAGATTTGGAATCGGGCATTCCTCATCAAATCTAACAGATATTGAGGGGTGGTGCTCCGTTTCAAACACAATCCGTTCAAACATTTTCATCCCCAAAGATAAACGCCGCTGACAAACCAAACAACAAAGGCGAGTGCAATAACATTCCACTTAATTTTAAAATCTATGCCCATCTGGCGATGGGCCTCGATCTTGGGATCAAAACAAAAAGAGTATAGCCACACACAAAAACAAAAAGTTGTGAAAACAAAGGCTAGTACCGCAACAATAGTGCTAAACATGATATATATTTCCTTTTGGTTTATTATCTGCGACCTGCGCGAGCAATTGCTTCTGCGCGGATTTTTTCTACTTGTTCTTCAGAAATTACATAGGAGGTGCTCGCCCCAGTTACCGGATTGTGTCTGCGGATTGCAGCAATCTCCCCAGATTTCGCTGCCGCAACGAGAAGCCCAGAAACAACTCTTCCCGCCTTAGCTGCTGCTCGCTTTCCGTGACCTGCCTCAATATACGCGGTGATCACTGCGAAGCTGCAAATTTCACTGTGAAATCTAAGATTTTTGTTCATGTCAGTTTCAGTTGCGAGTTGATGTAGAGGATTGTACCAAAAGAAAAAGGGGCCGTCAAGCCCCTTTTTGATTTCCTGAACCTTATCGATAGATCATCACTCGTTCAGAAGAGTTTGTTTCCCGTTGATGGGAACCTTGAAGCTATCATTAATTTCCTTCATCTTTTCTAGATAAACTGATAGCATTCCGTTAACGAGTGTCGCGTTCTTGACCTCAACCTTGTCGTTAAGTGTCCAAGCGCGAACAAAACCTCGATTTGCGATTCCCTTGTAGATTACTTCTTCGTCTGTCTCAGTCTTCTTCGCATCAGCCTTGACAGTTAGAACATCGCCAGAAACATCAATCTCAATGTCTTGTTCCCCGAAACCTGCAACAGCGAGTCGGATTACATACTTGTTTTCGTCTGTCTTGACGATGTCGTATGGGGGCCACTTGATTTCCATTTGCTTTTGTGTAGCGCGAAGAAGTTCCTCGGCGTGATCAAAAATGCTCTTGATGTCCCGAGTGGTAGCCTTGTGTAGATCGAATAGTGTGGTCATTTTATAATACTCCTTTATATTAAGCAAGTAAAGTTTGTTGAAGTTTTAGAAGTCCAAGGCACTTCAACTTGGCCTTTTACTTTTTACCTGTACCGAAATGATACTTGGGAACCAGTTCCCAACTCTTTTTGTCCTCGTATGGCACAATCTTGATTTTTGAAAGTTCGAGTCGGTTTTTGATTGAAACAGGATTTAAAATTTTGCACAGCCCCCAGTCTTCAAGAAGAAATGCCACCGTGTTTCGTCTTAGGAGGTCGTCTTCCTCAATAGTGGCTTTCTTGCCATCGATGCCAAACATCTCTTTAAAGTGCATGATGGCATATCTGCCTCGTTTGTGTAGCAGGTGGCAAGACTGTGTAAGCTTCTTCTCTGTGGAGCTAGGGATTCCAATTCGAGTAAGGGTTTCTCTTAGGATTAGAAAGTCATCAGGATCGGTTAGTTCAACTTCAATGCCATATCCTTTAAATACATCTTCATTCATTTTTTGTGTCCTTGTTCGTCACTTTTGTTTTTATATAATCAACCTGATCCTCGCTAAGAAGATTCAAGATTTCCTTAGCTTTCTCAGTGGACACATCATAAAAGGACTTGACGTATTGAATGTTTTCTACCTTCTCTGCCTTGATCCAAGGACTGTATCCGCTAAGTTTGCTGACACTATTTAGATAGAATTCGAACTGCGCCTTGTGCGGCAAGACCGTTTGTTTGTTCATTTCATTTGCATGAAACAAACTCTGCATGTCAAATGACAGTGCGCGGTTCACAATGTAAGGGATGTATTGCTTAGAGTCGAAATCAGACCAAGTCCCTTTCTTGGTCCTGATCGCTCTTACATAATCGAAGGGACTTGATTTTTGATTTTCGCTCACGGATTATTCCTCTAGAAGTCTTACATTGGTGAAAGGTCGCTTGTCATGGCTATTGGATGCAGCGTAGATTTTAAACGCCTCGAAGGGGTCTTGTCCAATTTCTAAGTCACACCCAGACCCAAGAGTTCCGCCCTTCCAGCTACCCTTTTCAGTTCCGGTTTCCTTGTCGAACCTGAAGTAGACAACTCTGCGGACGTTTTCTTTTTGGAACAGCCCAAGAAACTTTGTCCACCTCACACCGTACTTCCATCTACGCTCTTGGACGTAGCATGTTGCTACAACCTCTGTTCCGTCGTAATCATTAAAAGCAATCTTAAACTTTGGAACTTCCTTTTCTATTTCCATGATTTCGAGAATGGGAGTCTTTTCTTCTCCTAGTCGCTTAAACGTCTTTAGTTCCTTGGTTTTTGGGTTGTATTCAAAGAACGTGACAGAAGTTGTCCGGGCATCCTTCCACGGAAAGCTGATGTACTTTGAATATTTGTTCGGCCAACAATCTAACTTTGGTCCACATTGCAAAGAAATACTGTCGTTTCGAATTGCAATGCTATACTCTACTTGAATATAGTCTGTGTATCCAGACTTTCCATTTTCGTCCTTGGTGGCCCATTCGTAATGCGAAGTGTCAACCCACTTCTTCTGAGATTTGACAATTTGCTTGTCGATATTCCAGTACCAGAATCTATTAAAAAGGTACAACCAAATTTGATTGAATCCTCTTTCTTCGTCTAGACTGCGAATGCCAAAGGAAAGTTGTTTGGTGTATGGATTGCCAGATTCTACTAGTTTAAATTTCATTCTTCAACCTTTTCATATGTAAGTAAAGCTTAGCGTAGTGTTGAAAGCATCTCGGGTATTGATTTGGATTTGGAAGCCTGTCTCCGAACATTGCGTACATCGCTTCGATGTCTTCTGGCAGACTGTCTATTGCCTTATCTATTTCCGAGTCAAGTAGTTCTTCATGAGTCATCATTTTTCTTCACACTGTAGAGGCAGCAGCCATAACAATTGCTCTACATGTTGCAGAGTAGGGGTCGCCTTCACAGTCAATGCTAACGGTATCTTCGTAGTAAACAGCGGCGGAAACGTCGGCTTCTGGTTGCATTGCAATGCTTAGGTCCAAGTCCATCTCAAGTGTAATAGCCAACCATAAAGCATCACCCAAGTTTTTTAGTGGATTCCATTTGTACCCGGTTTCACTTTCCTTTGCTCGAACCCGAAGCCCCGTCTTTGCACTATAGCCAATTACTTCTAGACCAGCAGCATTAGCAGCCTTCTTCAAAAGCTTAATATCTTCTTTGTTCATTTCCAATTTACCCCGTTCACAATCAAATTCCAAGCGGATACAATCTGAGACTCTGTTATTTCGAACACGGTCAGGTCAGTGGAAGCACCAAAACTTGTTTCACACTTGTCGTTCGAGCACTCAAGAATCACGCTCTGATAAACATTTCCGTAGATTTCCAGTGCAGTTCCATGGTAGTCGAATTCCATGTGGTGTCCACACAGAGGACAATTGGCGGGCTTCATTTCCAATTTACCTTTAGCATTAGTTCAGTCATACAAGCCATGGTGTTGATTTCCTTGTCGATAACAAATGCCGATTTGTAAGCATAGTCTGCGATCACCATCACCAGTTCTGGGATTGATTGTGGTTGACAAACTTCTGCTGACTTGTCATATAGCTCTCGATAGAGAGTGTCTGAATCGATGTCAGAGTTGTTAGCCACCCATTTGCGAACATCGTTGAAACGCTTTTCCTTCAGCGCAGAAATTAGCTCTGCAAACTTTTCATCTTCAAGATTTGCGAGCACACCAACGTCTAGCACCTTGCCAATAGAATACCGCTGAAGTTCGTTAAGGACTCGTCGAAAGTCGGGGAAGTGCTTGGTGACAACCTCTGCAACCACAGTCTTGTTAAAGCTAACTTCTTCTAGCTTCAGAATCTGACAGCAACGCTTATAGAATTCACCTGCCAGTTTTGGTTTCTCTGAAGGGGCAATCTTGAAGTCGATCACAGAGCACCGCGATTGAATTGGTTCGATGATTTTGTTTAAAAGATTGCAAGTAAAGATGAACGAACAGGACTTGGAAAATTCCTCAATGCTCGACTTAAGTGCGCCCTGCGCGTTTGGACTTAGTCCGTCTGCTTCGTCTAGGATGATTACCTTCTGTGACTTGGAGATAGAATAGGAAGAAGCAAAGTTCCGAATCGTGGTTCGGATCGTGTCGATGCCAGAGTCTTCTGAAGCATTGATGAATAGGTAATCTGCGCCGACTTCTTCACACATCGCAATAGCAATTGTAGTCTTGCCGATACCACGAGAGCCATTCAGAATCAGATTTGGTACTCGATCCTGATCAACAAATCCTTGGAATGCGGTCTTGATGTTATCGGGAAGAATTGTTTCTTTTACCTTGTTTGGGCGATACTTCTGAAACCACAAGAATTCTTTAAGGTTAACGCTTACATCAGTCATAAATTTTCTCCATCAAATTGAAAAGGGATGCCACCCTCAGTTATAAAAGGTAACATCCCTTTGGGTGCGCAGTCAAATATTTCTAAGCATGTCGCGAGTAATGTTCTCCACATGCACGCTGTTGCAAACCTTCTCCCACTCTTCGTCGTCTGTGAACCACTTTGGTCGTTGTAGGTAGATTAAGGGTGAAGAATACTCCCCACCTTCTGCACTTTCAACATGAATCCACACTGCCCACTGTTTGCAAATTCCGGGGATTGGTTTGCAAACAGTGTAGCTAGTAACAATCTTACTTTTGTTTTTAGAATGGAGGGTCATCTTCTTCAGCTTCGGAATCTGCATCGTAGGTAGAATCCATGTGGGGGGCAATGTAGTATTCCACCACGTAGCCGTCAACGCCTTGAAGCTCAAAGAGGCTGATCTTGTGAGAAGACAGACTTACCTTGTACTCCCCCGGAATTAGGCGAAGATTTTCCACAGCATAGATAAACTGGAACTTGTTATAATGCACGCAGTCCAGTTCAACCGAATAGTTGTTAGATAGCGGAGAATTGGGGTCTAGGACGCGAGCACAGACCTTGCCGTCGCCCTTCGCCTCGAATACGATGCTCGGTAGCTTGAGAAGGTTACAAGCCCGTTGTAGAGCCTGTAAATCGTTTTGTGTTAGTACGAACTGCACTTCTGGCGCAGGCATCTTGACATTCAGCTTATAGATGTCGGTCTTGCTTGGGTCCGGGCGGAAAACGTCAAGGTCGCCATAGTGATACTTAACAGCAGCATTACCCTTAGAAACTGTAAGGTAATTGTTGAAGAATTGGATGTCGGGAGAATCAAACATCGACATGACCCCGAGAAATTCGTTGAGGTCATAAATCTGGAAGTCTCGTTCAAACTCTTCGGGTAGTGTAGCCTTGACAAAAGTTTCCTTTGTCACGGAAATTGTGCGAAGCTGATTACCCGCCTTGACAATCAGATTTGAGTTGATGTGTGAGAAGTTTTTTAGTAGCTGTGTTGTTTGTTGCGATAGATTCATAATGTATTCCTTTTTTGTTAGCCTGCTGGATTCCAACCTTTTTCCGCTCTGACCGCTCTGAGTGCAGCAATCTGGTCGATAATCAGATACCCAATCAGGTCTTTAACAACGTCTTCCTTGATAAGCCCCGGTTCTCCACGAGCAAGTCGCGATAGCTTATCGTCAATTCTGACCCTTAGCTGCTCTGTTGGACTAGCCTTAGAGAAGATTCGGACAGGGTCAAGAACACTGTCACCATAAGAAGCGTTCTTCTTCTTAAGAAGATCGCCAATGTCCTTTAGAACCGCGTCCACATCTCGTTCAAACTGCGCCTTCTTTGTTTCGTTGTAATCGCTCTTAAAAAATTCTGACATTGTAACTCCATAGTAATTGTTCAGCCATGAATGTTTTGTCGTGGCCGAGTTCGAATAGCTTTCCTGCCTGTGTTATGGCATCACTGATATTGTACCCAACCACAACGTCTGATTCAAGAAATTCTGTTTGGCCGATGTGTACTGTGCCGACCCTATACAACTTCGGCTTTGTTGAACTAAGATTAGATTCCATGGAGAATGTCTAGGAAACGCTCGGTCGATTCATTTGAAAGATTTGGATGTTCGCTTATCTCAACCCGAGGTACACCAACTTGAAACTTAATCCCCCAAGGATAAGAAATCTCTCGATTGAGGAAGTTAATAATCTTCTTTCGATCTTTTGCTTCAAGATGATTCTTCGAAGTCACAACAACCTTTACGAATTCCATTTCTATATCCTCAGAAAAACTTTTGATTGAGCCAAATAGTGAACTGTCGAGTGCCCCACAACCCAACTTTGATTCGCTCGTAGGATAGTGCCGCGTTCGGGGTGTGAATTAAAGTTCTCCCGAAAAACACGTCCCTATCACTATTGATGCCTTTAGCCTTAAGCCATTGTAGATAATGCACAAACTTCCACTTTCCAGTCTTTACCCATTCGAAACATTGTTTGACTCCAACATCTCGCAGGGTGTGCTCATTCACGTCTACCAGCTTCATAAATAGTTTCTCCAATCATCTAACTTGAGGTACATTATAACATGTGGAAATACAAAGATCAAGAAATCAACACTCTAGAAGACATCCCAGAAAAGCACCGCGAAGCTCTAGGCTTCATCTATCTGATCGTGCACAAGCCAACTGGAAAGAGATACATTGGCAAGAAGCTACTTCAAGCTGCCGGAACCAAGACGGTGAAGGGTGTAAAGAAGAAAATAAAAAAAGAATCTGACTGGAAAACCTATTGGTCTTCGTCACCCACAATCAAGGAAATGATTGCCGAAGACGGAGGGACACAAAATTTTACCAGAGAGATTCTAAATTTTTGTTACTCTAAGTCAAGCTTGCTTTACTGTGAAGAGTTCGCGTTATACTTTTATGGCGCACTAGAGTCCGAAGATTTTTTAAATTCCAATATTAGAAGTAAAATTTACAAGAACTGGGCGCTCGGCAAACAAGACATCGCAGAGTTTAGGGAGTTTCTTTTTAATCAATGAAGTCTGTCCCAACATATTGACAAAGCCAGACAAATGCGTCTAGTTTATGGTCATAAGAAAATTCGAGGACTCTCCAACAACTTCCGAAATAAGAAAGGATATTGTTGGCAGAGTCCTTAAAACTTTCGTCTGTCTCGTGCTCATAATCCCGAAGATCATTAAACCACATGTCCTTAAACTCAGTCAAGGTTTCTTCGGGCATCGTGTCTAAGAGTTCGTCAAAGTTGGCAACATCGTGGAAGAGTCGAATAATTGTCATCTATGCGGAATCACCTGTCTACAGACTGTAGAACTTTATCACATACAACACACTTAGTGTCAATAGTTGTATAGCTGTTGTAACCGTCCTCCGCAAAATACCACTCTTTCTTGTATGTCTCTTCGTGCGTACACTTAGCGTACAGCTTGCTAAGCTCTTCTTTGTGCTTCTGGATTAGCTTGACTTTCTTGGCGACCTTTTGTTTAAGGTCTTCAAACGCTTCAGTCATAAATCCCCCGAGCCTTTAGAATTTCTTTTACCCGATACCAAGGAACCGGAGTGTAGTTGACGTGCTTTTGCTCAACACACATCGAAATGTAATACGGATCGACGGTGCCGTCTTCGAGTAGAACCTTCTCCGAGTGAGTGTGTCCGTGAACGTTTGCTACAAATCGACCGATGGAAGACTTGTGGACCGGAATGTGGCTCATGATGTGCTTGTCAAATACTCGATAAGCCTTCATCTCGTAGAAGTGTTCGGTATAATACTTCATGTCGAAGATGTCATGGTTTCCCATGATAAGCTTCTTCTTTCCGTTCAGACGACGAAGAATCTCCAGATACTTCTTGTTAATCACCACATCCCCAAGATGGATGACTTTGTCTTGTGGACGTACAACAGAGTTCCAACACTGGACCATGTGCTCGTCCATTTCTTGCACAGAAGCGAAGTCTCGCAGCGGCGATCCGTCTGACTTCTTAAAAGTTAGAGAGTTGGCGTGGCCCCAGTGCGTGTCAGAAATGATGAAGGTTTCTGCCATTTTACTGTCCGAGCCGAGAGATTAGCACATCCGCAACAACCTTGTCGTACATGACAAGGACTTCGTTCTTGCCCCAAGAGTTTTTAGCTGAAACTTCCTTTTTGAACTGTTCGCGAAGTTGGGCAATGATTTCTTTTGTTTGATTATCCATTAATTACACTCCAAATATTATGACTCGGCTTTGTCCAAATGTCAATTTCTGTTCCGTCTTCGCGGAGACAAACATATCCTCTGCGAGTCTTCTCCAGCTTACCACCATAAGATTCACAATATTTTTGTGAATCGTTAATCTGTCGCTCGAAGAAGTAGCCGACAGCATATGACGCGGCCAAGATGACGACAATCCAAATGGAGAGAGACTTCATTTAAAGTTAAAGTACCTCTCATGGTATTCGTTCGCCGCCCAACTCGCAAAGTTGTCTCGTGCCGCAGTTACTGGAAAATAACTGGACCTGCTGAATGTGTAGCCAGCAGCCCACAGGGTGTGGGCGTAGTAGTTCGCTTTTGGGCGCACCACAGAAACGAAAACTGCCCTGCAAGTGTATTCAACCCCAGAAGCCTCGAAAACTTTGATCAAGTCTTCGATTACTTCTCGCTTGACTTGTGCGTGATTCAGCTTGGTGTCCATGACTGCTCCTGTGCGTTTATTATCGAATTCTGTATGATCGTTGTTCAGCTACTTCGTTCACAGCAGAGTCAATTATAGTAGAATCCACTTCAAGTGTCAAGCCAAATGTTAGTGCCTGTGACTTGACGACTTTAATGGCCTCGAAGACTGCGGTTCGATAGTTCATCCCCATACCAACTTGGGGAAACGCATCATCATATTCTAACAGATTGAGAGCGGTCTGCACGATTTCTTTTTTGATATTGTTTGATTGATTTTCCATAGTTCAATTATCCTCAAGACTTTCCAAATATTCGCAAACAACCTCATTAATGGCATCAAAGACGGGGTAGGTATTAGGGACGCGGTCATCTATAATTCCGGTTGGAACCCTTCCCTGCCTTGTGGTAGAAAATTTAGAATTAGAAATCACCTTATTGTAATGGAGGTTAAACCTGTACCAAAGTGCAAACAACTCTTCTGGAGTTTCGCAGGTGATGTTGAACGTGACGGGCTTAAAACAATCTTCTTTATTGACAACTACTTTCATTTTGCGGCCCCCTTGGCAGCTTCGTTTAGAGCATCGACAATCATATTGGCATACGCTCGCTGTTGTTCTTCGGACACGAAATCTCCGCTAAGCTTAAAGCCAGCGTCGAAGTCAAACTTTTCGTCTTGGATGAAATCTCCGGTTTTCGAAAGAGAAAATTTCCGACCAGACAAAGCAATCTGCGGTTCTTGTTTTTCTTCTTGGGAGCTAACCAGTTTTTTTGTGTTTTCTGCAAGCTTAATGAACTCGTCTATGAGTTCGTCTGCCTTTTTCCAAGTAAAGTCTTCTGAAGAAGACAATTCCCGATTCCTTTGGCCTAGGTTAAAAGCTTTGCACATTGCGTTATAAACGAGTTCTTCAGTCTTCATGGTATTTGCTCATCTCCTGTTCGAGAATGTTTCTGGTATACTTAAACTCGAATGCAGGTTCAACCACACAGCTTACCTTGGTATTGCCTTCTAGATTCAATTTTTTGAGTTCTTCGAGTTCGGATTCAAGTCTAGATACCTTTTCCCGCCAGCCTTTTGCGACAAGCTCGACTCGTCTAGGAAATTCTACCTGTTTGATGTGATCTAATTCTTCGTAAGCCTGTCTCAGTAACTCGTTTAGAGTGTCCACATCTCGTGCTTCTGCTTCGGCAGCGAGAGCGGCATACTCGGCATACTTGTGCTTCTCTCGCTCTTCTTTTAGTTCGACATTCAGCCTTGCGTTTTCAATCTTTAGCTCAGTGAACTTTCTGGAAAGATCGATAAACTCTGGTGTGCTACTAGCAAATAGATTCATTTCGTTTCACTCCCCTTTGAAGAGCCAATCCTAGAGTCCAAATACTTCATAACTTTGAAGAATACAACTCCGATAGAAGCACAGGTCATGACGGAAAAAAGCATCGCAATCACAACATCCGGCCTATAGTAAGCGAGAAGCACAAAACAACCCGCTACCCAAAAATAGCAGAATAGTTCGAACCATCTAGTAGTGTCTCGCTTAAGCCAAAGAGTAAGTTTAGACAAAGGGTTTTTCATTTTCATTCCTTGTTTTCCACAAATTTAAGAATAACCGAGACTGTAGGTGGACGACCAGACTCTTCAACAACTTCAGTTAGTACCTCAGTCCAACCAACTTTTTTGTACGCTACTGCTAGCTCTGCGATTGTCGAGCTAGAAACCCCGGCTCGGGCCAGCAAGAATTTCCAACATTGGGTTTTTCCATCAATAGATTCCATCCTGTGTTCGGAAACCCACTTTGTGCTTTTTAGCTTTCTGTCAATTTCTTCGAAAGCATAATTCAACCAAGCTTTGTCAATTTCTTGCGTTACTTCTGGACCTACAGGCATGTCAAACTCCCATTGATTTTAAGTTATCCAACACTTTAAACTTCAAGTAAAGAAATCTCACCAACTTTCTTGGAGTGCTTCTTCTTGAAGATTGCTTGAGCGCCAGAATCCGAAACGATTGCTTCCGCTTCATACACCGAAACTTTAAATCCCCTGCGATGAAGCTCTTCTCTCCATTCCTTCAGATAAACCCAAGAAAGAAGTGAGACAATTGTCGGAAAGGCGAAACTGTACTCCCACTGAACGGTGCAAGGTAGGTATCGCCAAACTTCCCTCGGAAAGTCATCAGCAGGGGAAACGTGTATAGAACTGTAGTCATATTCGTCCCGCCCCAAAATATTACTCAGAGCTTCTTCATACATGTGAGGGTCGGGGAACTCATCCATGATTTCTTCCAATGGACAAGTGTAGGAAGAAAGTCCGTCTGGGCGATACATACCACCACCAGAAGCATTTTCAATTCGATAGACTAGCATAATAAATTCAGGATTTGATCAAGTCTTCAAGTTCGGTTATTCTATCTTGCCATTGCTCAAGTGTCAAGTGATTTATTCTATAGACGCAGACTGATAAAGTTTCGAACCTAACTCCGTCGTCAAAGACAAGGTAGAAGTATCCCTCTCCCTTATACAAAGAGAAGTGTGGATTTCTGGCCCTTGCGATGGAGTTGATCTTATTCAGAGTTAACATCTCAATCACCCATTAAAGTCAATGGTTTCCGCATAGCCGTCAAAAATTTTGTATTGAATTCCCTCAGAGTCCAAAAAATCCAAGAGGGAAGTGTAGTTGACTCCGTAGAAAGAAGTCATCCCACCAAAGCGGTTCTTGATTTTGTTATAGTCTTTGGAGTGCCGCTTGAAGATCGCGGCGATAACCACTTCAGGAATGCTCAGACACGATTGCTCGCTCATTGTCCATACCATCTCTGCTGAAAGTACATTGGGCCATTTGGAGTCAGAAGCATAACATACTTCCTAATCTGGTTGTACTTGTTGTTGAAGTGCAACAACTGTTGCACGTCAGAAACATGTAACTTTTTCTCTTGCATTTTCTTCCACCAAAAAGATTAACTAAGAACAAACGTTACTTCCGCTGCTGCGGCGCTGCGGCGTCCGATGGCATCTCGGGAATCCCTTAACCACATCAACCATTTGTTTCGGCGCTTTCGTGTTTTTGGTTCCCTGTTTGATTTTTGAGTATTGTACCAAAAGAAAAAGGGGCCGTCAAGCCCCTTTTTGAGAATTTTCAAACAATCTGCCTGACTTCAACTCCAGCATCAACAAGCAGGGACAGGCCACCTGTGCACCTGTAGGTTTGAAGATAGGCGACTTCTTTGACTCCTGCCTGCACGATCATTGCCGCGCATGGCTTACATGGTGACAGTGTAACATATAGCCTACTGCCAACAACACTAACCCCTTCTCGCGCAGCTTTCAAGATACAGTTGAGTTCCGCGTGTATCACTTCAGGCTTTGTTACAAGAACCCCGTCGATCAACTCTTCGCACTCGTTCGAACTCCCGCTCGGAGTTCCGTTATAGCCGGGGATTATAATGCCACTCGAAGTCACCAAGCAAGCCCCAACCTGTTTCCGTTTGGCTTTGCTTAGCTTGGCGTGGCCGAGGGCGACTGCCATGTAGCATTGGTCTAGTTCACGAAGTGTGGGCATGTATCACCCGCATTTCGAACTGCCGCAATCATTACATCGATTGCATCCCTCAGAGAATACAACGTTTGTGCTACCACATTCAGAACACTTCGCGCCCTCTACAGCTTCGCCGTCCTTGATGTATTGTGATAGAAACTTCTTGATTTGAAACAAAAATGACCCAACATAGATGTCTTCCATTTTGTCAAGCTCTCTTACAATGTTTGCGATCTTGACTCGGTGGCGAAGAAGCATGCTGATTACTCGGGTAAGCTTCGACACGTTGTTGTCTTGGTCAATCTTATCTTCAAGACCCTTGACGTGTTCTTCCAAAATTCCGCTTGACCTAGACAGTGCTACTAGCCTTGTGACAGCGTCAGAAGTTTGTGCTCCCTTCTCTTTGTGGTTGGTGTGGCAGAACATCGCAAAGGGCAATTCTGAATCTGGATGATAGGCAACCGTAAGATACCACTTTTTGCCCTCTGCCTTCAATGTTTTAAGTCTTGCTTGAGCGTCTGTCGGTAGCTTGACATCGGTTACGATGACTCCATCAAAGTCTTTTGAAGAGGGCTTTTCGCCCTCTCCTAGATGAACTGAAACGATCTTTTTGGTAATATTAAAACTTGCCATAGTAGCCTTCCTTAATCGCATCGAACAAGTTCGCTGCGGTGTGTTCCTCTCCGTCATAAACGATTGAATCGTTACCCTTAGCCACAACTTCTGAGCCATCTTCCAGCCGGAAAACATACTCGGTCTTAGCCAAGTCATCTTCCTTTACAAGTACGCCTTGGAATGCGGCAGGGTTAAACCTGAATGTGGTGGCACCCTTCAGTCCTTTTTCATAAGCATAAATGTAAACTTCTTTGAACTCTTCGAACGGAATGTCGGAGGGCACGTTGATTGTCTTGCTAATGCTGCTATCACACCAATATTGTGCTGCCGCCTGAATGTCAACGTGCTCGTAGGTTTTTACAGTGTCCGAGGTGCTGAAGTAATCTGGCGCTTCGTCAGAGCCTGTAATGTGTTTATACAACAAAAGCTCGTAGCTATAAACATCAACCGCTCTCTTTGTTTTCTTGCCTTGCTCGATAACGTTTCTGGTGTATTTCAAAGAGAAAGAAGGTTCAATTCCATTGCTCACATTGTTGTTGACTGACAGCGAAATAGTCCCTGTTGGAGCAATTGAAGTGTGGTGCGTAAATCTGCAACCATGTTGAATTGCCTGTGCCTTCAGATGTGGAGCAACTTCCCAAATTCTTTGCATGTACTTGCCGTTGGCCCACAAAGTTTTGTTGCTCTCTAAGTTTCCGTCAATCTCTGTGAATTCGTTAAAGATTGGTGCGCAACCCTTTTCTTTAGCCAACTCGATACCAACTTCAAATCCAGTCACAGCCATGACCTTCATCCACTCTGATACAAGCTCTACTGACTCTTTGCTCCCATAACGAATGCCCAACAGAGAGAATGCGCTGCCGACTCCGAGAATTCCCATGCCGTGCCTGCGCTTTCTTTCAATTTCTTTTCGCTGCCCTTCAAGTGGAAGCCCATTAAACTCGACAACGTTGTCAAGCATCCGGGTGAAAATTCTGACGACCTTCTTATACTTTTCCCAATTAAAAGAAGCTTGTGGGGTAAATGGATTGTCAACGAAAAATGCGACGTTTACGCTTCCAAGTAGACACGACCCCTCTGGGGGCAAAGGTTGTTCCGTTATGTTCAACCGGGTTCGTTAATCCCGGCCAGTGTAAGATGCGATTAAGTTTATAGATAGTCTTTGTTTTCGTAAGTTTTGAGAGCATGGCAGTTCTTACATAGAACGACACATTTAGATAACTCTTCTTTGATCCTCTTTACACTCCAAGAAGGTTCAAACGCTCTTCCGTTACACTTACTATTTTTTGTTGTTGGGTCTATATGGTCTAAGTCTAGCTGGCAAGAATGCTCAGCCTTGAACCCACACCTACTACACCCTTTCCTAAGTTTCCATCTTCCAACGAGTCGTCTAGTGTACGCTCGATGTTCTCTTAATCTTTCTAAGGTGCAGAATTTACAAGTAGATTGCAAACCCTTTCTACCTCCGCCTCTCCAAGTAAATTCCTCTATGGGAATGCTCTCTTTACATGATGCGCATTCTCTCATAATTCTCCTATGGCAGAATCGCATCTTACACTTCTGCATATTCCTATGCAGTCCAGACTATATCATAACAACATAATTTATGTTGTTCTCTGCGCTTCGGATCACTTGATCCTATAGACTTCATAAACTCGTAGAGTTCGTATGTCCTAGTCGTTGCACCTTCCAAATCGTCGCCGACTTGGCTTGGCTCAGGATTGGCTGTTCTAGCGTTCCCCTGAATTCACAGAGTTTTTAACGTGAGGCTGGTAAATTTAACCACACGGATTTGTAGCTCGAATCTTTTCGCAGAACCAGTTATTGTTTAGCTCGTTGATTCGGTCAATCAAAAGGAATCCGGGTTCAGAGAAGTCATATGTTGACTGCATGATGGTTGACCATAGGTCGCCCGCATTTACAGTCTTGTACACCATGCATGTGATAAGATCGTTATCATCGATGATATAGTCTTGAGATAGACAATACTCTTTTTGCCAGAAAAGCTTCTTCTTAACTAGCTCGCCAGTAACCAGACCCGAATCAATTTCTGTCTTCTTTACTGGAAATACTAGCTTATACTCTGACTTGTTCTTGACTGCTTCCATGAACTCGTCATCAATTAGTAGAGACATGTTAAACTGTCGAAGTCTTCCATCTTCCCGTTTAGCCTTGATGAAATCTTCTACGTCGGGGTGCCACACGGCAAACGTCGCCATTTGCGCACCCCTACGTCCGCCCGCACTGCTTACTGTAAAGCAAGTCTTGTCGAAGATATCCATAAAAGGCAGGGGGCCAGAAGTGGTTGCCCCCGCACCGCGAACGAATGCATCTTTTGGGCGTAGGGTTGAAAACTCGTATCCAATGCCGCAGCCCGCCTTCAATGTGAGGCCAGATTGAAGCGTAGAATGCAGAATTCCATACATCGAATCTTCGATGATTTCGGATACCGTGCACTGTCCGGTCTTCATACCATTAGCAATTGCGAATGCTGTGGTTTCGTATTCGTGGCAACAAAAAACTTCTTGCACTACAGGATCAAGCGACACGCTTTCCACTGTCCACTTGTTAACTTTAGCTTCACCGTTAACAGTCTTCTTGAAATTGGCAGAGTGTGCTGTTCTAATAATGTCTGACTCTTCAATTGTAGTTGGGTGCAGTGCTACCATCCAAAGGTCTTGTTTTCGAATACCAAAATTTGTGATCTGACCTCGCCCCGCGCTCTTGCGAGAATGAGTTGGCATGATACCACAATATATCGAATTGCCAAGAATAAAGTCTACTAGCTCTTTCTTTCCATAAAGCGCAATATAACAGCCTTTGCTGTTTTTGGTTACGCTGCCGTCTGTGGCTAAAACCCCCGCGATGAAGCCCCGCAAATAACTGTAAGTGTAGTCATAAGGGACTTCTTTTAGATTAGCCTCGCTCTTAAGAGTGAACCGAGAGGTTTGTGATTCCTCATAGACGGAAGGCGACAGTCCAAGAATGCTTTTTACTTTGCCAACTAGTTCTTGCTTTTCACCACAAAGGTTCAAGTAATATGTGTTAGGAGTAGAAATGTCAGAACCGTCCCCATAGACAAGGCCATGGATAAAACCGGAATCCCATTCGCTTTGTACAAATTTCTCTTTGGGGATGAATAAATGTGGGATTGTTCTTGTCTTGTTCGAAAGTCCGCCAGTCATCCAAAATTCAGTGGTCACAACTCGACCATCACTTAGAAACCAACGATGGTCCTTTGTTGCAAAAATTTCAGTCTTTGTTAGCTTATTGTCTCCCCAACGAAGAGTTACTTTGAATGTTTCTTGCTCTCCAAAGCTTTTGAATGGTGCAACTGTCCATTGTCCGTTACCATTAAGAATCTCCACATCCTTACCGACAAGTTCTCTGATTGGTAAGATGCCGCTGCGAGTAACAACTGGAGTGTCACCTGCCAAACAGTTAATCAAGCTGGTTGCGGGCTTGTACTGTTCTGCTCCTGCGTTAGACAGAATGCGGCCAGCAGGAGTTGCCCCATTCTCTAAAGCGTATTTGAATTGTTCTTTCCAATATTCGTAGTCTGATTCTACCTTTGCCAGCGCAGAAGCTACTCGGTCGTATGTGTCTGAAATGTCCTTGTCAACTGGGTTACGATGATCATCTAATAGCCTATACTTTTTCTCCCAAATTTCTTGGGAGGTTTCCTGCAATGGGATAACGCTCATTTCTTTCCTCGAATGTTATTAATGAAAATCCCGACCAAGCTACAAGTCGGGATTAGTATTTAGTCGTTTTATTTTTACTTTTCGAAGACTCTATCCAAACTAACAGGAACAAATGATGGACCTTTAAGAATCTTGCCGTCTTCTCGACGAGTAACCTTTCCAGTTACCGGATCGACCTTCGATGCATTAGCTCGCGCAACTTCATCCCACATTGCTTGCATGGGAAGCCCCATTGTGTGTGCTAGACCAAGAGAAACCACGATCAGGTCAACTAGCTCTTGAGTTAGATTCTTAATGTCCCTGTTCTCAATCGCTTCCATAACTTCGTCAAACTCTTCTTCTACCAGCTTCTTGTAGATTGAGAATCCTTGAGACTCCCAACACTCGGTAGGAACATCGTTTGTTTGTTGGGCACATGCCTGCATGAAGTCCCATACAGAGCTACCACAGTTTAGAGAGTTAACTGGCTTTGTCATTCTTACTTCCTTCTTGTTCATTAATGTATTTGGTTAAAATTTTTGCAACATCGTCAAAGCAACCCCAATCCCGATTAACAAACACCCCAAATAAGGGGCGCTTGTTGTTTGCCGCTCGGTGCTCGTTGACTTTGTCATAAAGAGTCAGCAAAATTTGATATTCAGTATCAGTCAGACACTCAAGATCAGAATGCTTGAACACAGTGTATCTAAGGTCTAGAGGGCTTTGCAAATCTTCTTTCATGTTAGCCTCGCTTGTAGTGATTAGGTAGAAGTTGTCGATATTGAATCCAGCCTTGAAGATTGCCAGACCACAGTGCCCCAAAACGATCTAGGTGAGTTACCCCTTCGGTTTCGAACATATACTCTAGCTTCTTTGTGATTGTTGGCAAGTCTTCCATTGGAGTTGCTTGGTGCATTGCGGGTGAAGCGTGTACCTTCTGACCGCTGAAAAGCTTTGTATAAATGTCCTGTGCCTTCTCCAAGCCGATATCTTCTGTTCGGTATGATACTGCTGCACAACGGGCCATAGAAACGGTTCTGGCGGTTTCTAGTGACAGCGACTCTCCACTTAGAGGGTCAATGTAGTCTGACCATTCACAATACTCGCCTCGATATGTTGTGATGTATGGAAGATGCCATTCACCGGGATACAACAGCGTAGGTTCATTTTCTTCCCGGAGATTCTTCATCTGACGAGCCAACTCAGCAATTTCGGGTTGTGCGTCCTCTGCATCTCGAAGCCAGAAGAAGTTTTCGAATTCGGTTGCTGTTGTCACACCCTTCGCCATGGTGTGCCAGTCGTTTAGGCGATTGCTCCACTGCTTGTGTAGTTGGAGTTCATTCAGCGCCTTGGAGTATTGCTTTGCAGACTCGATTGCCTGCGACCAAATGTCTTGAGCGGCAGTTACATCATCGATGTCCTCATCCTTTGCAACCATCCCCGCCTGATTCTTTCCCCACCTGATAGGATAGAAAGATTCAATCTCTACGTTTCTGTTAACGGGGATTGCTCGGGCGCTTGAAAAGTTTCGAGCAACTAGTGCGTGTGTGTTGTATTCTGCTAGAAGGCATTTGGGAAGTGTAATTTCAAAAGTCGTGATTCGCTTTCCTTGTGGTGAAATGCTATCTGCTAGAATTTTTGCTGTTGGGTTTGCCATTCTTTCTCCTAAAGTTTTTTCCATTGTGTAAATTTAAGCTTAAGCTCAAGACCATAGTAAGTGTTTTCGTCTATCAGTGTTTGAATGTCTTCTTCGCCAGACACAACTGCTTGATTAATGTCTTTGTATTTGAAGCTCTCAGGCCATATGACTACACCCTTGCCAGAATCAATGCCTCGACTAATCATGTCAACCACTTCTTTGTTTCTTGGTTGATTGTCATATATCAAGATGTCTGCGATGTCAACTGTATGAAGTGCAGCATTACAAGAGGCTACACAGTTATTGACAAACATCGAATCTACTGGACCTTCAACACAATAAACCGTATCTGATAGATTTACTCGATCTAGTCCATATTGTAACCTGTCCGTGCTGTCAGAATCAAATTTGATCATTATGTATTTGTTTGGCTCATCGCCGAAACATCTGGCAGAAAACCCAATGTCGTTGCCTAACTTGTCCCTAAAGGGAATGATCAATCTTGGGTGGTCGTGTTTTATATCTTCGAACTGTTCTTTCCACTCCGAAGCCCACTTAAAAAACTTTGGTGTATAGTAGAATTCTGCTAGCCTGTCAATCGGAATCTTTCTACTGATCACGTACTGATATGCGGGGTGATCTTCCCTGAGAGACAAGAGCTTTTTGGTGTTTATGTATGGGGAAATTTTTGATTGGGCTAGGGCAGATGCCATTAGTTCTGGGGGGGTGTGCGCTTTCTGCTCTTGGGGCTTTTGAGTATAGAAGCCAGAAGATTCTTTATATGTCTCTAAATTATAATCTTCGTAAGTTGGATAGTCAAAACTCTTCAGAAAGTTTCTGAGGGATTGGTTCTGTCCGCAATTGTGGCACGAGTACCAGTAGGAGTCTCCACGAGGATACCAATAGCCTCTTTTCTTGGTCTTCTTGGTTTTGGAGTCTCCACAAAGAGGGCATCGACAGTTGGCAACATCCGAAGACTTCCATTTGAATCCGTCGAACTTGGAAGAGATTATGCTTACATATTTTTTATCAATGAACAACATAGTAAAGTCTACCGCCAAAAAGAAAAAGGGAATGTGTATATTCTACACACTCCCTCTAAGAAGAGTCAAAATTTTTTGTTTTTGTTATTACCGGCTATTTTTGATGGTATAAAATTCTGTCTCTAGTTTCTTTACGTTGTCAACAAGTTTGTGAATTTCTATTGTATTTTGTTGGTGTTGCTCTAGCACCTTTGTGGCGACGTAGCCAAACACGCCTTGAATTGCCAAGAACACCACTGCGATAACCTTTGCCCCACCAAGAATCCTGTTAGCCATATGCTCTTGTTCTTTGATGTGAGTAGACACTTCGGTTTGGAGGTCTTTTACTTCTGTTCGAGTAAGCTGTGTGATGTGTATGGTGTCAACTAGAAGAACGGATATGCGATAAAGAACCAACAATCTCATTCGAGTTTCTGGATCAGACTCACTTGCTAGCATTTGTTCTATAGAGTGTACTACATCTTCATCTGAAATTCTGTGGTGAGATTGGTGCATCTTCTTTCCATTTTCTTATTAGTAATTTATCTTGGTTGCAGAGTGCTAGAGCGGACTCTAAGTTTTGTTTCTGAATCAAAAGACTTTCATTTGTTGAATATTCTACTTCTTCCGCGACACAATCATTCAGAAGTTCCTCGGGAGGATACTGTTTGATCACTATCGTTTGAATCTCTGGTTTGGGTTCCACTAGACTGCAACCAGTCAATGATAGCAGGGGGAATAGGAGTAGAAAGCCACTTAGAATTTTCCGAATCATTTTTAAGCTTCTCTCTTTCTCTAGTCAGTTCTTTCTGTAAGTTTTTATTTTTGACCGTAAACTCTTGTTTTTCTTTAACAAGAATATTGTTGGCTTGCATTTGCGCGAACAAGTTCTTGTTTAGTTCTCGGATTCTTTCGTTTTCTAGTTCTTTAAGAGTGGCTATTTCTTCAATGTAGACTTTAGAAACTTTGTTTTTGGTGTAGTCGTGAGTGAGTTTCATTGTACTGCCAACTATACCCACAACTACAGCAAGAGTCAAAAATATCTTTGCGTTACTCTTTATCAATGCCAGAGTCGGAATCAACATCTTTCGTTTCCTTGTGGTGGGTTTCTACTTTGTCTGGTATCAACAGAGCGATTGTTTGTGCCACAAGAATTCCCACTACAATGTAATGCTCTATGTTGGCTTGGTCTAAAGTGTAACCTGCGGCTGTTGCGCCCAACACAACAATCGCTCGCATTGTGCTCGCTTCTGCTAATCGGTCAAAGAAGTAGTTAGCTACCTTTAGAAGCCTTGTAGAAATCCTTGAAAGCCTGCTTCGTTTTTCTTTTGTATCGTTTAGCATCTTTCTTGTATATTCTCGGAGTTGAAGAATCTATAGCAGATGTTGTGACTGTCGGAACGCCGCCTTCGCCATCTTCTTCAAGATTATCTTTAGTGCTCATATTGAGTTTAACTCTTTTAGTATTTTGTCGTCCAGTTCGGAGTAGCAAACTTCAACCTGATTTAGAAAATAAAGAAAAGTTTTTAGTGCCTTTTGTCCAGATTCTTTGTTGTTGTCAACTAATATATAAACCGCAGCGTCCTTTTGGAATACATTGAAAATCAAAATCAAATGATTCAAAATCAATTGAACCTTGACTTCTCCTGTTTCTGTATACCTATTTATGAGCCTCTTGACATACTTAAACCTAGAAAAGTCTTCTACAAATTCATCAATTGTTTTTGTTTCGGGACTCTCATATGCCAATTTGGCTAACTCGACGTAGGATTCCGAATCGTAATAATCAACTAATGATCGCATTGTAATATGACTTTACTACCCAATTCGAGCCAATGAATATTAGTGTTGCGGTTGCGCCAACAGACGCAAATCTGATTGAAGTGAAGCCAATTTTTTGAACCGGAAAAACGTAAACATCAGAAGTCAAAGTCTTTGCAATGAATGTAACCTCTTGACCTTCGACGCCGGAAGTTAGATTAACATTGATCGCTGCCGCGCTTGAGTTTTCCAAACTAACATATTTGCTAGTTGGAGAAATAACAGAAGTTGAATTTACAATGTCTGGTGCCTGTTGATGAACAAAAGGTCCAGTAAATCTTACAGGCACAGATACAGCATCAAACAAATTTTCAATTGTGATTGTTTGATTCTGATGGCTGCTTGTAGGAACGAGTAGTGGAACCCTATCCGACGCATTTACGGATAGGGCCACTGGCATTGAAGAAAATTTTACCTGACCAGACATTATAAACTCTTATTTTAGTTAAAAGAAACTAGGGCCGTTGTGGGTGCGACGAAAGTGATTGGTGCCGCAACTGGGCTTAGTGCTCCGCCCGGAAGAATGTCATACACTCCACCGTTTGTGAGATCAATCGAAGTGTCCACAGAAATTGTCCCTGCCGCAGCTACGTCATCTTCAACTACAGTGTAGCTAAATGCGACATGGGTTGCCGTAGAATTGGCAGAGTCAAATTGTAGTACCCGAGATTCTGCACCAACAGTCAAAGCGATTTCTGGGCTTCCAATTACGGCAACTGCTTCGCTGAACTGTACAACTACAACCAGTGAATCGCCAGTAACTAGAGGCTCGTTATTTGCTGTAACTGCAACGATTGTTACTGGATCAACTTCGTCTGCGTTCTTTGCTTGTAGGTTTGAGATTGCTACCAAAAGTTCTCCGGTAGTGGGATTTTCCCATCCCATTTTTCCGACAACTGCGGTGCTAAACCATGTTGGGGGTGTGGTTCTTGTCCATGCTGACATTTTTGTTATACTCCTTTGTTTTGCACTTCTGAATTTGCATCGACTTCGTCAGCAGGAACTTCAGTGTCCGCAACATCTTGGTCGATATCTGGGTTAATGGTAGTTAGAATTTTATCTAGGAAAGAATTAATAGTGGGTGAGTTTCTTTCGAGTTGAGCAACCTCAGTTGGGTTTTCTCTTTTCCAACGCTCGAACTGATATGCAAAACGAGACTTCAATGAAGAGCTAGGAATCTTTTGAATCATGTCAATGAAAGTGTCAACAAACTCGTCTGAGTCGCCTTCTGCTTCCTTGATCACAGATTCTTTTCTGACATCCTTTGCGTTCTTCGTGGTCTTTCCATTTTGGATTTTCACTTGGATGTTGAATGCATCTTCAAGTGTGCCGAATACTTCTGCGAGTCCGGGGTTTGATTTGATTGCTGCTGAGTAGAACTGTCCGAAAGAGCGAACCCACATTGTGTATTCACGAATGAACTGTTGCTTAGCGTTAGGCGACACCGAACTTTCTAGAAGCTCTTTAAGTGGCTTTAGCCAGCGTTCCATTGACTCTACTTGAGAGAGGTCACGACCTGACTTGTCAGTTCTCTCTGACACCACGCTTTCTACTGCTTCTTTGATTCTGCCTTGATTGGTCAGAACCTGAGCAATCGCGTCGTATACTCTGGTTTGTGTTTGACGATCCATTTTGTATCCTGTTATAAAAGGTTTGTTTATACCTATTTAGGTAAAATTATTCAGCGGACTTTGGTGATGCGAGTTTATAAAGTTTCTTCATGTACTCTTCTTTGTAAGCATTTGGATCGGCAGCGATAATCATGGCTGTAACGAACCTACCAATCGTATCTCTAATCTTCTGCATCTCGTTTAAGTAGTCCCCTCCAGCATGCCTGAAAGAGATATACTTGTTCTTTTTCAATGTGTCTACGTTTGTTTCGTAGCTAATAGATGCGTAGTGGTTATCTGCGAAGTATTTTGCCGACAGAGAAAGACGCTTGATATTATCCGGTGTCAGACCAACAATGCTATCTAACGCTGCTCCCTTCTCTAGATCATCTAGAACAGAGCGAGCCATCGCAGAACCTTCTCTACCAAATGACTTCAACACATACTTGTCACCCAAAAATAGTGTTAGCTTTAAAACATCAATCTTGGCTGGAATAGAAACGTTGATGTGTAGTCCGGTTGATTTGTTTGTTACCCATCCATGTTTTTTGGATGCTGCATAGAATGAATCAAGTGCTGCCATGGCCTCATTTGGTTTAAGCGGAGGACTGACAACTTCTGCTCCAGTATAATTGAATTTGTCGTCCGGCCTAATCGTTGTGTCTGGTTCGATATACCAGTCTGTGAGGTTCTTTGTAATTGTCTTTGCGATGTCAATGACGTGAACTTGTGTCTTGGCAATCTCGGCTTGAGTCACATCCCTAACAGAATTCTTAATCAAGTGATACCTATCGTCAACGTCTTTTTCTTGTGGCGAATATTTCAATCCAAATTTCTTAAACAGTCCAGCAATGTTTCCATAGGAATCGGAAACAAATGAGTTTAGCTTCGATCTAGTAACTTCGTCAATGTGATCCATGAATAGAAGGTAGTCGTCAGTTTCTTCATACTCACTAAGCTCAAGAAAGTCAGCCAGTCTAGCTTGAAGTTCAGTAGACGCACCCAATGTTACGAACTTTGTCATATTGACCAATGAGTGTTTGTCATAGACTTCATCGTACAAAGATGTTAGCTTGTCCAAACCATCTTCACTAAGAGACTCCAAAAAGTCTTTTGTCTTTTGTTTGGCCCACTTTGTGTAATCGTCGGAGATTTCGAACTCAACGTCCTCGCTTACGCTGTCTGCGGAAGCCTTGATCCACGACAGAAATTCTTGGATACTTTTTAGATATGTCCATCGAGAAGAGGTAATGTTGAGTTCATCTTGGTTATCCAAAGGAACTCCAACCTCAAACTCAAATCCGATAAGAACTCCCTTGTCTCCAGCGGTAACTAGACCTTTAGAGAAAACGGACGGAGACATTTTTACTTCATTTACCACGCGCATTTAGATACCCTTCCTTTTACTAATATTTATACTTCTCAAACAAAATGGGGCCAGTGGCCCCATTTTCGTCATGCCAGCAAACATTACATGTTAGCTTTGTTTTGAGAAATTAGCTTGGCGTAGATAGAGACTGTTGACTCTGAAACCTTCTTCTCTTTAGGTTCATCTTCAAGTTCTTCGATGTCTTCAGATTCCCATTCGGACTCTTGCTCCGAGCCTGTTCCAAGTTCTGCTCCAGCTTCGAAAGCGTCTGACAGTGCAATGCGAA
>Ga0172382_10001479_pt1 | contig 42017 bp, 43 predicted proteins | sample Leawel138RmetaG_FD_122245 | JGI IMG/M metagenome (GOLD analysis project Ga0172382, IMG submission 122245) | Leachate microbial communities from a municipal landfill in Southern Ontario, Canada - Leachate well 138R metaG | ecosystem: Engineered > Solid waste > Landfill > Unclassified | place...
ATATGTTTTGAGGTAAAAATCTCCTCGCCTCTTTTTAAATCAAATCCACTAAAACTTGGATTTTCAATTTTTGCCTCTTTTGCGAGAGTGTTTAAATACTCATCTACAACCGAAGCAGAAGAGATATTTAAAAAGAGAAACAGGGTAAATATGAGTTTCATTTTTTCTTCCTTTATTTGTATATGTCAGAAGTATAAAAGGATAGTGTTAATTATTTATGTTGGTTCTCTTGACAATTTCTTAACAATAACAAGGAGTTGGTAGTAGGGGAGTTGTTCTGCTTTATAGAGGGTTGGCATGCTAAAAAGAAGCATGCCGACTGTTTTATCTTTTTATTCTAGTTTGATGATATTCAAACTCTTTTCTACTGATTACGCCATCTTCGTTTGCGTCAATTCTTGAAAACTCATAGTGGTTTTTGGCATTTCTTTGTATTCTGCCCTCTTCTTGACGCTTTTTCATTCTTATCTCTCTGGCTTCTTTCATTTCGCTACTTGTAATCATACCATCACCGTTTAAGTCAAAGCTCTCAAAAGTGGGTATATCCCGTCCAATGTTTTGCGCTGATGCAACAACAGGAACAACTAAAAGCAGACTCACTGCAACAACTGATAATTTTATAAATCCAATTAAGCTTTTCATGATAGACACTCCTTATTTGGTCTTACCTAAATTGTAGCATATAAGCAGTTTATTTATAAGCTTTTTATTATTTTTTTTGTCTCTTGGTATCCAAGTTTAATCAAATCTTTTATTTGTGACATATCAATGGCATTATAATCAGAGAGGTCAGGCTTTATAGTAAGGTCCGCCTCTTTTGTTTGAGACTCTTTGTTTATTTTGACTAAAAAATTAAAACTGTTATATAAAACTTCTATAACATTCTCCGGCTTCTTATAAGAGCGTTCGGGAACGAGGTCCACACCGATTAAAAAATCAACATTTTTATTTTTTAGACAACTTAACGGAACATTTTCAACAATTCCGCCATCAACTAAAAATCTATCTCCAATCTCAACAGGGACAAAAATTCCCGGTATACAACTGCTAGCAGTTACGGCATCAGAGACACTTCCCTCCTCTAAAATAACCTTCTCTCCGGTGGTTATATCCGTTGCCATCATTCCAAGGGGGATATTTGACTCATTAAATTTTTTGTCACCTATGTTGTTTTTTATAATATCGCCTACTCCATTAGAGAGTACTCCATATTTTGAGAGTGTAAGAGAGGTTAGCTTTTTCCACTCAAATTCAACGACTATCTTCTCTATCTCCTGTGGTGTTTTTCCAAAAGCATAAAGAGCCGCGACAATAGCACCCGCACTTGTGCCGCAGATGGCTTCAACCTTGATGTTTTTCTCTTCAAGCGCTTTTAGCACCCCGACATGAACGGCACCTAAAACCGCTCCGCCGCCTAGAGCCAAACCCACTTTTTTATCTTTAAGCTTGCTCATCTGCCACCTCTTTTTTATCATTTTTTTTGCTGCTTGAAATTCCCGCAGTCATTATAAAACCCAAAGCCTCTTCTGTTTTCATATCAATTGGAGTTATGTTTTTCTTAGGGATAAAAAGCGAGTACCCGCCTACTTGATAGCTCATCTGAAAATAGACAACAACAGGCTCTTGCATATCTAGAAAATCAAACCTTTGCAAATCTTTTGCAGTAATAAAACCGATTATTTTTGATTCAAGTGCAGGAAGAGAGACAAGAACAACCACATTGTCCTCTCTGTTTTTTAAGTTTGAGAAAAAATTGAAAAAATCTTTTACCGCACCGTAAAGAGTGTTGATAAGAGGCATTTTGTCAATAAGTGCTTCAAAAAAATCTCTTAATTTTTGTATAATCCAAAGTTTTAAAAGCAGACCGACGGAAAATACTATGATAATCCCCGCTATAAACCCCAAACCGGTTATATAGTACTCTTTAGGGATAATAAACAAAATCAGCTCACCAAAGAAATTCTCCGTTGTTTTTAAAACCCAAACAAGTAGGTATAAAACAAGTGCTGTAGGAAGTATAAGGCTAAGGCCGTTTATAAAAGTTTTCATAAATTCCTCTTTGATTAAGATCTAAAAGATTGTATCAAAAAATCTATTAAAGCTTTATGCAGGAGCATTAATGTTAAAATTTCAAAAAATTAAGGTAGTTACATGTTAATGACAATAGTAGGAATCTATACACTTTTTGTTCTTGTCTCTATATATACAAGCGTTATGCAGATAGGTTATGTAAATATGGCAAAGAGAGGCAAAGCAGTTTTACTAACAGAGAATGATTTTATAAAAGCTGCAAACTACAGCATTGCCAAAGAGAGAATGAACATAGCTAGTATGTTTGTAGATTATATTGTTTTTATCTTCTGGATAGGTTTTGGAATTAAATTTTTAGAACAAAACAGCTCTTTTCTTGCTCAAGGTGGGCAAAATGAAGCCTTTTTAAATATTGCAATCGTTTTGGGCTTTTTGGTTATAAACTCAGTTATATCTCTGCCGTTTTCATACTATGAAAAGTTCGTTTTGGATGAGAAATTCGGCTTTAACAAATCAACTATGGCGCAATGGATAAAAGATACCCTTATCTCTTTTATAACTACCATCATCTTTGGTTCTTTGGTTGTCTGGGGCATTTATGTGATAATATCTAGTTTTACTCTCTGGTGGCTGTGGAGTTTTCTATTTATTTTTGCAGTTGTTGTTCTCATCAATATGCTCTATCCTACATTTAGAGCCTTGTTCTTTGATAAGCTGACCCCTCTTAAAAATGAGGAGCTTGATGCACAGATAAAGGATTTAATGGATAGAACAGGGTTTGTCAGTGCCGGTGTTTTTGTAAGTGATGCAAGTAAGAGAGACTCAAGGCTAAACGCATATTTTGGCGGAATCGGCAAATCAAAAAGAGTCGTACTCTTTGATACGCTTATCGAGAAACTTTCAACAAGAGAGCTTTTGGCTGTTTTAGGGCATGAGCTTGGACATTTTGCTCATGGAGATATATATAAAAATATCGCTCTTGTTGGGGTCATGCTCTTTGGTATGTTTGGAGTTTTTGGAAACCTGCCGGATTCACTCTACATGGAGCTTGGAATCTCAAATTCTCCCTACTCAATAATTATTTTACTACTTCTTTTCATGCCGGTATTGGGGTTTTTAATGATGCCTATTATGGGGATTGTAAGCAGACATAATGAGTACGCGGCAGATAAGACGGGAAGTGAGCTTGGAGGAGTAGGCGGAGAGATAGAGCTTGCAAATGCTCTAAAAAAGCTTGTAACTGAAAATAGAAGTTTTCCACTCTCACACCCGTTATATATCTTTTTTCACTATACGCACCCGCCTGTTTTAGAGAGATTAAAAGAGCTTGGAGTTGATGTTGAAGATATTGACAACAGCGCCATGGGAGCTGCATGTCAAGCAGATATATAGTAAGAGATATCTTAAAACACATTGCCTCAACGCTAAATCCACATATACCAAGAGCCCCAAGGGAGGCTCAGCTTCTTTTGATGCACCATTTGGGTGTAGATGAGCTTTGGATTTTGACAAACCAGCAAGAGCTTGTAAAAGATGTTGACAAACTCCTTGAGTTAGTACAAAGAAGAGCTAAAAATGAGCCGTTGGAGTATATTACCGGCAAAGTTAGTTTTTACAGCCAAGAGTTTTTCATATCCAAAGGTGCGCTTATTCCACGTCCTGAAACTGAACTTCTTATAGACGAAGTGCTTAAGAGGATAGATGATAAAAGTAGCTCTATGACAGTTGCCGAGGTAGGTGTTGGAAGCGGCATTATCTCGATAATGCTTGCAAAATTTCTGCCAAACGCAAAGATTATAGCTGTTGATATTTCAGAAGCGGCATTAGAGATTGCAAAGAAAAATATACAAAAGTTTAAAGTAGAGGATAGAATCGAGCTTAGGCTCGGTTCACTTTTAGAGCCGATAGATGAGCCGATAGACTATTTAGTCTCAAATCCTCCATACATTGCAGATGATGCACAGCTTGAATCAAATCTCTCTTATGAGCCTCAAAATGCTCTTTTTGGCGGAGCTGTAGGGGATGAGATGATAAAAAAACTTCTTGATGAAGCCTTAAGAAGAAATATTAACTCATTTTCGTGTGAGATGGGTTATGACCAAAAAGATAAAATACTAACTTATTTAAAGGATAAAACCTTTTCAAAGCTTGAGTTTTATAAAGACTATAGTAGTTTTGAGAGAGGTTTTACACTAAGGCTATAATTTTTGAAAAGAAATATCTATATTGATTTTACGTACTTTACTCTTTTAGCTGCTTCATTTGGAGCAGTTTTGGTCTTAGGAACTATAGTGGCTCCAATTGTTTTTAACACAGATAAGATTTTATACTCCATACTGCTAGATAACTACAATGCCGGAATAATTATGGGTGAAATTTTTCGCCGTTTTAGCTACTGGCTCTACTTTTTAGCTTTTTTTGTTGCTATATATGAGCTCTTGATGTATAAAAATGGGCAAAGAGATGCAATAATCTTTGGAAGCTCTGTTACGGTTGTATTCTCAGCACTTATGTTTAGTGCAGTATATTCGCCAAAAATATTATCAATGCAGATACTAGGCGTAGAGGCGACACAGAGTGATACTTTTAAAAATATTCATCTGGCAAGTGAGTTGGATTTTAAAATTTTAGCAACGGCTCTACTTATACTTTTTATTAGAAGATTGATGCTTCTTAGACTCTCATAAAACGCTAAATAAAATACTCTTTTCTCTGTTTCATTCAAGCACTATTATAATTTTTTCTTTTACAACTTGATTTTAATCAAGATTGTTGAGCGACAAATGTATTATCATTTTGACTAATACTACTTTTGGGGGAAGTTAACACGAAAAGTGTATTAATAAAATTTATAGTTAACGGGTTGACATTATTTGGTAGTCTTTTGGGCTGCTAATAGAAGTTCTTTTTATGAAAATTAGAAACAACTTATACTCTTTTAGGAGCGTTTCATATCGGGGGATACGATTCGCGCTTCTATAGACTAGAATAACCTCCATTGTTAAAAAAATCACTAAAATAGCTCTTTTATAAATTAATCATTCACTTTAGGATAAAATAGGAAAAATTATTACCTAAGGAATTGATATGTTTTTAAAACTGCTTCTTATGCTCTCTCTACTTCTATCCACCGTTAATGCGGCTACCTTTGAAAAGCAGGAGACCTTAAAACCTCAGTTGCTTCAGAGCGGTTCACAAAAAGAGTGGTGTCCGGTATGTGGCATGAGTATTGAGGCACACTACAAAACTTCTCACGCTTCAAAAATTCACAATCATGTAGATAGACAATACTGCTCCATTAGATGTTTAGCTGTAGATATGCAGGAGTATAAAATAGACCTCAAGGATGTCAAAGTTGTTGATTTCCCAACTAATAAACTAATAGACGCAAAAAGCGCTCACTATGTTGTCGGCTCTGATGTCAGAGGTACGATGACAAAGGTAAGCAAGCTTGCTTTTGAGTCTAAGGAAGCAGCAGAAGATTTTAGTATGCAAAACGGAGGAGATATAGTGTCGTTTGAGAGTGCGCTAAAGATAGCAAATGAGTCGCTTGACTCTGATGTAGCAATGGTGCAGAACAAAAAAGATAAGCAAGTTTACCCTATGGGTAAAAAGATATTTGAAAAAAATTGTAAAAAAGAGATAGATATAAACAATTACTTTGAGATAAATGAACTAAAAGCGGCTCTAAGAGATGAAAGCTTTTGCGGGGAGCTAAGGGAGGGAGAACTTCAAGCGCTTAGTCTATACCTATGGGAAGTAAAAAGATTTGAAGATAGTAAACACAAAGGTGAAATAATAGTAGTTGCCAAAGATGAGAAGTGTCCAATTTGCGGGATGTTTGTCTATAAGTATCCAAAATGGGCAGCGCAGATATTTTACAAAGAGACTCACTACTCTTTTGATGGCGTAAAAGATATGATGAAGTACTACTTTTTGCATAAAGATGGGGTCTCAAAGATGCTGGTGAGTGATTACTATTCACAAAAAGCCATTGATGCTAAGAAGGCTTATTTTGTAGTGGGTAGCGATGTGTATGGACCTATGGGAGACGAACTTATACCGTTTTTAAAAGAGAGTGAAGCAAAAACTTTTTACATGGACCACAAGGGTAAGAAAATACTAAAGTTTGATGAGATAACAAAATCGGAGATAGAGAAACTAGATGAATAGAAAAAGTGAGCTGTTTTTCTACTCTCTATTTGGTATAGTTACTCTCTTTATTGTAGAAGTTAGTTACCTTTATCTGACAAAGAGTGCTGATTTAGTTAAGCAAAATAACAAAAACGAATTTGTAAAAATTGTACAGCTCCCGGATTTGTCAATATCGACAGAGGCTTCATATATCAGGCATAGAAGTTTGAGTGATTTTTTCTCTATATATAAAGATGATGGAGCTCTAAGAGAGTATTTTGCCTCAACATATGTCTTTAGTAGCCCAGATATAGTAAAAAATAAGAGAGAAAATGAGAAGTAGATTAAATCTCTATATAATCGAGTATGCTATAAACTCTCTGCTTCGCCAGAAGTATAAAACTATTTTTATCTTCTTTATCTTTAGCATTTTAGTTTTTTTGCTAAGTTCGCTCTTTTTTATAACAAACTCCATTAAGCATGAGCTTAATTCTACCGTAGATTCACTTCCTGAGATAACTATTCAAAAGATTAAAGCTGGACGACTCATAGAGACAGATATAAATGTCGTAGATGAAATTTTACAAATAACGGGTGTAGAGAGTGCAGTACCGAGGGTCTGGGGATATTACTACTTTGAAAATGCAGGAGTAAACTTTGCTCTTGTTGGGATTGATGAATATGAATTGCACTATAAAGAGTCATTAAGCCGCGTTGCAGAGCTTCTTGATTTTAGCAAATCCTCCATGATAGTGGGCGAGGGCGTAAAAAGAGTTATGCACAAGAGTTACTATAAAGAGTACTTCAATTTCATAAAACCAAACGGAACTCTAAAGAGGTTAGATATTGGCGGTGTTTTTAAAGGTGATACAGAGCTTGAGTCAAATGATGTGATAGTTATGAGCAAAGAGAGCGTAAGAGAGATTTTTGACATAGATAAAGCAAAAGCGACTGATATAGTTGCTAAAGTTGCAAATCCTGATGAAATTGCTACTATTGCGTCAAAGATAAAACTTTTATACCCGGATGCTAGAGTAATTACAAAAGATGATTTAAAGATAAGTTATCAAAATATTTTTGACTACAAAAGCGGAGTTTTTTTAGCACTTTTTATCGTAGCTATTTTTACATTTTTTATGATTATATATGACAAAGCAAGCGGGCTTAGCAGCGAGCAAAAAAGAGAGATAGGAGTTCTAAAAGCACTCGGGTGGAGAGTAGATGACGTTTTAAAAGAGAGATTTTATGAGGGATTTATTTTGTCATTTTTCGCATATATGACAGGCACTATTTCGGCTCTGTTTTTTGTCTATATATTAAAAGCCCCGCTTATGCAAAATATATTTACGGGGTATTCACAGCTAAAGACATCATTCACGCTGACATATGTTTTTGACATACAGACTATGGCTCTTATATTTTTTCTAAGCGTACCAATATATATAGCCGCAACGATTATTCCGTCATGGAGAAGCGCTACACTTGAAGCAGATGAGGTTATGAGATAGTGATAAAACTAAAAGATATAATCAAAGAGTACGGCATAGATAGCGCAAATAAGGTAACCGCTCTAGGCGGGATAAATCTGGAGATAAAAGAGGGAGAGGTTGTGGTTTTAAAGGGTGCAAGCGGGAGTGGAAAAAGCACTATACTCTCACTTATCGCCGCACTTAATAAACCTACAAGCGGAGAGGTAGTTGTTGATAGCGAGAGAATATCCAAACTCTCTGATGATTTTGCATCTGAATTTAGACGCAAAAATATTGGGTTTATTTTTCAAAACTATAACCTTTTACCGACACTCAGTGTTTCACAAAATATAATCCTCCCTCTTGTTCCTATGAATCTTGATAAAGAGGTTGTCCAAGAGAGACTACAAAGAGTTCTAAGGATGTTTAATATAGAGCATAAGCAAAATCAGCTTGTAAAAAATCTCTCCGGAGGAGAAGCGCAAAGGGTGGCAATTGCTAGAGCAAATATAAATAACCCTAAGATAATCTTAGCTGATGAGCCAACGGCAAACTTGGATGAGAAGCTATCTCTCTCTTTTATAGAGATATTAAAAGAGTTAAAATCAGAGAAAAAAACAGTTGTAGTGGCTACTCATGATCCTCTCTTTTTTAATCTTGACTTTGTAGATAAAGAGATTGAGATCTCTCATGGAAGTATCATCTAAATGCTGCTAAGCCCTGAAGTTCTGACTATTCTTATCCTAAACGCAGTATTTGCTATATTTGCAATAACAGCTTTTGTAATCAGCGTTAAAATATACCTGTATTGGGATGCAAACTCTACCTCACAAGCGCAATACTCTTTGGAGAAGCAGGGCTATCTGGGTGCTGTAATTATTAAGTATATTTTCATCACAAAGGCAGTTTTATTTCTATTTTTTATATTTACGCTTGATAAAATATCAAATGTTATAACAGGTGCCATGTGTGCTGCGGGTGTTGTTGATGCAACTTCAACCGGTGTTTATGTAATTGCTTTGAAGATTTTAAATATATACCTTTTTGCTCTATGGTTAAAGCTTCACTCCCAAGATATTGCCGATAAAACAGCGCCCTATACAAAGATGAAATTTGGATTTTTTATAGCTCTGTTTTCTCTTTTAATGCTTGAGATTTTCTTAGAGACACTAATGTTTAACTCCATAGAGATTGAGAAGATGGTAAGTTGCTGTGGAAGTATATACTCAAGTAGTTCAACCTCTGCAGTCTCTTTACTCTTTCAAATAGATACAGCTGTTTTACTACTTCTATTTTATGGCAATTATCTGTTAATTGTGCTCTTGTATTTTTTTAAAAATAGATATATTTTTAGTATCTTAAATCTTCTTTTTCTACCTGTTTCGCTCATTGCGCTTATACTATTTTTCGGTACCTATATCTACGAGCTTCCATCTCATCACTGCCCGTTTTGTTTTTTGCAGAGCGATTACTACTATGTAGGGTACATGATATATGCACTTTTATTTTTGGGGACGTTTAGCGGCTTATCGGTTGTTTTTGTAAAAGAGAGAGAAATTACCTATAAAACCTCACTTTTGTTTAACTCCCTTTATGTTATATTGCTATCATTATATGTGGTTGTGTATTATGTAAGAAATGGTGTTTTTTTATAAATATTGCGCTTTTAGCTCAGATATAAAAAAACTATAAAGATAATTTTAACTTATAGTGAGGTTGTTAAAAAACAAAATGAGAGTACATTTAGAGAATATAGTTCTTTTTAAAAATATAGATGAAGAGACAATCAGCAAGATAGAGAACTTTACTACCCAACATAGGGTTATTAAAGACAATATTGTGTTTTATGAGGGTGATGAGCCTAAATACCTCTATCTTTTGGCAAAGGGCGTGATAAAGCTTTATAAAACATCATCAAACCACAAAGAGGTGGTGCTTAAATATTTTCATGAGAATGAACTCATAGGCGAGGTTGCAAACTTTGAGGGGATGCCATATCCTGCAACAGCAAAAGCCTACAGCGATGTTGAGATTTTAAAAATTGATTTTGAAAAACTAAAAGAGGTAATCTTCTCAAATCCCAATATGGCGTTTAATATTCAAACCTCTCTAATAAAAAAGATTAAAAATCTTGAAAATATTATATCTACCAACTTGGTTTTGGATTCAAAAGAGAGAGTTGCAAAATATATCTATAGCCATACGGATGACTTTTTTGAAACTAAGAATATCGAGATAGCAGAAATTCTCGGTGTCTCTCCCGAGACACTATCTAGAATACTTAAGTTTTTTAAAGATAAAGAGATAATAAACGTTAAGACTAAATTTATAGATAAAGAAGCATTGTTAGAGTTCTTCTAAGATAAACATATATAACTGACCTATATCAACAACATAAGCTTCTCTATTAGTTAGAATATGCAAATTTTAACTTGTGGAGTTCCCATGCGCTATATCTTTTTATTTTTTACCACACTGCTGTTTGTAACACTCTTACGGCAAATGAGAGCAAGGTTTGTAAGGCATGTCATCCTATCATATATGATGAGTATTATGACTCTTCTCACCGTAACGCTTCAATCTATAACAACCCTATTCATAATGCTATGTGGGAGAAACATCCAAAGGATGAAGATGGATATACATGTGCAAAATGTCACTCTCCAAGTGACTTAGAGGCGCTTGAAACAGGCGTACTTTCAAAAAATGAGACGCAGGTTCATGAACCTATCTCATGTACGTATTGTCATAGTATAAAAGATATAAAAGAGGGCGATAGCTCAAATGTAAATATTGTTAGTGATAAAAAACGTGAGTATTATACTGCTGAGGATGGCAAAAAAGGTAAAGCCGAGTATGAGATGGAATCATCTTGGTTTGGATTTGTAAAAGAGCCTAAAAGCTCACCGTTTCATAAAATTGACTATGACAATGAGAACTACTACAGCGGAAACGTCTGCATGGGGTGTCACTCTCACGCAAATAACGAACATGGTTTTGACATAACAATGCTTGATGCTCTTATAAGCGAAGATGATAAAAATAGCTGTGTGACATGCCATATGCCACAAGTTCTTGGCTCTAAAGTCACAATCAACGAAACAAAAACTCATGCCTATCATGGAATTGCCGGAATATACCATAAAAGCGGAAGTATGGGAGAGTATATAGATTTTGAAATCTCAAAAAACAGCGATGGATTCAGTGTTAATGTTATAAACAAGTCAAATCATGCTCTCTTTGGACAGGCATTTAGACAGGGAATTTTAAAGGCTGAGATAAAAAGAGGCAATAAAACAATTACTCTGGAACCTTTTATATTTGAGAGAATCTTGGCAAAAGATGGTGTTGAGGTTATGCCATGGGAAGCTAATGAGGCTATAAAAGATACGCTTATATACGCTAAAAGAGAGGTTTCATTTAAAGAGGCTCTACAGAGTGGCGATAGGTTAAACCTAACCTTAGGCGTGCAAAGAATTTCAAAAGAGGGTGCTAAGAAGCTTGGACTAGAACTTGATAAAGAGTTTACAAAGTTTAGAGTTTTAAAAAATGAGGTATTTAACTTTTAGGTAACTATGCTCTAAATTTGTGTAAAATAGCGTAGCTAAAGAAATATGCAATGCAGGTGACACAGATGTTAGAAGAGAACATAAATGTTTTAATGGTTGAAGATGATGAGATATTAGCAGAGTTGATTTCTGATTATCTTCTTAATTGCGGAATAAATGTTGAGGTAAACTCTGACCCCACAACCGTAGTAGAACATCTTAAAAAAACTTGCTTTGACCTTATAATACTTGATTTAACACTTCCTAAAATGGATGGGTTGTTTCTTTGTGAAAAAATATCTGCATCCTTTGATGTACCAATAATTATCTCCTCTGCAAGAGATGAGGTTAGCGATAAGGTTTTAGGTCTGGAGAAAGGGGCTGATGACTATTTGCCAAAGCCTTATGACCCTAGAGAACTAGTAGCTAGAATACATGCCATGTTAAGACGTAAAAAAGTACCTTCTTCAATTTTAAGAGAGGAGGTCTTTGGAGATTTTAAAATCGACAAATCAAAGATGATTGTTTACCACAAAGACGCACCTCTTAATCTGACTGTAGCAGAGTATGGTGTTTTGAGTTTTTTAATAAACCAAAGAGGCATAGTGTTAAGCAGAGGAACAATCTTAGATGCGGTAGAGGGACTTAGCTGGGAGAGTGATGAGAGAAGCATAGATGTAATTATAAGTCGTCTTCGCTCTAAGTTACTTGACAGCCCAAGAGACCCAATATATATAGAGTCAATCCGTGGGATAGGCTATAGGATGAAGAGTTGAATAAAAACTCAATTATTTTTAAAATAAGCCTTTTCTTTTTAGTTGCATTCTTAGCAATGACATTTCTTTTTAAGATGATGTATGATTATAAGTTTATATCTGAAAAATAGAATTTAACAGTTAAGTGTCATAAGATTGATAAGCTAGTAATGTTGTGGCACATAGGCAAAAAAACAAAAGAAGAGCTCATCATAAATCTTAAAAAGAAAAATATAGAGATAGTCGATGATGAAAAACTATATAGCAGTATTTTAAATACAGATAAGTTTGAAACCATCTCATGTGGTATGCAAAACTTCGATCTCTATGAAAAAGAGAGATATAGATACATGATTACTCCTAAGAGTACAGGCAGTATGATTTTAAAAGATTTAGATACAAAACCCATAGATGTTCACTACATGTGGTGGCTCTATGGAGCTTTTATATTAGTACTTTTTGCTCTGTTTCTCTCAATTGCAATTAGTATATATCCCTTAAAACATCTTCAAACGCAGATTCGCCGTTTTGGAGAAGGGGATATGGATATAGATCTAATCTCAAAAGGCAAAGATGAGATTGCCGAGGTCTCAAATGAGTTTGACAAAGCAGTCAAGAAGATAAAAGCTATGATAAATTCAAGGGTTGTATTTATAAGAAATATAACACATGAATTAAAAACACCCATAGCTAAAGGGAGGCTTTCGTTAGAATTTTTAGAAGAGTCTCGTACAAAAGAGATTCTTGATAATGTTTTTTTGCGTCTAAATCTTTTAACTAGAGAGATTGTTCAGATTGAAAATATTACTGCATGTGATTGCAATATTGAGAAAAAAAGCTATCATTTAGCCGATATTTTAGATAATGCGGCAGATTTGCTATTTTTAGAGCCACAGAGTATAAAAAACAATCTAGACAATAGAGTCGTTGAGGTAGATTTTGACCTTATGAGTATAGTTTTTAAAAACCTAATTGATAACGGAATAAAATACTCAATAGACTCGGAAGTCTACCTTAAACTTCAAGACAATGAGCTTGCATTTTGTAGTAGAGGAGAGAAGCTACAACACCCTCTTGAGTATTATACGCAGCCTTTTACAAAGTGTGACTCAAATCTAAGCGAGAGTTTTGGACTGGGTCTATACATTGTAAACTATATTTTAGACAAACATGATTACTCTCTATCTTACAGACACAAAGATGGCATTAACTACTTTATAATCACTTTCTAAGAGCATCTTTTATTTTAAACTCTAATGCTTGTTAACAATTCATTAACAAAAAGTTAACATCCAATTTATAAAGCTTTCTTATACTATATTTATGCAGTTTGAACGTAAAAACAGTTGCTGTTTGCGCGATTAAGCTACAGATTAAATTCTAAAAAGGATTATGGATGAAAAAAGCGATAAAATTGTCATTGGCGGCAGCTTTAGTAGGCTCTGCAATGCTTCAAGCAGCAGATATTGACATAAATGGGTATAGAGGTGGAACTCTTGACTTAATGTTAAAAGGGATGACTGTATTAGATGATAAGAACAATGGTTTTGCACCGAGTAACGGAAGCGGCTATTTGATAAAGCTCAAATATGAGACTCCTGACGTTTGGGTTGATGGTCTAAAAGCAGGTGTTGGTATGTATGTTAATGGTGATGCAGGTTTAACAGACTGGGATAAAAGCAGTGCTGCAGAGGGATGGGATAAAGGTGCTTACGGCATGGTTGTCGATGAAGATGGTGAGTCAAAAGCTCTTATGGGCGAACTATATCTATCATATAAACATAAGTACTTTGATGCAAAGTTTGGTCGTCAAACTCTTGAAACACCGCTTACGCAGATACAGACTTCTCTTATGCCAAACTTCTACGAGGCATACATGTTAGGTACAAATGCGATTGACGGTCTTCGTCTTACAGCAGGGCAAATCACAAAGATGTCTATAGGCTCACGTGGTGCACCTGATTGGGGTATTATTGGTGAGAAAACTGGAACAGCAGGTGTTGGAGCAGAGCTTTTAAGTCAAGGTGGAACAGTTGAGCAGGCTAAGTTTTACAACATTGGAACAATTGCAGGTGTAGATAGCACGTCAGGTCGTACTGTTGTAGGTGCAACATATACGGGTGTAAAAAATCTTCAAGCTGATCTTTGGGCTTACCACTCCGATGATATAGCAAATGACATATATGCAGAGCTAGGTTATAAAATTCCAGTTTCTGAAGGTATGGCTGTAAACTTAAATGCTCAGTATTTGATGCAAAAAGATACTGGCGATAGTTTAGCTGGTGAGAGAGATTTCAAAATGATGGGTGCAAAAATAGCTTTAGGCACAAAGAAATGGGGTATGTACGCAGCATTTAACTCATCAGGCAACGAGGATCTTGCTCATGAGGGGCAATACTTCAATGCTTGGGGCGCAGATCCTGCATATACAAGCTCTATCTTTTCTCGTAATGCATACAGAGATAATGTGGATGCATATAAAATAGGCGGTCATTATGTAATAATGAAGGGACTTAAGTTTATGATGAGCTATGCTAATTACGGTAAATCTGACAGTACTTTGGGTGGTGTTACTAAAACAACAGGAAACACAGCTCTTGAGGATGCATACGAAGTAGATACTGTTCTAGTATATAAACCAAGCAAAGAGTGGATGTTTAAAATATTCAACGCAAGACGTCTAAGTGAGTTTAATGGTCGTGCTCTTGCTAGTACACCTGAAAGAAGACAAAACCACTATCGTGCAATTGCCTCATATACGTTTTAATTCTTAATTTACTAGTACTACCGTGCTAATTTAGTCCGGTAGTAAACTCTCCTGTTTTAATCTACAGGCTCTCCTCTCAAGAGCCTGTCTCCAAATAATCTTTTATCCATAGTTGTTACTTTATCTTTTTTTACAATCAATAATATAATCTAAAGAGAGTTTCTTTTGCTCTTTTTATAGCTTTGATAACTATAGAGATTTGATTTATATCTCAATACATATGAGCGTTGCATAGAAGTAGGTTTTTATCGTAGTAGTAACTATATATTTTATAAGAGAGGTATCTAAATAGTTGAGAGCTAAGAGGGGATTTTTATGAGTAAATCAAGCCTTCAAATTGTGAAGGCTTGTGTAGGAGAGTCTTTTTGTTATTCCATTTCCATTGAGTCTTCAATAGCTTTTGTCACTTTTTTCTCTAATTGAACAAGAGCTTGGTACGCTTTAGAGTCTCTAGGAGCAGATGAAGGACGTACATATAGAACTGTTGTTACACCATCTTTTTCTGTTAGTGTTATACGAATAGGGCAATATGCCATCATGTCAGCATCAGCATTGATAATATCGTTACCGAATTTACCGTTACATGCAACAAGTGTTCTAACTGCAGAAAGGCCTGCTGTGTTGAAGTTTTTACCGAATTTTTTGTCTAAACCTTTTGTTTTAAACTCCTCTAAAATATCAAGTTGCCAAACTACAACAAGCTTCTCTTCTTTAAACTTAGCAAGCATATTTTCTAAAACTTTATCAACAGAAGAGTTATAGCTTACTTTATAAACATTGCTCTCAGAAGCCCATACTGCTAAACTTAACAAACACACCAATAGAATTTTTTTCATCGCACATCCTTTGAATATTGCCTTAATTTAGGCGTTAATATTAAACTTCTTTCTCAAGAAGTTTATCATTATAAGTATATGAGTTTTGTATGAACTAGATGTTAATTTTTTGTTAATGGAGTGTTAACAATTAGAGTATGTTATTTTAAGGGTTTATCAGGTGCTCTTCTGTTTTAAAAGAGTCCCTAATATAAAAACTAATCTTGTTGTTGTCTCATGTATGATGGGATATCTAAATGATTGCCGTCAAGATCACCGCCGACAACTAGCTTTGGACGTATTTTAGTAACAGGAGACGGAGTTTCACTCACAAAGTCATTATTGTTTGAGCCGGAGCTTAAGTCTTTTTCAAAACCGGTTGCAATTATAGTTATTTTTACATAATCCTCAGGAAGCGCATCATCAGTAGAGGTACCAAATATTACATCTGCATCTTCATGCGCACTCTCTTGAACAACTATCATAGCTTCTGATGTCTCTATCATAGGAAAGTTTGGATGCATATGGAAGTGAACAAGAACCCCCATCGCCCCATTTATGGAAATATTATCAAGAAGAGGTGACTCAATTGCAGCTTTGATAGCTTCATAAGCAGCGTTTTCTCCTTCATGTTCACCGACTCCCATAAGCGCCATGCCTTTATGACTCATAACAGTTTTTAAGTCAGCAAAGTCTAAGTTTATATCGTTGTCGCCACTAGAGAGAATTACACCTGCTGTTCCACTTACAGCTTGAGCTAAAACACTATCAACAATTTTAAAGCTATCTTTAATCCCAAGTTTTCTATCAATTATAGAGAGTAGTTTGTCATTAGGGATAACTACAATAGAGTCGCTCTCATTTTTAAGCTCTTCGAGTCCGCTTTTAGCAAGTTTGAGTCTTTTTGGTGCTTCAAACATAAAAGGTTTTGTAACTATCGAAACAGTTAGTGCATCTACCTCTTTTGCAATTTTTGCAATTACCGGAGCGGCTCCTGTTCCGGTTCCACCGCCAAGACCTGCAGAGATAAATACTATATCTGCACCCTCAAGAGCTTTTTTAATCTCATCATAGTTCTCTAATGCAGACTCCTTGCCAACTTCAGGCTTCATTCCTGCACCAAGACCTTTTGTGAGTTTTACACCGATTTGAATGGTTGTTGCACCGACTACCTCTTTTAGTGCTTGAGCATCCGTATTGACAACTATCATCTCAATTCCGGTTACGCCCTCTTTTATCATATGACCAATCATATTTCCACCACCGCCGCCAACTCCAACGGCTACAATTCTTGCTCCATTTAGGCTGCTTGCTTCTTCAATTAAAAACGGTTCCATACTCTCTCCTTAAAATAACTGTGTTGCCCAGTTCCAAAACTTATTGAAGGCTCCAGCCTCATCATCTTTCTTGTTCTTTTTCATTGATATAGAGACCATACCCTCTTTTTTTTCGCTCTCTTGCAGGTGGGGTGTAGATACATCAGGCTCTTGGGTTAGATTTATAGTGCTCTGATTAGTCGGTGTCTCATTTGAGTGCCTTACTCGTTTGTTTACATCTATCTCATATTGCGTGTAGGAAGATGCAGCATACATAACTAGACCGATAGCACTTGAGTACTCAGCTGAGCGAAGGTTATCAAAGAGACCATCCATCTCCCTTGGCTTTGCAAGACGCACCGGAATAGAGCCAAATGTAGCAATAGCAAGCTCTCTCATCCCCTCCATCTGAGAGAATCCGCCTGTTAGAACAATGCCTGCGCCAATTTTATCTTTTAGCCCGCTATTTTCAATAAACTGAGCTAAAATCATTAGAGTCTCTTCAACTCTAGCGTATATGACATTATGTACCACCTCAAGAGAGACCTCATGAGTCGTGTTTTCATCACCTATAATAGGAAGCTCTATAAGATCACTGCTAGGGTTTAGAAGTGAACCGTAATTTAATTTAACACTCTCAGCAACATTAAGAGGAGTGTGAAGCGCCATGGAGAGGTCGCTTGTTACATGGTTAGAGCCGACTCCTAAGAAGTCGTTATATCTGATTGAGTTTCCTGAGTGTATTGTTATATTGCTTGTATTCCCACCCATGTCTATAACTGCAACGCCAAGCTCTTTTTCGTCATCATTAAGTGTCGCAATAGAAGATGCATAGCCGGTAAGAACAATATTTTCTACCTCTACACCGGCACCGCGAACTGCTTTTTTAAGGTTGTTTAAATTTGATTTTTGTGTTGTTATGATGTGTGTTTCAACTTCAAGCCTTGAAGCGTTCATCCCAAGGGGATCTTCAATAAAATCTTGATCATCGGCTTTGAAGTTATATGGAAGTGCATGCAGCACTTCATACTCATTTGGAATGTTGGCATTATAAAGAGATGTCTGCATAACTCTCTCAATCTCTTTAAAACTAACTTCTTTGTTTTGAATATTTACTATACCGCTTGAGTTTAGGCTTTTTGTGTAAGCTCCGGAAATTGAGACAATAGCAGTTTTAACTTCGCTTCCGGAGACTCTTTTAGCATCATTGAGTGCAGTTTTTATAGATCTTGATGCAAGCTCTATGTTTGTTATGCTCCCTTTTTTAAGACCTTGTGCTTTACAGGTTCCTGCTCCTGTTATAGCTATGGCATTGTCGTCAGATATTTCTGCGATAATTGCACATATTTTTGTCGAACCAATATCTATGGCTAAAACAGTTCTGCTCAAATTAGAGTCCTTCGATGAAAATCTCGGTTTTGTACTTGCTTTGTAGGTTCTTCATTAACCCCTCGTTAAACATAGTACTCTTCAACCTGCCAATAACATTGTTTTGATCACTGTTATCGTTATTAAGCAGTTTTTGTTCCAGTATATTATACATAACGACACTCCCACTCTCTAAAGTTATATAGCCTTTTTTGCTCTCTTTGGCTACTAGTGTATTTAAAAATTCACTAGCCTCACTCTCACTTAACTCTGTTAGTTTGTTAGAGTCATTAACTGTTATAAAATCGGTTATTTTTCCTTTAAATGTAGAGAATGAGTTTTTTGCCAATTCAAGAAGCCTTGCTCTCTTCTCTTGATCTACATACATTGTAAGAACTTCACTCTTAGCATCTTCATAACTTTTTGGCACTGATTGATTTACTTTTAGTAGCTCAAATGTTAAGTACTCATCCCCCACCATAACAGGTTTGGAGAATGGAGATAGAGGAGTTAAATTTGATACTGCATCAATTGCATCTTTTCCAAAAGGGTTGTTTGATTGAGATATCGTTACACTGTTTATCTCTATGCCCTCAAGTTCTCCCTTTTTGTAAGCGATATATGCTCTTAGTGCCTCTTTTTTTGTCTCTTTTGCATCTAGCTCTTGGATTATCTTCTCTTTTGCCTCTTCTACAGAGAGTATTTTGTCATCCTCATCTTTAAACTTCAACTTATTATCGTTATAGTACTCATTAATTGTTGCATCATCATACTCTAGAGATACTTTAGGTTGTTTGATAAATTTTAAATCATAACTTACTTCTGTCATAAAGTTACTTTTTATTTTTTCCCAAAAAGGCTTTAGTAGCGCGTCTGATGTCTCAATACTTATCTGGTTTATATCTAGCATTTTATACTCTATTTTATCTGCTATATTCATAGCTGTAGTTAAAATATTTTCTTCTCTTGCTTTTACTTCAACAGGCAGAAGAGAGAGAGTTTTTTTGATAAGAAGATCTTTTTTTACATCGGCTTCATACTCTTTTATACTTAGATTGTTTCTTTGTAGAACCTGCCTATATATCTCTTTGTCAAAAACATCATCTTTAAAAAAGTAATCTTGAGTTTTTATTTCGGCCAACAGTTCAGCGTCACTAACTCTTAGATTGTAAGATTTAGCCAAGTTTAACACGAGTGCTTGCTGTGTCAAATATTGAAGAGCTTGTGATTTTAGTCCAAAGCTTTTTGCCTTCTCCTCATCAAACTCTCCTTGAAACATCTGTGAGTACTGATTATAAAGGTTTGAGTAGCTTTTTTGTAGTTCGCCCATTGTTATCTCTACACTGCCTACTTTTGCAACTGCTCCGGCTTTATCTCCATAACTATATTGACCCCAACCGACGAAACCGGCTCCGACAAAAGCGATAGTAGAAATCCAAATAGTAACTATGAGATATTTTTTATGTCTCTGCATCCATGTAATCATCGATTTAAAGCCTTATGTTATGTTATTTTTGTAATTTTAGGTAAATTCGCATTAAACCTTTATAAAGAGAGATTGAACTTTGTACTCGAATAATTTAAGAACTAATAGAAAAATAAATGAAAAGGTGGTAAAATCAATTTCAAAAGAGTTCGGATAAAGGATTTTCAGTGAGCGATATAGAAAAATATTCAAATATTAATGACGTACTTCCAAAACTGCCAGAGATATTGTTAAATACAATTCAGTCAGATGTTTTAGAGATAAAAAAAGTAGATAAAAGTTGTAAAAAATATATAGAAGCTTGCTCAAAAATAGCAGAAAACGATAAAGCAGTCTATGTCGTTTACTCAAAGTATATAGACAAAAAGGATCATAAATATGAGAAGTTTATCTTTTTAGACAAAGATGGAGAGGAGCTTTTTAATATAAGCGGTGTGGATATGAATCTATACGGTCTTTTATCTTGTACGACCCTTGAGTATACAGAGGAGTATAAAGCATCTTTAAAAAACTCCTTTGCTTGATTGTAAAATGGGTTTCAAGATGAATAATTTAGAACTCAAAAACAGAGATTTGGATGTGTTATGGCATCCATGTACCCAGATGAAAGATCATGAGAGTCTTCCTCTTATCCCTATTAAAAAAGCCCACGGAGTCTATCTTGAAGATTTTGATGGAAACTCCTACATAGATGCCATTAGTAGTTGGTGGGTAAATATTTTTGGTCATACAAATAGCTATATAAATGAAAAAATAAAAGAGCAGTTAGATACGCTTGAGCATGTAATACTTGCGGGTTTTACACATGAACCTATTGTAAGACTCTCTGAGAGGTTAGTAAAACTAACACCAGATGGGCTTGAGAAGTGTTTTTATGCAGATAATGGTTCAAGTGCCGTTGAGATTGCGTTAAAGATGAGTTTTCATGCGCATAAAAATGATGGTAAAAAGAAAAAAATATTTGTATCACTAACAAACTCATATCATGGAGAGACTATTGGCGCACTAAGTGTTGGTGATGTGAAACTTTACAAAGATACCTATGAACCGCTTCTAATTCAGAGTCTGCAAACACCTGTGCCAAAAGATATGAGCATAGAGTCGGCTAAAGAGGCTGCTTTAGAGTTTGAAAAGTTATGTAAAGAGAGATCTCATGAGATTAGTGCGATTATTTTAGAACCTCTCGTCCAGGGTGCGGGATATATGCATATGTATCACAGAGAGTTCTTAGTTTTAGTGCGTAATATTTGCAATAGATATGATGTTCATATGATAGCAGATGAAGTTATGGTCGGTTTTGGAAGAAGCGGCGAGATGTTTGCATGCAGCAGCGCAAACGTCTCACCGGATTTTATAGTTCTCTCAAAGGGCTTGACCGGCGGATATCTACCGCTTTCAGTCGTACTAACAACTAACGAAATTTATGCAAAATTTTACTGTGACTACGGCGAATATAAAGCATTTTTGCACTCTCATAGTTATACCGGAAATGCACTTGCATGTGCGGCTGCAAATGCTACTCTCGATATTTTTGAAAGAGATGATGTTATAGAAAAAAATAGACAAACCGCTAACTATATGAGCGAGAAGCTCTTAAAGTTTAAAGAGCTTAAAAATGTGGCTTCGATTAGACAGACAGGCATGATTTGCGCGGTGGAGTTAAAAGGGTACACAGCAGAGGATAGAGTAGGGCTGAAGGTTTACAAATATGGGCTTGAAAACGGGGTGTTAATTCGTCCGCTTGGGAATGTTGTCTATTTTATGCCACCTTATATCATTACAAAAGATGAGTGTGATAAGATGATGGATACGGCTTATGAGGCTATAAAACAACTCTGTTAGTCAAAAATAGAGTCACTGTTACTATCTTCTAACAAAAGAAGTCTGCAACTCTTCTCTAATATAGCAATTTTTTTTGCCATCTCATGGATATCTCTATTAAAAGTGTATACGCCATAACCTCTAATAACCATAATATCTGTTTTCTTACTTTGAAAATAGTAGGCGATTTCACTGTTTGCTCTATCATACCAATCATCAAAACTTCTAGGATCAACAATCTCTATAGAGCCTAACTCTTTGTATCCAAAATAATCTTTTGGCGTAATGAGATTGTGATCAAGAGAGTACGCAGTTGTAAAAGGGGGCATACTAAAGCAGATAAATTTAGCATCTGATATTTGAGAGTATATACTATAGTGGATATTTGAATCCATGCTTGCTTGATTCCATCTGTAATCTTTTTTAAAATAGAGCTCAATAAGGCTACTGCTATTTAGTGCGTCAAATATAGCTTCTTTGGTATTTATAATAAAACGGTTTGACTCGGTCTTAGCAGAAATAGAACCATGATATATACCAAAAAAGTCCTTTCTAAACATAGATAAGGATAGTGTTGAGAGTCTATTTTTTAGAGTTTCTTTATTCATTTTGTTTGCTCATATTTTTTGCATAAGTTTAACATAACTTTTTTACTTTATTTTAAAACAACATCGTCAAAAAAGAGTTCTCTGTTATTTTCAAAATTTTCAACTAGGTTTGTAAAACAGCTTCCAAGCTCTCTTATGGTTTCAATATTAGGTTCAATATATATCTTGTTTGCTTTTTTTTGCATTTTTACAACTCCGGCTTCACGCAACAACTGCAGATGTTTTGAGATTGTCGGTAGAGAAAATTCAAAATGTTGGGCAATTGTAGTAACACAGGTGGAGTGAGGATTTACTTTTGGATTTTTACTATCAATTGAGCATACATAACCGCCTGTAAAGACATTTTTAAAGATAAGAAAGCGAGTCTCATTACCAAGTGCCTTAAATATTTTTATTTTTTGTTGCATATCTAGCACAATATTTCCTTGACAAATTTTTTAAATAAGTATAGCATACTAAAAGCTATTTAGTTAAATGCCTAAATATGCAAATAACTAATGGAGAGTATAGAGTGAAAAAATTATCTAAATTATTGGCATCTATGTTACTGCTTGGATTGCTATCTAGCAGTATATATGGAGAAGATAATGCAAAAATGGTGCTTATAAATGAGGCAAAAACAGAGGTAGGCGAAGTTACTCCGGACCAATTAAAAGAGCTAATTGATGATGAAAATGTAGTTGTTCTTGATGTAAGAGAGAGTGAACAAAGAGCAGAAGGATATCTCTTTAGTGATTTTACTGCCGTTGAGACTATTTCAATTACACGCGGTAATTTAGAGTGGGAGGTGCTTGATAAAATTCAAGATAAAAATATCAATATTGTTACTTACTGTAGAAATGGTGGACGAGGTGCATTAGCTGCGCAAGTATTGAAAAAAATGGGCTATAAAAACGTTAAAAATCTCCAAGGCGGAATTGATGCATGGGCAAAGGCAGGCAATTCAATAAAAACTGGATTAGGCGTACTAAAAATAGCAAAATAGAAGAGAGGTAAGCTTTGCTTTAATTCAATTTGTAAGTTGTAAGCATTTGCTTGCTTACAACTTATACAAGATATTATTTTTTTGAAAAATGTTCCAAAATTTGATTATTTGGAGTATTGGCCAAATTTAATTTAAGATTAATTGCCATATTTTTTATATTCTTTTCATCAAGCAATTCAACAATTTGGTTATTTATGGCTTCCGGTGCGGCAAAATACCAAGATTTGTGATTATACCTGCTTAAAAGGTCAGAAATTTTATTTGCAATTTCCTGAATTCTTCGGCGCTCTTCTTCAAGTTTAAGATTTTGATTTTCATTAGAGCCACTACTCTGAGCACTTGTAAAGTTTCCTTTTCTATCTGAATATTTTTCATCAGCTTTGAGGTAGAAATCTAGATTTTTACTGCTTTTAATTATTTCAAGAGACTTTCTGTTTAAAGGGTCTTGCTCAACCTCAAATAACTTAAAATGCTGTAAATCGACAATTACGATTAGAACTGAATCCATAGCAACTCCTTATTAGATTTGGAAATTTATATTAATAGTTTTATAAAAACTATTAATATTTCCAATCTCATTTATTATATCAAAAATAGTTTAATTCATCTAATAAAGTAGGAAATAGCTTTGGATGTACTACTTAAACCAGCTTTTCATCTTCTCTATAGCGGAGTCCAAAACACTCTCATGCGGTTTTGACTCTATTCCAAAGGATTCTTGAAGTTTGCTTAGAAGCTCACGCTGTTCGTCATTGAGCTTCTTAGGATATGTGATTTTTACTTGAGCGATAAGATTTCCCTTGCCGTGCCCATGAACATCATCTATTCCTTCACCTCTAAATAGAAACTGCTGCTTATCTTTTGTGCCAACATCTAGTTTTAGTTCTAGCTCTCCGGTTAGTGATGGGATAGTAAGGCTCTCACCTGCAACTGCTTGTGTAAAAAATATAGGAATTACGATATAGACGTCATTTCCGTCTCTTTGAAAGTGCTTATCCGGTTTTACGCTAAAAGTAACATATAAGTCTCCTCTCGTGCCGCGTTTTCCTATATTTCCTTTTCCTGAGACTCTAAGTCTATTTCCATCGTCAATCCCTTTTGGAATGTTAATAGATACACTACTTCTCTCTTCATGGTAGCCTTTGCCCTCACAACTATTACAAGGTGCTGACGGTGCAGAGCCACTTCCATGACATACCGGACATGTCTGAGAGAATGTCATAAAGCCCTGTTTCATAAAAATTTGACCTTGTCCCTTGCATTGATGACATGTGGAGAGCTTGCCATCTTTTGCTCCCGTGCCTTTGCAGCTGTTGCAAGAGTTTTTATATTTAAACTCCACTTCTTTTTCGCATCCAAAAACAGCCTCATTAAAGCTAATTGTCATATCAACGTTCATATCAAGCGGATACTTCTCCATATCGGTAGGATTTTGGCGGCGACGTGAGCTTCCTCCAAATCCATTAAACATCTCCTCAAAAATAGAGCCTAAATCGTCAAATCCGCCGGAGGAGCGCCCTCTGCCGCCACCCATTCTGCTAAGACCCTCTTTGCCGTATCTATCATAGATACTTCTTTGCTGATCGTCACTTAGACATTGATAAGCTTCATTGCACAATTTAAATTTGTGTTCAGCCTCACTGTCACCCGGATTTTTGTCGGGATGATAAACTTTTGCCATTTTTCTGTAAGCTTTTTTAATTGTAGTTTGATCCGCGTCTCTAGAGACTTCTAATATTTCGTAATAGCTTAAATCCTGCATATTATTTAATACCCTATACATTTAAAATTTTTGCAATTATAGCGTTTTAAATTTAATCTATGTATAATCCTACTTATGAAACATTTTACACTATACTTAACAACTATTTTGCTATTTATCGGATGTTCAAAGCAACCTCCTAAGCCAGAGGTAAATTTTTTAAATATGCCTGACACCAACCTCATGAGAAGCGATTTCTCAGAGTTGCCAAACTGGCATCAAGAGGATTATAAAAATGCTTTGAACTCATTTGTGAAGAGTTGTGAGACAGCCAAGACAAAAGAGATCTATAGTGATTTATGCACATTGGCTGTTGATGCAAAGGATGCAAAAGAGTTTTTAGTTACCAATTTTACTCCTTATAAAGTTGCCCCATTAAATGAGGATGGGTTGCTTACAGGCTACTATGAGCCTGAACTAAGGGGTTCTTTAGTGAAAAAAGAGCCTTATATTTACCCTATATACAGAACTCCGCAAGATTTGGTAATTGTAGATTTAACGCAGCAGTATCCGGAGCTTAAAGATTATAGACTAAGAGGCAGAGTAGTCGGAAATAGATTGGTTCCATATTACGATAGAGAACATGCAAGCCAAAGAACGCTCGATAGTGAGATAATCTGCTATACAGACTCAAAAATAGAGCTCTTTTTTTTAGAAGTTCAAGGTTCGGGAAGAGTGACTCTAGATGATGGTAGTACAATTTTTGTCGGATATGAGAATCAAAACGGACACCAATACAGCTCAATAGGAAAATATCTTGTAGAAGCGGCAGAGATACCTTTAGAGGAGATATCCCTGCAGAGTATAAAAGCATGGCTAGATGAGAATCCGTCAAGAGTTGATGAAGTGTTAAACTACAACAAATCGATGGTGTTTTTTAGGCAAAAGGATAGGGCGGCAAGTGGATCTCTTGGAGTAGTTCTTACGCCAAAGCGCTCTATCGCGGTAGATAGAAGGTATATTCCACTTGGAAGCATGCTCTATTTGAGCGCTAAGACAGAAATGGTAGATTTTAATCGTGTTGTAATGGCTCAAGATACGGGTGGAGCGATAAAAGGAACTCTTAGAGCCGACATGTTTATGGGGTATGGAGATGAAGCAAAAGAGATAGCCGGCAAGCTTAAAGCGCCGCTTCAATTATGGATATTTTTGCCAAAAGGGAGCTCTTAATGAGGGGTTCTTTAGAAAAATTTAACAAACTTGTAGATGTTTTGCAAGAACTTCCGACAATCGGTAAAAAATCTGCAACAAGGCTAGCTTACCATATGCTTATGAAAGATAGCTTTGTGGGGATGAAAATCTCTCATGCTATTGAAGAGGCTTTGGGAAGCCTTAAACAGTGTACCTCATGTGGCGGAATGAGTGAGGATGAGCTCTGTTTTATCTGTTGTGATGAGAGTAGAGATGAGACGCTTTTGTGTATAGTTGAAAATGCAAAAGATATACTTATTTTAGAAGAGAATGCTCTTTTTGACGGAAGATATTTTGTTTTAGAGTCATTAGAAGAGCACAGTTTTTCAAATTTAGAGAGATTAGTGGACTCTGGAGTCAAAGAGATACTCTTTGCCTTAACACCCTCTATTGCAAATGATGCGGTTATGTTATATATTGAAGATAAATTAAGTAATTTTAATATAAACTACTCAAAAATTGCTCAGGGTGTTCCAACTGGGGTAAGTTTAGAAAATATAGACATTTTGTCTTTGACTAGGGCATTGACGGATAGGGTAAAGGTGTGATTTGAGATTTGTTTATTTGATTCTTATGTTTACTTTTTTGTTTACATTGAGCGGCTGTTCTACCAATACGATTGAACAGCCTAAAGAGGTCACTCTTAATCAAGATAGAGATGACTTTAATGGGGAGCTTGAAGGTTTTTTTGATGAGTTTGAAGTCGAAGAGATTTATGACCCCTTTAGCGGTTATAATAGAGCTATGACTACCTTTAATGATAAAGCATACGAGTATGTTATTAAACCGGTTGCAAAGGGTTACAAGTATGTTATACATGTAGAAGTGCGGGAGAGTGTTAGAAATTTTTTTAACAACCTATACTTTCCGATACGCGCGACAAACAATCTTCTACAGGGAAAATTTTATAACACTTATGAAGAGACCGGAAGATTTGTCATAAACACTACTGTAGGTATTTTAGGATTTTTTGATCCTGCTAAGGTGCATTTTAACCTTGAAGCACACGAAGAGGACTTTGGTCAAACGTTAGGATTTTACGGTGTAGGAAGCGGTCCTCATATCGTCTTACCGCTTTTAGGACCTTCAAATCTAAGAGATTTACTAAGTATGTATCCGGATGCTCTCTTGAGTCCTATCGACTATACAGAGAGAAGTTACTGGACACTGACAGATACTTGGCCGGAGTATTTAGGCGCAAGAACGTTTGAAGAAGTGAATTATATCTCTTTAGATATGGAGAAGTACGATGAGATTAAGCAAGATGCCATAGATTTGTATCCATACTTAAGGGATATTTATGAGCAGTATAGAAAAAAACAGATTGAGGAGTAGCAGCGGTGATAAGTTTTTATAAAAAAATTTTAGCGTTATGTGTAGCAGTGCTTTTTGCACAAAGTTTAGTAGCTGATGAGCAGATTGATTTAAAAAATCGTTTTTTGGAGAAAATTAAGGAAGTCACTTTAATAGTTGAGAATAAAGAGCTCTCTAAAGATGAGAGAAATCGCAATATAGTGAAATCTTTAACCCCTATGTTTGATTTTGAGCTTATGGCAAAACTAAGTCTTGGCACTGCTTGGAGAGAACTCTCACAGGAAAATGCGGATAAATTTGTAGAACTGTATGTAGAGAGAATGAAACACTCCTACTCTGCTAAAATTGATGCATATGAAGATGAGAAGGTAGAAGTCAAAAGTATTGATCAGCCGCAGCCAAACAGGATAGCCCTTGTGACTGACCTTGTAAGCAAGGAGGAGAAACTTGAGATTGTCTATAAATACCATAAACCAAAAACTAAAGCAGCAGATAAAGATGAGTGGCTTATTTATGATGTAGAGATTATTGGAGTGAGTATTTTAAAAACAGATAGAGCTCAATTCAAAGAGTTTTTACGTACTAAGAGCATAGTAGATCTTATGGATGCTTTGGCTAAGCAGTCATAGATAATAATGTTAAAAAGTCTATATCAAAACTATATTTTAAAATACCCTAAGGTACTACTTCTTTTTATGGCTTCCTTTGTGGTTGTCATGGCTTTTTTTTCATTAAAACTTGAGATTGATGCAAGTGCTGAGACGCTGCTTCTTGAAGATGATAAAGATTTAGAGTACACGAGAGATGTCCTAAAACGCTTTGAAGCACCAAACTTTTTAGTAGTTACCTATAGCACAGAAGATGAGCTGCTAAGTGATGAAAATATTAACAATATAGAGAACTTAAGCGCACAGATAGAAACTATTGAGATAGTAGAGAGTATAAACTCGATAGTAAACGTGCCGCTTTTGCAATCTCCGCCGGTTCCTCTAAAAGAGTTACTAAAAGATATACCAACACTCAAATCTCCAAATATAGATAAAAGTCTGGTAAAAGAGGAGTTTTTAACAAGTGCGGTGTATAGGAAAAATCTCGTAAGCGAAGATTTTAAAACTACAGCACTCATGGTAAATCTAAAAAGAGATGAGAAATATTTTAGCCTAATAGACAATAGAGATGTATATATAAAGCTCAAAAAGCAAAGAGAGTTAAGTAGAGAAGAGAAACTAGATTACAAAAAGGCAGAAATAGAACTAAAAGAGTATAGGGATATACTTAGAGAAGAGAATCACGAAACAATAGTTAAGTTAAGAGCTATTTTAAAAAAGTTTGAAGATGAGCATGAAAATATTAAACTTCATCTAGGCGGCGTAGAGATGATTGCCGATGACATGGTGGAGTTTGTCAAGTATGATTTACAAACATTTGGATTTTTGATTATCGGACTCTTGATAGTTATTTTATATATACTTCTTAAGAGGGTACAGTGGGTTGTCATAGCCCTTTTTATATGTACTACCTCTCTTATTGTTACAAGCGGATTATTGGGACTTTTTGGTTGGGAGATTACGGTAGTCTCATCAAACTATGTCTCCTTGCAGCTTATTATGAACATGTCTCTTGTCATGCATCTTATAATCAGGTACAAAGAGCTGTATGAGCAAAATCATGAGGAGCCTCAATACAATTTGGTATTAAACACCGTAGTCTCTATGGCTAAGCCTTCATTTTTTGTGGTTATTACAACTATCGCAGGATTTAGCTCTTTGGTTTTTAGCAATATTCTGCCTGTTATTAACTTTGGGTGGATGATGAGTACGGGGATTATAGTCTCTTTACTTATTACATTTATCCTCTTCCCTATAATTTTACTTCTTTTTGAAAAAAAGGAGTCTTTGAGTTATGCAAAAAAGGGAACTCCTTTTACTTCAAGGGTGGCAAATGTTGTACTGGGGTACAAAAAAACTATTTTAATCTTAGCAGTAGTCGTGGTGGCATTTTCTATCTCCGGAGCGAATAAGTTAAGAGTTGAAAACAGCTTTATCGACTACTTTAAGGATGACACAGAGATATATAAAGGGATGGCTCTAATTGATCAAAAACTAGGCGGAACTACTCCTCTTGATATTGTTTTGACATTTAAACAGAGCAGTAATGATGTTGAATCTATAAGTGTAGCAGGCGTAAAAGAGGATTTAGAGCTTGACTCATTTGCGGATGAGTTTGAGGAGAGGGAAGAGGATAGAGAGACGTACTGGTTTACTTTGGAGAAGATGCATAAAATAAAAGAGGTGCATGATTATCTAGAGTCACTCGATGCAGTAGGAAAAGTTCTATCTCTTGCAACGGCGGGAGAGGTACTTAAAGTCTTAAACAACAACAAAGAGGCAGACGGGCTTATGCTTGCTCTTATGTACAAAGAGTTGCCGCAAGAGTATAAAAAAATTATACTCTCTCCATATGTTGATATAGAGAATAATCAAGTAAGAATAAGTACGAGAATAATAGACTCAATGCCAGATCTTCAAAGAGATTTGCTTATTAAAAAAATAAATAGAGATTTAAAAGGTATCTTAAACTCGGAGTATGAAGAGCATAGGCTCTCAAATCTTTTAGTCATGTACAACAATATGCTTCAATCTCTTTTTGAGTCACAAATCAAAACAATAGGGGTCGTAGTCTTAATACTTTTTTTGATGTTTTTGGCTCTTTTTAGAAGTCTGAAAATCGCTGTAATTGCAATAATTGCAAATATTATTCCCGTAAGTGTTGTTTTTGGCTTTATGGGTTGGATGAATATACCGCTAGATATGATGACTATAACAATTGCCGCCATAAGTATAGGTATAGCAGTAGATGATACTATACACTATATTTATAGATACTCTCTGCTTTACAGGCAGACAAACGAGGCAGAGATGTCTATGTGTGAGTCACATGCCAGCATTGGAACGGCGATGTTTTATACATCTACTATTATAATGGTAGGTTTTTCTATCTTAGTGCTCTCAAACTTCCTTCCTACCATCTATTTTGGGCTTTTGACAACGATTGCTATGTTTATGGCGATTATTGCAGACCTCTTGCTGCTTCCTGTTTTGCTTCTGTTATTTGGTATCTAAAAACTCTAAAATAGTACTCATTCGCTTATAATGAATCTCTAAATCTCTATCGGCGAATGGATGTTCATACTCCTCTGCGTCCAATGTTTTAGCACCTCTCTCTTGGGCACTCTCTCTTAGGGGGGAGGTCATACTTTTTGGAAGGACTGAATCTTTTTGTGCGGTGATTAGAAAAATTTTATCTGCATCTTTGGGAAGATTTTGTAACGGGTCTATGGATTTTGGACATCCAAACGGGGAGAGAAAACTCGGAGCAGAATCTATAACAGCCGCATCATACTCCAAGCCTGAGCCTATGATATTGAGCATAACGGCACCGCCAAGCGAGATGCCGTAAAGCAGTTTTTTCTTATATGTTTTATTTAGCGTCTTGGCTATCTCTTCGTAGTCCTCTATTATCGCTTTTATGCGTCTAGCTCCTTCCGAGTTTGCATAGCCTCTGTAATCATAGACGTAAACATCATACCCCTTTAGCGAGAAACTCTTTAGCATAACAATCATCTGATCTGATACCATAGTGTTTCCCATGGCGACCAAAATATAACCTTTTGGGGAGGTTTTTGCGTAGCCGTTATTTGAGAGATATCTGTAGCCTCGAAGCGTTTTGCCATCAGACGTTTTGTATTGACTCGGCTCTATAAAAGGGATGTTTGCGACTATGCTACTGTTTGGTTTTGGCGTCATTGAGCTCCACACCCAAAATACAAACGGTTCAAAAAAAGTACCGCATAAAGCCTCCTCCCTATCTTCGGCATAAATGTTTGTAAGAAAAAAGAGGAGCAGAAGCAGTCTTAAAATCACTCTTTTCATACTACTGCCTATCAACCGAAATGATATGTTCTGCCGTCATTGAGACTCTCTCTTTGTAGCGTCTGTTATCGGTTATTCTCTCAAAGCTGTTACTCATCATTGAGTAGATATAAAAGTCGGGGAGTCTGGCATATAGACTTTTTAACATGTAGATAATTGTTTTTGGCGATATGTGGTGGCTAAGGTTCAAACCGCTATGCCGGCTTAAAGAACAAGCTAGAGCATAAGGATTTTTTTCATCAAGGCAGGTGTCAATAAAGATTATCTCATCAGCTTCTTGAAGCTCTAAAACCATCTCTGGTGTGAGTTGATGTGCAGAGATTAGTTTTGTATCTTTTAGGGAGAGTTTTTGCAACTCTTTTATAACATCAAGTCCGAAGGCATCTTCGCCTCTTAACTCATTTCCATAGCCTATGATTGCTCTCATCAGTTTCTATCAATCACTTGAATTACTTTTTTATTATGGTCTCGTACCTCTATTTTTGAAGAGACGATTCCTAATGCATGAGTAGAGCAACTTAGACATGGGTCAAAACATCTTATTACCGCCTCAACTCTGTTTAGTGCACCGTCGGTTATATTTTTGGCATCTATAAACTTTTGAGCTACCTGTTTTACTCCTGCATTCATGGCAAGGTTATTGTTTCCGGTTGCGATGATGAGGTTTACTGCCGTTATGACGCCATCTTTTGTTACATGATACTCATGAAAAAGAGTTCCTCTTGGCGCCTCCGAACACCCTACGCCTTTTGTTTTAGTGATTTTAGAATTTGTTTTTACATTATCACTCATCGTCTCATCACTCTTTAAAAGCTCCTCTATTTTCTCAATGCTATAAATCATCTCGATTAGCCTTGCATAGTGGTAGTAAAATGAGTTAAGCACTGGTTTTGCATCATTAAGAGCTTTGAATTTTTTAAGCTCCTCATCTGCCAAAGGAGTCCCGCATGTTTTAGCAATGTTTAACCTCGCAAGCGCTCCGACTCTATACATCCCTTCTGGATATCCTAAAGGTTTGTAATAGGGCGATTTTAAGTAGCTATCCTCTTCAACCGCTTCTCCTATAAAATCTTTGTAATCTCTAGGCTCAATATTGTCTTGTAAAATCTTTCCTTCGCTATCCATAAAACAGAGTTTTCCATCATAGTGCTCAAGAGTACCTTCTTCATTTGTCAGAGACATAAAAAGTGATGGAAATGCGGCAAAGGAGTCTATCTCCTCTTGGAATTTATGCATATTTGCTCTAAAAAACTCTAAAGCGCTTTGCGCTATTTTTAACATCTCAGGAATCTGCTCTAAAATCGCCTCTTTTTGAGGTGCTTCAATTTTATGCTCTACTCCTCCGGGAATAATGCCTGTAGGATGAATTCTTTTCCCTGCTAAATCTTGGATAATTTTTTGCCCAAATGCTCTTAGGTTTATGCCGTCTTTTGCCATTTGTGGGTGTGTCTGCATCATCTTAAAGATGTTTCTATCCTCTTTTGGTGCGTCAAAGCCATAGACAAAATCAGGGCTTGAGAGATGAAAAAAGTTTAGCGTATGGGATTGGAGTAGTTGAGCAAGGTTGACGATTTTTCTTATGTTAACTCCAGCTTGCGGCGGAGTAATGCCTAGTATCTCATCAATTGCTTTTGTGGAAGCCACTACATGACTCACAGGGCAGATGCCGCATGTTCTGGCTGTGAGAGCCGGCATTTCGGTGTAGAGTCTGCCTTCGCAAAACTTCTCAAAACCGCGATACTGTGTTACATGTATCTTAGCATCTTCTACTTTGCCGCTCTTATCAAGGTCTATTGTTATCTTTGCATGCCCTTCAATGCGTGTTACGGGGTCTATAATTATCTTTTTCATTTTCCAAACCTTGTAAGCTCATGTACATTTATCTCTCTGCCCTCTATAAGCGCTTTTAACATCTCATAAATTGCGTCTGCCGGGGTAGGGCAACCGGGAAGAAAGTAGTCAACTTTTATAGCCTCATGCAGAGGTATGACTCTCTCAAGCAGTTTTGGTACTGTTTTGGATGGATACTCTTTGTTTAAATCAGCAAGCTCAAAATACCCTCTTTGCAAAACTGCTTCTTTGCCGTAGAGATTTTTCATAGCAGATATATTTCCAGTTATTGCACAATCCCCAAGTGCCAAGATAAGCTTAGAGTTTTTTCTTATCTTTTTTATCATCTCTAAGTCATGGTCTGTACTTAAAGCTCCTTCGACTATAGTTAAGTCAACACCCTCTGGAAACTCTTTGGCATCAACATAAGGACTATAGACGACATCAACAAATTCGGCTATCTCAACAAGCTTCTCATCCATATCTAAAATCGACATGTGACATCCGGAACAGCCATCAAGCCAAATAGTAGCTAGACGTATTTTTTTTAGAGAATCATTCATCTGTTTTACCTCTATTATAAAGAGAATAGTATAACAAATTTATTAGTAGTTTAAATTTATACATTGAGTAATCGAAAAAGTGGCTCTATTTTTACTCCTCTTATTATTAATCAAGCAGCTAGCGGTTAAACTTATCAATGAAATTGCAAAGGGGTATTGTTAATGTTTATTAAAATAGAGACAAATAAACTAGACAAGTTATTTAAATGATGCAAAGATTAAAATTGGTGCTGCTGTTTTTCTCTTTGACACTTAATGCCGATCAGGTATCATTCTCATTTTATAATGATGTTTTTGCCGGAACAGACAGACATTTTACAAATGGAATCAGTTTTAGTTGGCTGGATGACACATATAGGGCTTCACATAACGATAACAATAAATCAAGTTCATATAGTAATTTTACCGGCAAAATAGTTGAGACTCTCCCCTTCATTTCTCCAGATAGAGTTAAAAATTATAATGCAGGAATAAGCATAAGCCAAATAATGATCACCCCAAAGGATATCTCTGTAACAACACCGCAATATAACGATCTACCTTATGTTGGTCATTTGGTTTTATCTTTTTTTATGTTTGAATGGGATGAAAAAAGTTTTACTGAATATAGGATAGAGAGTGGCGTTGTTGGAAAAGAGTCGGGAACAAAATTTGTACAAAATATTGCTCATAAGTTTGTTAGTGATACTGAAACGAAAGGCTGGGATACACAACTAGGAACAAAATACACTATAAATACACTTTTTAGATTTGGAGAAATAAGTTGGGAGAAAAATAATATAAATTGGTTAAGTATGGATTGGTTTAATCATTTTGGAGTTCAAGCCGGTAATTTTATGATTGATGCATTTGGAGGCACCATGTTTAGAATAGGTGATAATTATGCCAGAAGTTTCAACCTCCACTATCCATATTTAAAAGAAGAAGCTTCGCTGTTACGCTTAGATAAGAAACATGAAGATGATTTGGGATGGTCTCTAAGCATAGGAGCAAACGGATCATTAATGGCATATTCATACATTTTAGATGAAGCTAAAAAGGAGGGGTATGCAACTGATAAAAATATAATTAATATTTCACTTTACGCAGGAGCGGATCTTTATTATGATGTTCACAAGCTTACATTTTTCTATCAAACACAACCACATTACACTACTCAGCAAAAAAAGATTGATATATTCGGCGGCTTAGTATATTCATTTCAATTTTAATAAATTGTAGCTCTAATCAACTTTTGTTTTTAATCAGCTCAGTAATAATCTTTCGCTTTTTAATAACATCTTCTTCACTTATATCTTTTTCATAAAGTGCACCTGTAGGGCAGACATAGACGCATTTTCCACAACTTGTGCAGCTCGTTGAATCAGCCCAAGGCTCATCCATGTCATGAATAACTCTTGTGTTTAAACCTCTGCCAAAGAGATCAAGTGCATGTGCTCCCTCTATTTCGTCACAAACTCTAATGCACCTTGTACATAAAATACATCTGTTTGGGTCATTAACAAAGTTTTTATGTGAAGCGTCTATCTCAAATCTCTGATTTAGATAAGGAGTAGCGCTGTGCTCAAGTTCAAGCTCTACGGATTTGCTTTGAAGTTCACAATCTCCATTTACTACGCAGGTGCTACATGTGTGAGAACGCTCGCTAAACATCATGGAGAGTATCATCTCTCTTGCAGTTTTTATATAAGGCGAAGAAGTAGTCACCTCCATCCCCTCTTTTATCTTTGCGGTACAGGCTGGAATTGGCTCATGAGAACCTTTTATCTCAACTATGCACATTCTGCATGAGCCAACACAGCTAAGACCCTCCATGTAGCACATAGTCGGAATCTCAATGCCGTTGTCGTGCGCTACTTCAAGTATGGTCTGATTTGACTGTCCTGTTACACAGATACCGTCTATCTTAAAGCTTTTAACTCTTACTTTTTCTCTAATCATTACATACTCCTGCTAGGTACTCATCTTCAAAGTATTTTATGGTGCTTAAAACAGGATTTGGGGCAGTCTGCCCAAGCCCGCAAAGGCTCGTGCTTTTTACAACCTCACACATCTCTTTTAAAAGAGTAAAATCCTCTTTAGTCGCCTTTTTGGCTATAAACTTGTCAAGCAGTTGTGTAAGCTGTGTTGTTCCTACTCTACATGGTGTACATTTCCCGCATGATTCGCTTGCACAAAAGTCCATAAAGTATCGTGCGATTTCTACCATATTAGAGCTATCATCCATTACTATAAGTCCGCCGCTTCCCATGATAGAGCCTACCTCTTTTAGTGACTCATAATCAACTTTTAAGTCTAAAAGATGTTCGGGGATGCATCCTCCACTAGGGCCGCCTGATTGGATGGCTTTAAACTTTTTGTCATCTTCAACTCCGCCGCCAATATCATAAACAAGCTCTCTTAAGGTTGTTCCCATCGGCACTTCAACTAGCCCGGTATTTTTTATACGTCCGGTTAGTGCAAAAACTTTTGTTCCGCTTGATTTTTCTGTACCTATGTTTCTAAACCATTCACCGCCGTTTTTAATAATAGGTGCTATATTTGCAAGTGTTTCAACATTATTTAAAACGGTAGGTCTTCCCCATAAACCGTTATCGCTTAGGTGCGGCGGTTTTTGTCTTGGATGTCCACGCCCTCCCTCTATGGAGGCTATAAGAGCAGTTCCCTCTCCACATACAAACGCACCAGCACCCAGTCTTATCTCAATGCTAAAACTAAATCCGCTCTGAGCGACGTTTTCTCCCAAAATCCCAAGCTTAGTCGCCTGCTTTATAGCTTTTGTTAATCTATCAACGGCTATGGGATACTCGGCTCTGACATAGATATAACCCTTGTCTGCGCCGCATGCATATCCCGCTATCGCCATTCCCTCTAAAACTCTGTGTGGGTCACTCTCCATAACGGCTCTATCCATAAAAGCACCCGGATCTCCCTCATCGCCGTTACAGATAATGTACTTTTGCCAGCTTTTTACTTTTGAGACGCTCTCCCATTTCAATCCTGTAGGATAACCTCCGCCGCCACGACCACGAAGTCCGCTTATCTTTATCTCTTCTATGACATCTTTTGAACTCATCTCATCTAAAGCCTTAAAAAGAGAGATGTACCCGCCGTGTGCTATATAATCCTCTATATCTTCAGGGTCGATTATCCCCTCGTTCTCAAGAACAATTCGCTTCTGTTTTGCATAAAAAGCAGAAGAGGTATCGAGAGTTTTCTCTTTTGGGTTGCTGTCGTTTTGCGCCTTTTTTATCTGGGCTAACTCTTGAAGCTCTTGTTTGGATGTAATCATTTTATACTCTCCTCAATGCCGCAGAGCGGATTTTCAAGTGAGACTTTTGCTTTTATCTCTTCATCAAAAACTATAACAGGAGCAAGCGAACAAGAGCCAAAGCATCTAGCAGTTAAAAGTGACAAAGCTTCGTCTGAAGTCGTCTCTCCTGCCTTTATGCCGTATCTTTGTTCAATTTTTTGAAGAATCTTCTCCGAGCCTTTTATATAACATGCAGTTCCCAAGCAGACGACTATATTGTGTCTGCCTTTTGGTTTTAATCTAAAGTAGTTGTAAAATGTGGCAACTCCGTAAACTTTGGAGTAGGAGAGTTTTAATCGTTTTGCAACGAATTTTAGAGTATCAACTCCCAAGTAGCCGAAAATCCCTTGAGTGCTGTGAAGAACCTCTATGAGGGAGTTCTTCTCGTAACCAAGCTTTTTCATAACTTTTTCAAGCTTGTTGTATCTGTCGTCGGTAGCTGTTGACATTCTAAACTCCCATTTAAAAGAGATTTTCCCTATTATAAGAAATAATTGATTAAAATAGTATAATCTTCAAAATAGAAGGGGTAAGTTTGTCATGCAGCACTTAATAGCAGATAATTGGCATAGTCTTGAGAGCGATAAAATTGTTGAACTATTTGAGAGTGATATCAGCGATGGATTAGGAGAGCTTAGCATCAAACATCGCAAAGAGTTTTTTGGCAAAAATGAGTTAAAAGAAAAAAAAGATGACTCAAAGTTCAAGAAATTCTTTATGCAGTTTCATAATGCCCTTATCTATATACTTTTAGGTGCATCCTTAGTTACAGGGCTTTTGCAGGAGTGGGTTGATAGCGGAGTAATATTTGCTGTTGTCATAATAAATGTAGTTGTTAGCTACATGCAAGAGATAAAAGCACAAGAAGCGATAGACTCACTCAAACAGATGATGCATACACAAGCCGTTGTTATAAGAGATGGAAAGAAGATTACCCTCTCTTCAGCTGAATTAGTTCCCGGAGATATAGTTTTACTAGAATCAGGCTCCAAAGTACCGGCTGATTTGAGACTCTTAGAGAGCAAAGATCTCAAAGTTGATGAGTCCATGCTTACAGGCGAGTCACTTGCGATGCAAAAAGATACATCTCTGTATCAGCAAAATATTACCCTCAACGACAGAAAAAACATGGCATACTCCGGTACATATGTAACATATGGAAGAGCAAAAGGCATTGTTGTGGCAACTGCTTCGCATACAGAACTTGGTAAGATTGCCCATCTAATAGATGAGACGACCTCAATGCAGACTCCTCTTACAAAAAAAATCTCATCATTTTCAAAAATTTTACTCTATGTTATCTTAGCTCTTGCAGTATTTACCTTTTTAATAGGGCTTTTAAGAGAGTACAGCGCAGTTGAGACATTTATGGCTTCGGTTGCTCTTGTAGTAGGAGCAATTCCAGAAGGTCTGCCTGCAGCTGTGACTATTACTCTTGCTATAGGAGTCAGTCGCATGGCAAAGAAAAATGCCATAATCAGAAAACTTCCGGCAGTTGAGACACTTGGAAGCGTGACGACTATATGCTCGGATAAAACAGGAACACTTACACAAAACAAGATGAGTGTTACAAACATATTTTGCGACGATAACTTATATGAAGTCTCCGGCAACGGTTATGAACCAAACGGTGATTTTTTTCAAAATGGGCAAAAATTAGACTCTTTAGATGATAATCTTATGGAGATTCTGCGAGCCGGCTACCTTTGTAATGAGTCATATCTTGTAGAAAAAGATGGGCAATATGTGATAAGTGGAGATCCGACGGAGGGTGCGTTAATTGTCAGTGCATTAAGGGGCGGATGTGATGAATATCTATTAAACAAAACTTTTCCAAGAGTTGATATTTTGCCTTTTGAGTCTGATAGACAATATATGGCTACACTAAACAGTGATGTGCAAAACAGTCAAAACACCATATATCTAAAAGGCTCTATAGAGCGAACTTTGGATATTTGTGATTTTGAGATTGCCGGTGCAAATAGGGTAGAGATTGACAAAGAAAAAATATTACTTCAAGCAGAGGAGTACGCAAGCAGAGGGTTAAGAGTTCTTGCATTTGCAAAGAAGCTCAGTAGTGGAGATAGAATTAGTGATAGAGAACTAGACAAAGGGTTTGTTTTTTTAGGGCTTCAAGCTATGATGGATCCGCCAAGACCAGAAGCTATTGAGGCTGTAAAAGAGTCAAAAGGTGCAGGCATAAATATCATAATGATTACAGGAGATCATGCACTTACGGCTTTTTCAATCGCAAAAATGATGTCTATAGTGGAGGCGGATGCAAAGTATGAGGAGTCCGTCTTAATAGGTAAAGAGCTCTTTAGTTTAACGGATGCCGAGCTAATTGAGAAGATAAAAACCGTTAAAGTCTTTGCAAGAGTTGAGCCTGAGCAGAAACTGCGAATTGTGGATGCTCTTCAAGCAGTCGGAGAGATAGTTGCGATGACCGGTGACGGCGTAAACGATGCTCCGGCACTAAAGCAAGCAGATATAGGCATAGCTATGGGGCTAGGCGGAACGGAAGTGGCAAAAGAGGCTGCCGACATGATACTAAGTGATGATAACTTTAGCTCAATAGCAAATGCCATTAAAGAGGGAAGAAATGTATTTGATAATCTAGTTAAGTTTATAACATGGACGCTTCCGACAAACTTTGGAGAGGGGCTTGTGATTTTAGTGACAATAATGTTAGGGCTCACTCTTCCGATACTGCCTGTACAGATTTTATGGATAAACATGTCAACCGCAATTTTGCTTGGGCTTATGCTTGTTTTTGAGCCTAGGGAAGAGAACATAATGCTTCGTCCTCCTAGAGACCCAAAAGAGCCGATTTTGACAAAAGCTATAGTTGTTCAGATGTTGGTGGTGGGTTTTTATATGTTAATTGCCTCTTATGCAATGTTTAATTATGCAATCTCTAGCGGATATAGCGTAGAGTATGCTAGAACCGTTGCAGTAAATATTTTTGTTTTTGTTGAACTATTTTATATTTTTTCATGTAAAGAGTTTGAAAAATCGGTTTTTAAAACTAATATTTTTAACAATAAGTTTATGCTAATTGGTGTAGCCCTTATGGCTCTGTCGCAGATTGCCTTTACGCATACACCTTTTATGAACACCGCTTTTAAGAGTGAAGCTCTAGATTTAACCACTTGGATGGAGATTTTAGCAATAGGCTTTGGTGTTTTGTTTGTCGTAGAAGCAAAAAGATTTGTTGAGAGCAAACTTACAAACAGAAGATATAAGTGATAATTTCTCGACTACAAATGAGAGATTCTAAAGAAGATAAATTAAGCTATTTACATATTGAAAAGGGAAATCAATGAATGAATCAGAAAAAAACAAGAACAATCCGCTTCATGGCGTAAAACTCAAAGATATTTTGGACTCTCTTGTGAAATATTATGGATGGAAGAAGTTAGGAGAGCGTATAGATATTAGATGTTTTTTATTTGACCCGACTGTGAGCTCTAGTCTTAAATTTTTAAGAAAAACCCCCTGGGCAAGAGCAAAAGTTGAAGAGTTGTACTTGGAGATGATTGCCGAGCAGTTGGATGAGTCATTTGCGGCTATGGATGATATAAAACAAATTAAAACTTAGTAAAGGTTGTTTATGAGTGATATAGTAATTTATGAAGATGGGAATGTAGAGTTAAAAGTTGAATTTGATGGCGAAACTGTTTGGTTAACACAAGCAGAGCTTGTCAAGCTGTTTGAGAAGGACCAATCTGTTATTTCTCGTCATATTAACAATATTTTTAAAGATAAAGAAGTAGATGAAAAAAGCAATATGCAAAAAATGCATATTGCAAATTCAGACAAGCCAGTAAAGTTTTATAGTCTTGATATTGTACTTGCAGTAGGATACAGAACGAACTCTATAAAAGCTATAAAGTTTAGAAAATGGGCAACAAAAATACTAAAAGAGTATATCATTAATGGCTATGCTCTAAACAAAGACAAACTCCAGCAACAAAAACTCCAAGAGTTAGATAAAACCATACAACTTATCAAACAAGGGCTGAAAAACAGTGAGTTAAACATTGCAGAAGCTAAAGGCTTTGTAGAAGTCATAAGTAACTATGCTAAAAGTTGGGCTTTACTTCAAGGGTATGATGACCAAAGCTTACAAGAATTAACACAAAAAAAAGAAGAAAAATTTACACTTGACTATGACGAAGCAAAAGAAGCAATAGCTGAACTTAAAAAAACACTCATAGCAAAAGGTGAAGCAACAGTGCTTTTCGGACAAGAAAAAGCTGGAGAGTTTAAAGGAAATCTGCTCAATATCTACCAAAGTTTTGGAGGAGTTGACCTATTGCCTTCGCTTGAGAGCAAAGCTGCAAATCTTCTCTATTATATCATCAAAGGTCATCCTTTTAACGACGGAAACAAACGCATAGGTGCTTATCTCTTCGTTCTATTTTTACACAAAAATGCCATATTACACAAACCAAAAAGAGATAATCATCAAACTTGTTATGAATATGCTTTATGATGGGGAAGATTGATGATTGAGCAAGTAGAGTTTAAAGTATTTGATTGGAACAACGGATGATTAAAACAATAAAACTTAACGAGTTTGTGTAGATGATTTTTAGCATTGAGATTAGGGGGATGGTGCAGGGTGTTGGGTTTCGTCCTTTTATCTACACTCTTGGCACTTCAATGCATCTAAGTGGCGAGGTTTCTAACAACGACTACGGAGTTTTGATACTTTTAGATGCTACTCAAGAAGAGCTGGATAAGTTTATAAAAAACATTAGACAAAACCCACCGCCGCTTAGTGAGATAGAGTCGATTGAGATAAGAGAAGTAAAAAGTACAAAGCAATTTAGCGGTTTTACTATACAAAAAACACAGAGTAGCCAAAAGCTTACAGTTCAGATTCCATCAGATGTGGCGATATGCAAAGAGTGTCAAGATGAACTGATGGACAGAGACAACAGAAGGTTTAAATACCCTTTTATTGCATGTATTAACTGCGGGCCGCGATACAGCATCATTAA